>ERZ837590.1581-NODE-1581-length-11160-cov-72.030437_pt1 | contig 11160 bp, 9 predicted proteins | sample MGYA00519573_ERZ837590 | MGnify/ENA primary metagenome ERZ837590 (study PRJEB31850, sample SAMEA3708820) | human gut metagenome | biome: human gut; feature: human-associated habitat; material: faeces | place: China | collected 2014 ... | reverse complement strand
CGGGCCGGTTGTGTGGGGACGCATCATTTCAACTCACGCCCTCACGGAGGGCGACATCCAGCACGATGCCCTGTTCCCTTCCCGGGATATTTCAACTCACGCCCTCACGGAGGGCGACGATTCTTCCGATCACTTTATTTCTATCGTGATTATTTCAACTCACGCCCTCACGGAGGGCGACCCATTGACTGGAGATCATCCCCCATATACTTTTCAATTTCAACTCACGCCCTCACGGAGGGCGACTTAGAATTTTTCGGATTATTAAAAGGAGATGATATTTCAACTCACGCCCTCACGGAGGGCGACTTGACGCTCTGCCAAGCATTCCGCCAGTCACCAGTATTTCAACTCACGCCCTCACGGAGGGCGACCACCTACATCGTACGGAGGATACGGCGTAGCTGTATTTCAACTCACGCCCTCACGGAGGGCGACTAAAAATTCGTTCACTGCTCTGTCTCTCTTTCTTATTTCAACTCACGCCCTCACGGAGGGCGACCGGAGCAGGAGCGGTATCTTACAGAATGGAATTATATTTCAACTCACGCCCTCACGGAGGGCGACGTAAACGGATCCCAGCAGTAGTTATAAAGAAGGTCATTTCAACTCACGCCCTCACGGAGGGCGACTTTGCCATTATTTTTTCTCCTTTTTTTCTTTCAACATTTCAACTCACGCCCTCACGGAGGGCGACAGGTAATTCCGCCGGATCCGGCTACTGAAAGACATTTCAACTCACGCCCTCACGGAGGGCGACTTTTTCGACCATCTGGAATGGTCGGCAGCAGTTTATTTCAACTCACGCCCTCACGGAGGGCGACTCGTTTCTTTCATTCTTCCGCCCCTCCAAAGCCATTTCAACTCACGCCCTCACGGAGGGCGACGCCAAAGCAGGATGCAAAGCGTTGTAAACGTCGTCATTTCAACTCACGCCCTCACGGAGGGCGACATATCTGCCACCGTTTCGCCCTGAATGGAAAGAGATTTCAACTCACGCCCTCACGGAGGGCGACATTCAGATCTTAGCACATTGTGTCTATCCTGTCATTTCAACTCACGCCCTCACGGAGGGCGACCTGCGCTGTCTTTCAGCAGTTCACAGGTCACCTTCATTTCAACTCACGCCCTCACGGAGGGCGACAAATTCCCGTAGTACGTCGCAAGGATTCCGTTTATTTCAACTCACGCCCTCACGGAGGGCGACCGTTCTGGGTTGTCCTCTCCTCGCCGACTTGATATTTCAACTCACGCCCTCACGGAGGGCGACGCGACGGGCCGTGGCCCGTTTCGGCTATTTCAAGTATTTCAACTCACGCCCTCACGGAGGGCGACGATTCGCCCTCCATTTCTCCAGCTCCACTGTGTCATTTCAACTCACGCCCTCACGGAGGGCGACAAATGCGCCCATCACCATCAATCATCCGATACTATTTCAACTCACGCCCTCACGGAGGGCGACCCCCCCCCTCTTCCATTTCAACGAGCAATCGGGCATTTCAACTCACGCCCTCACGGAGGGCGACGATGCCCCCGCACTGTTCAAGTAGGAAGGTTTAAATTTCAACTCACGCCCTCACGGAGGGCGACAACACGAACCATCCTTCCAGCAACACCACGCTTACATTTCAACTCACGCCCTCACGGAGGGCGACCGCTTTTGACGATTGTTTTCGTATGCTCCGGCATTTCAACTCACGCCCTCACGGAGGGCGACTTTATACTTAAATATCAAGACAACATTCGTTTTTTATTTCAACTCACGCCCTCACGGAGGGCGACTTAATATCCAAGTTTTTGCATTTTTTCAATGTTATTTCAACTCACGCCCTCACGGAGGGCGACACTTTTACTTTTCCGGCCCACTCCCGGTCAAAATATTTCAACTCACGCCCTCACGGAGGGCGACTGCCTATTACTACTATTATAATTACCGCTGCATATTTCAACTCACGCCCTCACGGAGGGCGACTGATGATGCAAGATCAGCAACCGTCGTTTTTCCCATTTCAACTCACGCCCTCACGGAGGGCGACGGCAAATTTAGACAAATTTTTCTTCTAAATCGCGGCTATGCTTATTCAATATCTCTATATTTTCTTCCTCATTTCATCTCCCTCCTCCCCCAAATTCTATCTTTTCAGCAAAAATCCTTTAAATTTCAAGTGCGAATCTTCCTGCTTTTTTCTGTGCACTTGGCATTCGCACTACAGAATCAGTGTGTCCATCACGTCAAATACCGCTTTTGCACCAACATGTTCTACTTTGTTTTTGTACTTTTCACCCAAATAGTAAAACCGCAAACTATCGGTCTCTTTATCTATGATTTTTTCTAGTATATCTTTTACCTGTCGGCACTTAGCCGCATCCATCTGGCACTCGAAGACAGAATTTTGGACTCGCTGGCCGTAATTGGTACATTCTTTTGCTACCTTGCGCAATCGCGTTCTGCCTGCTACGGTTTGTGTATTTACATCATATGTGATCAGCACCAGCATTAAAAATCACCTACTTCCACAAAAATGGCGGATATTCATCCAGATCCCCTCGCAGGAAACGTGCCAGCAGCATGCTCTGTGCATATGGAACCATTCCCCACTCGATCTTTTCGCCTAAAAATGGATGCGTAATCATCTCCTGTTTTTTTCCCTGCCATGCACTAAGAAAGGCTTTTCGTCCCTCCTCCGTCATAATAACGGCACCGTTTTCCTTAGTTAAAAAATATTCTGGCTTCATAATCCTCTTGTTGATAAGTGTCAGAACAAACCGATCTACCATAACGCTACGAAATTCTTCCATCAGATCCAGCGCCAATGACATTCGTCCCGGACGATCTGTGTGGAAAAATCCAACATATGAATCCAGGCCCACTGCTTCCAGCGCCCCGCCGCACATTCCTGCCAGTAAAGAATATCCAAACGAAAGCATCGCATTCACATTATCTAACGGTGGTCTCTTATTTCTTCCATGAAAATAAAAATCCTCTTTCTGCTGCAGAATAAGTTCATCAAAAGCGGAAAAATATACCGATGCAGCTTCTCCTTCCAGTCCTAAAAGTGTTCCAGCATCTTCACATTCTCTGATTTTATTCATACTCTGCCCCAGAAAAGCTGATTTTTTCTTAAGCAATTCTGCATCCAGCCGCATACTGTAATCTCTGGCGGCTCTCTCGAGCACCCACCTGGCATTATAGACCTTGCCAAGAATAAAATTCTTTGCTATTTTGACGCTTTCTTCTTTTTTCTCACTGATGCGGTATTGTGTTTTTCGCAGTGTCACATTTCCCTTTTCTTCTCCGCTGACTCTCGCCAGAAAACGACCATTTCCGGACATAAAGGATAATTCAATGTTTCTTTGCGCGCACGCCCCCATTAATGCCGGACTCGCTCCTGTATAGCCAAAGGTCACGATCGCCTGTAAATTATGTAAAGGGATTCTTCCTATTTCCTTTTTATCCTCCATTACTACGACATTTTCCCCATCAAGTGAAAGATAACGATTTCCATAAGTAATATACAAGGTATTCAGCAATCTTTTCATAGATTTTCCTCTTCCTGCATTCTCTTGGTAATGTATTCCGCAACCAATTTATTCTTATTTAAAACCGGCAGACAAATATCTTTCAAGGAACATGCATTACATTTCCTGCTTATTTTTACTTTCGGTGTATACTGTTGTTCATAATACTTATGCATTTCTGCAAATATCTGCTTCACTTTTTCCCGGATTGCATTATCAAATTCTACCTTATGGCGTCTGCGGACTTCACCGTAATAAAGATATCCATACTCGATTTCACAACACAGCATTTCTTCCAGACAAAACGCCTGCGCTGCCAACTGCAGGATATCCTCTTCTCCTTCTTTTGGTTTTCCCCGCTTATATTCTATTGGCACTACACGATAAAATCCTTCTTTTCCATGCAGTGAAATCCCCTCTTTCACCCGATGAAATTCCACCACATCGCACTCGCCGCTCACTCCCATTTCGCAGGAGTGAACCGGCATCGCACGCACAATCAGCAGATCTCCTCTTTTTTCTTTGAGACCCGGATTATGTGCATTTTCATGAAGAATCTTTCCCTCTACCGTGCGGACATTCTCCTGCCACTGCATCTCGATATATGCAAGTGCCCATTGGCGCCGGCAGAATGCAAAATGTTGAATTCCTGACAACTGCAGATAATCATCCTCATCATACATTCCAATTCACCCCTCACGGAAAACGACCGTATCTTTAGACAAAATCAAAAATCTCCGGTTCTCTGCATCCTTCTACATTCCAGGTAATATCATAATCCTTAAAGCTTCTCGGATGATCTAAATCTTTATTCCAGTCAAATCCTCTCTGGATCTTTCCACTCGAAATAGCCGGTGTTTTTTCCTCGTGCTGCCACCAGTACATCCGGCATACCTCCATACTTCCTTCCGGACGTGCTGACGATGCATCATTTTCAAACAATGTCATGAGTGCTTCTTTCAGTATCTCAGCATCCTCCTGGGTAAAGCCCGTCTTTTCCGCGAGCTGCACATTGACACTTCCCATCACCTTGTATACAGCAAACCCAACTCTATGTTTCGTTCCCATCGTATCAGATGCCTTTCCTTCTTTTCCGGCCTCGCTGTTTACGCTCTTGGTGATTTGCATACTCATGATATCAATCGGAGACAGACTTACTGCCTGATGAATCGACACCGGACCGCGTACGCCAAAGGATACTGGAATTCCTTTAAATGCAAAAACCTGTCCAAATGCTCTCACATCGATCCACTCCCTGCATGCAATCTGTGCGCAGAGATCTCTGCTCGCATCTTTCTTATTTCCCATCTGTTTTTTAAGCTCCTCGCAACCATCTGCGCGCTCCTTCAGACTCTTGAATGAGTCGTCCGTTCTGTCATCTGACTGCACGAAAATTTTCTGTCCCAGATCCTGCAGGCGGTTTCGGATTTTTCGTTTAATGCAGACATCTGAAATTTCCCCATATCCATCCAGATTAATTCTCGGACGGTTTCCGTTCAGTGGATCTCCATTGGGATTTGCATTCGTTGCACTCACAAATAATGTAAAATCAATTTTTCCTTTTAATTCGCTCATTTCTTTATTCCTCCTCTGTTTTCTCTGTTTTGTAAGTTCTCAGCGCACAGGACTGACTGTGAAATCCAAGTAAATATAAGCCGCTCAAACGTTTATTCTCCTGATAATCGTTTACACTTTCAAATGCGTCCTCGATTTCGTCCAGCAGATTTTCATAAAATCTTCGTTCCGGCACTGGCAATTTGTTCAAATACGGCTGAATATTCTCTTCAATAACTTTCCAGGTTTCAAACGGTCTCTGCGAAAAATTATTCATGTATCGCTTTGCATTTGTAATTCTGCTTCTGTCCTTATCCATATCAAAAGTCCGATATTCAATTCGATCTGCTACAGCAAGCAATCTTCCATACAGGTAATCTCTTTCTGTACAATTTTTGTCTACCGCCATTTTCCATTCCTCCTTATAAAGTTCTTTTCTTCTTTTTTTAACCATGGAGCACGCAAGCTGCAAAATCTGCTCCCAGTTTCTCCGTTCTTTATATGCCAATGGATTAGATGCCTTATTTATCGCCCTTTCCACATAATCAGCTGGTATTCTCTGCCCATCCCAGATACATGGCAAGATACGCTTTGCAACCTCAGCATAAAGTTTTTTGCTGTTTCCATCTACAATGGTAATACTTCCATTATTTTCTATTCCGAATAAAAGATCCGCTATCTCCTTTACTCCAACCATGCCATAATAAACAATTCTTTTTCCGTCTCTCCATTTTTCATGACGCCACCAGCAGTCCTTGTGCCATTTTCTGATATTCTCTAAATATCGCGTTTCTTCAATTTTTTTTGCTTCCACGACTGCCAGGCGCCCCGGTGTTGCTGCATCGACTCCTAATAACACCATATATTTCATGGTCGTGGGACATTTTTCCTCGTTCTGCAGCGTGCGATACCCACTCATCGCCTTCTGAAACAGCTCCGCTCCGATCGCATTGGTGTCAAACTCCGGATCTTCCAGTCCGGTATCCCATTCATCAAATTCAGATATAATATGCTCCGTATCCGAGTCCCATTGAACTTCTAATTCTCCTGCTGAATCCTCCGCTGTTTCCCATGTAACAAACACCATGGTATCATATGTGCCTCCCTGTCTGCGGATAATCCATTTCAATGCGTTGTGAACCTTCTGGGATGTTTCATTTCCAATTGCAAATGCCTCTTCTTTCGTTGTAAATCGACCACGATACGTAAAATTATCCTTATCATTTGAAGAAATCAGTTTCGCGCCGTCTCCTTCATTTCGGATTTTCTTTGGCTGTAGATAGGAAATACTTTCTCTTTTTCCACTTAAATAGCAAAGTCCCTTTTCCCCTTCCATAGACCGCTGATACTGCTGATATTTTTCCCATAAGGTCTTATCTTTCCAGCATTCATCAACTGTTTCTGTCAGTGGATTACTTAAAGAGCGCACAATAAATCGCACAAACGCTTTACTTTGATCAATTCCCTGAATCGTTTCCTTTTCTGCCAGCGTTCCATCTTCATTTTGCTTCAATACCTTCTGTTCAATCAAATCATGCATCAAACTTTTCTTCTGCAGATAATAATAAATTGCTCTTACTTTATCATGGCAAAATTTTGACTCATACCATTTTTTTAATTGTTCCATATAAATTTCAAAACAGCTTCCATCGTCCGCCACATAAAGCGGATAATCGCCCGCCAGATATCTTAAATTATCACACAGGGGATGGGCTTCTTTTCCAGATGTTCGGCTTCCTGATTTTTCTGTAACCGGAATAATGGTAAATTTATCATTTGCAGGAACCTGTTCGCCATGTAAAAAGTTACCTTCTTCATCAATGGTTACCGTAATCTGTGCCGTTGCCGTTGAGTGGAATGTTGGAAGCAGCGTATAGGGAAATTCACCACGATATTCTATTTTTCCTACCTTGTTCAGATTTTTTTCGTACAAATCCAGTGCTTCTCTTCCCCAGTTCACGTATCTTTCACCTCCCTTTTTTCATGTTCTTCTTTCTCGATATTTTCAAATATTTTCGGCTGCATTTTTCGTATATGACGTTTGATTGTACACTCTTCCGGACGGGGATAAACGATGTAGCCTCCCCTTGTCATGGTCGGATGCTCCCAGAATCTTACCGTCATTTTTCCCTGATCCTCCGACAAAACGGCTTCTTCCGCATAAGTAATTCCGTGATAAGAGAAACCGAAATCTATATCTTTTTCCATATCATCATAATATCCTGCTCCACTGCCAAATTCACACGGTTCCACAAATGCCTGACATTCTCTTGTTCCAAGAAAAATATCTCTCCGGCCTCCGCTCTTTACCATTCTTTCTGACATGCACTGATATTTTCGCTCATTTCTATCCTGTACCATGTTGACCTGATGCTCATTAAATTCAAAATGAGCACGTACCTGATAACGCACATCCTTTAAATACGTGTAGTATGCCAGTTCGTTTCCGCCATTGTATTTAATAGGACGAATACCTTTTGTTTCCGTCTGAATCCGGTTCATAACGCGAATTTCATCAATTACCCAAAAGATCGTGGGTTTCCAAAATATGCTTTCCGTAATACCTCGCAATGCCTCGTAAGTTGGAATTGAATAACTTGTTTTTTCGCCTCCAACACGCACCACCGGATCAGAAAACAATGCATAGTTCCCATACACCTCGTACTCTATGGTATTCGCATGTTTTTCCATTGTACCACCTCCAATATGTTTAATAGTTCTCAAAGTTCATCTGCGGTTCTTCCAACACACCAACTTCATTGCTGTAATACCCTTCGCTCAACGCGAGTATTTCTTCATCACTAATTTGATATATTGCATTATTAAGACATTCCTTCTGCACTTCTGAAATTCCAACCGTATATTTTTGCAGTTCCCGCAGCATCCTCTGCTTTTCCTCCCAAGGTAAATACTCACCATCTGCTCCGACAAATGCTGCAATCAGTTTTTTGGCCTCATCATTATAGGGAACCACAACTGGAATCTTATAATCATTAGAAATAACTTCAAATTCTTTTCCTGCCGTTGCAAATGCCTGTGCCATTCCCCCCTTATACTCTTGTTCAAACTTATGCCAATATTGTTTTCTTCCCGGACAATTTTTTCCCAGCATTTCTAGCAAGGTCGTTTTATAATTTTTCGCCGGAAATTTCGTGATATCAGCCTGCAGCACCTGATAGTAATACTGATAATAAATCGCTATCGCTTTCGACGAATCTAATCTTTTTTCAAAAATTTCAGGCTTACTTCGAAATTGTTCTAATAATTTTTGTACTGCTCTTTGTTCTTCTTGTATCTCTGGCAGCTTTTCCAGACTTTCGGCCTCGTTTGTCAATTGTACAATGTAAATCTTTCCAAACCAGGGATACTCCTTGTGGCGATTTCCTCTTCCAGCGGCCTGGATCACATGATCCAATCCCGCTTTTGATCGAATGACACAGCCAAAAGAAAAATTTACACCCGCTTCTACAACCGGTGTACTGATGCAGATCACTCTGCCTGTATATCCGGATTCTCTATTTTTTCGTAATGCCGCATGGACCGTTTCCAACGTGTCCTCTTTATTTTGCGGGCAAAGTTTATTGCTCAGGTGAAAAACTTGATCTTCGTCTGAACAGCTGCTTTTTATCTTTTCATATACTTGTTTTGCACATTCGGTTGTATTTACTATGACCAGCACATTTCGAAATGTCTCAGCTTGCTGCAACGTAAAATCACAGAGATCCTCAATTTCCATTCCGCCCGGATACGCTTCTGTTTCTGTCAAATCTACGATATCCGTTCTTCGAAAGGCTTCTTCATACTTTTCTATGATTTCCGTCATCTCCATGCATTCACTTAAATTATTCTCTTTCAAATCTTTAATGGATGGCTGGGTAGCTGAACATAATACAACATCCGATTCCGCAAAATTGGTAAGAAAATTTACTGCTAAGTTAAAAAGTTCCATACACTTCTTCGGAATGGCCTGTACCTCATCAAAAATGATCACACTGTTACATAAGGTATGCATTCTGCGGATATCTCTTTTCTGTCCCGAAAAAAGTACATTCAATACCTGTACAGCTGATGTCATAATAATTGGCACATCCCATGTTTCTGTCAGTTTTTTATAGTCTTTCTCCTGCTTTTTCTCCGAAAGAATCACATTGCAATGATGTTCCAGTACGATATCCGGATCGTCAACTGCTCTCCGGATCTCATCGGCATTCTGGCTTAAAATACTGTTAAATGGGGCAACATAAATAATATGCTGTTTTTGGGTCCGCTCGGCACGATACAGTGCAAAGCGCAAACTACTTAATGTCTTTCCAGCTCCCGTTGGTACTGTCAGACGATACAGTCTCGTTTCTTTTTCTGCCTCTTCATAGCACCTCTCAGAAATCTCCTGCCGGACTGCCTGAAGACTCTGGCCATTTTCTGCCTTGTTTCGAATTTCATGATTAAGATAGTTCTCAAAACATTGTATACTCTGTTGCCATATTTTCTGTATTTCTTTCTTTGAAATACGTTGTTTCAATTCTTCATTCTGAAAAAATTTTTCCGTATCTGTCCAATCACTGTCAAGCAGCATAGAAAGCAATACTCTGAAATACATTCCAATATAAAAATATCCATTTCCACAATGACGATTTTGTTTTGTGCTTTTTCGCACAAACATTCCTATTTTTTTATTAATCTGAACATATTGTGCATCTGCTGCTTCGCACACTTTTTGGATTTTCTCTTTATCAAAGATCTGAAAAAATCTTTCCTTCACAATGTCTTCCTGACACTCTTTTTCCGCTCTGCGTTCCTGTAAGGTACACCCGCTTTCAAAATCAATACAGTCGCTGATTCCATGATGTGAGTACACAACTGTACTTAACAGCTCTGCTGCTGTTTTCTGCCGCATCATTTTCCATAGCATCCGTCCACCTGCGGTTGAGTGATCCAAATCGTTTCGGTGTGCCTGATCCCCCTTTTTCAAGATATCTTGAAAATCTTTCTGCACATCATCAGAGAGTTTCCCCGCATCATGAAAAAGTGCGGCCGCCTCGACAAGTTTCTGAATCTCTCCCATAGGACAAATGCTTTTTGCATATGATGTTACATTATCTGTATGTTCCTGAAAGCTCTGGGTACGGCCTGTTTCAAAATCCACATGTGCAAGATAAATGTCACTTGTTTTATTTTCGTTTGTATTATTCATCACTTTCTCCTTTTGTCTATTTTGTTTATTTTTCGGAGTCAAGTTCTGATTTTTTATTCATTTTTACCACATTATAGCAGACTCCGACCTGTAGCGCAATATATTTTCAAACTTTTGTTCGATCATATATTTAGTTTATACCTCATCGTTTTCTACTTTGACATGTCAAATAATTCTATTCAAAATCCTTTTTACCACCTCTCCTCTTAAATCGCATTTCTGCCTTAGTATCAATTTGATTTTTATTTTCACATTGGGAATTTACAAAGATTTTTAGATTTTGTAATTCTTCCTTTGTGTGTTAGAGTATTTTTTACTCTAAAATTATAGAAGACTTTACAAATTAGAAAATAACGTATAGAATAGTATATGTTCGTAGTTTACTATTCTTTTTAGATCTTATTTCTAAATTGAATCAGTTTTCTACCTGAAGAAGTTATCCGATACTGCCAATATCTGATAGCTTCTTCTTTTATATTTTCACTATATCACCTTTTCTACTAACATGCAATACAAATTATATTTTTATAAGTTTTCAATAATGTAAAGTTTATATTATTGAATAATTCTTAAATAGTCTAAAATATAAAAAGCATCAGATTATTTTCCAATGCTTTTTACATAACAGTTATTCAAAAATGTTTTTCAACTCACAGACCTTCGTCTGAACCCGCAGAATATTTCCCGCACTCTTATTCTGCCCCTCTATCTTACCATAAATTCCGCCAACGTCAATTAGTTATTCCTCCCTTCAAATCCTCTATTTATTTTGTATATCTAAAATCCGTATATTTTTATTCTGCATTTCAATCATATTTTTGTTGAATGGACTACAAGAAACTGTTATACTCAATATACGGGTGCTGCCATAACGGTAGGCGGTTAGTCCTTCTACG
>ERZ837590.1560-NODE-1560-length-11267-cov-8.371834_pt1 | contig 11267 bp, 9 predicted proteins | sample MGYA00519573_ERZ837590 | MGnify/ENA primary metagenome ERZ837590 (study PRJEB31850, sample SAMEA3708820) | human gut metagenome | biome: human gut; feature: human-associated habitat; material: faeces | place: China | collected 2014 ... | reverse complement strand
CCTACATGAAGATCGACGGCTTCAACATCCTGCCGGTGAGCAGCATCAGCATGGCTGCCACCACCTTTGTGGGGCAGAACTACGGTGCGGGGCGTCTGGACCGGGTAAAGCGCTCGGTGTGGGTCACCCTTGCTATTGGGGTCATCTACACCCTTTGCACCGGCGCGGCGCTATTGGCCGGACAGGACGCCATTCTGCACCTGTTCACCGCCGACGAGGCCGTGGTCACCTACGGCAAGCTGGCCATGCGGTGGTTCTGTCCGTTCTACTTCCTGCTCAGCATCCTGCACGGCCTTGCCGGTGCCGTGCGCGGCACGGGTGCCAGCATCCCGCCCATGGTGGTGCTGCTGGTCTCGCTGTGCCTGTTCCGTGTGGTATGGATCCAGTTCCTGCTGCCCTTCTTCTCCGGCATCGAGGGCGTATTCATCCTCTACCCCGTCAGCTGGGGTCTGGGCGCATTGCTCATGATCCTGTATGCGTGGAAGGGTAAATGGATGGAGTATCATACATAACATTTTTACAAACAACGACCCGCCGCACTGAAAGAGATGCGGCGGGTCGTTGTTTTTCAGGTACTCCTGTCGGGGCAGCTTACCATGCAAAGCCCACGGAGTCCATGTCGATCTTCTTTTCCATCAGCCCCAGACGGCTCTCGATGAAGTTGACAGCCATATCCGGCCACTGGGCGATCTGGGTGTAGTAGTCCACATAGCCCTTGGTGCCAGTGCCCAGACCCACACCGTGGGGCGCATCAGGTGCCAGATAGAAGCTGAAGTCCGTGAAGATATTTGCGCACTCCGGCAGAGAGGGCAGCATCATCGCACTCAGGCCATCTTTCTGACCCACAACACCAAAGACCGGAGGCAGGTTGGGGTTCTTCGTGAAGTTCAGACCAGTGACGAACAGTCCGTAGATGGGAATCGCCACATTCAGGTCAGCGCTCTCATGGTCCACAGCATCGCAGACGTAGCTGGGGTAGACCTTATCCGGGGTATTCGTAGTGCCGAACTGGTCGGCCACCACCTGCATCACATTCATGCCGCCAGCAGAGAAGCCCACAGCGATCATGATATCGGTCTTGCCGATGTGTTTTTCAGAGGCGTTGTGGCGGATGTAGCGGATAGCACGGGCCAGATCCAGCTGCTGATCCACAGCGGCATAAGGGTTGACGCGGCGCTGCAGCACAAAGGCGTTGTAGCCGTTCTTGTTGAAGAACTCGGCCACCGGGTAGCCTTCCACCACGTTGTTGCGGTGGGTGCTGCCGCCGCCTGCAATAATGATCACGTTGCCCTTCACCTTGCCCTGATCTCGCAGCAGGTACGGGTTCAGGAAGGGACGGAAGCCCTCGTTATCGTAGCAATTTTCCCAGTTGGTGGGCAGCGGAGATTCCACGGCCATCTGATCTCCCCAAATTTCCCAAACGGTGCTCTTGGGGTCCTTGATCTGGCGCAGCGCCTTGCGGGCATTGGTCAGGGCAACACACATATCGTAGTGAGAAGCATTGATGCCGGGCACAGCTGCACCGTCCACCTTCTCGTACTGAGCGCGGGACAGCTTGTGGAACAGCACATAGAACTTGTCAAAATCGCCCCGGAAAGCAGCCGGATAAAAGGCTACCTCGCGGGAGAGACGGAGTTCCTCTGCCACCATGGCCTGCACCTCGGCATCGGTGTGCACGCCAGCGTTTTCAGCAAAGGATGCAGGTGCCATGCCAGCCACTGCGCCCATGGTCACGGCAGAAGCGGCGGAAAGCTTCATAAAGTCTCTTCTGTTCATCATCATTTCTCCTTTTAAATGCAGACGGCTCATTTGTGCAGAACAAAGCCGCCCAAAGCTGTGCAGCAAACGCCCTGCTGCCGGGCCCGATAGACATTCCAGTTGTATCACGCCATCGAAATCCGCACAAATCGTACCACAATACAATGCACTTGTAAATAGATTTTATTGTTTTTGTGCGAAATTGATATATTAGTATGTCAGTTCTTGTGAAAATCAACAAGCATGAGAATGGGTACAAAAAAGGACTGCCATGCACTCTGCACGGCAGTCCTTTTTATCTTATTACAGCTTTTCAAACACCAGAAAGCGGAAAGCGATGGTAGTGGTCAGCTGCGGCAGAGCCGCAAGGCGGGCAGCACCGTCGCGGGGCGTTTTCCAGTAGTAGGGGGTCATGGCAAACAGGGCTTCCAGCTGGGCGGCGGGCACGGTGATGGTTCCCTGCACCTCCCGCTCATCAATGGCGCGGAAGCCCGGGTACTCCACCTGCTGCACCGGGTTTTTGTAGGGCTTTTCGTAGAGCACGGCCTTCATCTGGTACAGATGCTCTGCCCCCGGCACAACGTAGATCATGCGCCCGCCCGGGCGCAGCACCCGGCTGAACTCCTCCTGTGCAAAGGGCGAAAAGCAGTTCAGCAGCACGTCTGCCCAGCCGGTGCGCACCGGCTGGCTGAAGCTGGACGCCACCGCGTACTGCGCGGCGGGCAGCGCCTTTGCCGCCAACCGCACCGCGGGCTTTGCGATATCGAACCCGGCCAGCTGCAGCGGCTTTTCTGCCGCCGCGAACTGCTGCGCGATGCAGCGGTCGTACCAGCCCTCGCCGCAGCCTGCATCCAGCAGATGCAGCGGGGCGTCCTTCGCGGCGGGCACGCCGTGGGCAAGGCACAGCTCCCCCAGCGCCTGCCCGAAGATGCCGTAATATCCGGCGTTCAGGAAGGCGCGGCGGGCAGCTACCATCTCCTTGCTGTCCCCGGGGGCTTTGGTTCGCATACTCTGCACCGGCAAAAGATGCCAGTAGCCCTCCCGGGCGCGGTCAAAACAGTGGCCTTTTTCACATTTCAGATCGTTCTCCCCTTGCAACGCACCGCCGCACAGGGGGCACCGCCACGGGGTAAAGGCTTCGTTCCGGCTCATACTTCTTCGCTGTGATCCTCAATGGGTGCGGTGGCACCGCCGTGGGCGTCCATATACTCCTCAAAGCTGGTATACTTCTGCTGGGGCGGGCGGCGGCTGATGAGCATCAGCCCCGGGTCCTCGTCCCGGGCGGCGGCATTGCGGCCGCGGCGGGCAGGCTCGGCCTTGGGGGCACGGGGTGCGCTGCCGGTGCGGCTCTGGCTACCGGCATTGCCGCGCTCGCTGCGGGCAGGGCGGGCGTTATTGCTCTGGGCCGCAGGGCGGGCATTGCGCTGTTCACCCCGGTCGCTGCGGTCGTTGCGGCGGCTGCCGCTGCGGTTTGCGTTCTGGTTATTCTGGAGCTCCTGTGCGCTGCGGATGGCAGATGCTGCCGGAGCGGCAGGGGTCTTGCGTGCCGGGCGCAGCGGAGTAGCCTCCGGGGCGCTGACAAAATGGGGGTCAAACTTGGGCTGGGCGTTGCTGCCCCGGGCGGGGGCGGCATTCTCGCGGCGGGCGCGGGGCGCTGCCGCTTCCTTGGGGGCGTTTGCGCCCCGGTTGTTGGCGCGGCGGTCGTTGCGGACCCCGCGCTTTGCGTTGCTGTCTTGCATCAGTGTTTCCTCTTTTTTCGGTTTTGCAGGCACCGCGTTCTTTGCAGCCTTCGGCTCCTGCTTCGGCACGGGCGCAGCTGCCTTTGCAGCCTTTGCGGGCGCAGTTTCGGCCTGTTTTTTCGGCGCTTCGGCCAAGTTTTCCGCTTCGGGGCGGGGCTTTTTGCCGCGCACGGGCAGCACCGGGCGCACCGGGGCGGGCACGCCGTCCCACGGGTGGCCGGATACCACCGGGATCTTGCGGCGGTTCAGCTTTTCAATGCCTGCCAGATACTCCTGCTCCTCCGGGGCGCAGAAGCTGACGGCGGTGCCGTCCGCACCGGCGCGGGCGGTGCGCCCGATGCGGTGCACATAGGTCTCCGGCACCTCGGGCAGATCGTAGTTGAACACATGGGAAAGCTCGCTGATATCAATGCCGCGGGCAGCGATATCGGTGGCCACCAGCACCCGGGTCTTGCCGGACTTGAAATCCTCCAGCGCGGTGACGCGGGCAGTCTGGCTCTTGTTGCCGTGGATGGCGGCGGCGGGGATGCCCTGCTTTGTCAGGTCCTTTGCGATCTTATCCGCGCCGTGCTTGGTGCGGCTGAACACCAGCGCATTGACCACCGGCGGCTGCAGATTTTTGATGAGCCACGGCAGCAAGAGCTTCTTGTTGCCCTTTTCCACATAGTACAGGCTCTGTTGGATGCGGTCCACGGTGCTGGACACCGGGTCCACCTTGACAAAGGCGGGGTCGTGCAGGATGCCGGCAGCCAGCTGCTCGATCTCGGCGGGCATGGTGGCACTGAACATCAGGTTCTGGCGCTGGGCGGGCAGCTTTGCAATGACCTTTTTCACGTCATGGACAAAGCCCATGTCCAGCATCCGGTCGGCCTCGTCCAGCACAAAAATTTCCAGTGCGGACAGGTCGATAAAGCCCTGCCCGATCAAATCGTTCAGCCGTCCCGGGCAGGCGATGAGGATGTCCACGCCCTTTTTCAGCGCTTCCACCTGCGGAGCCTGCCCCACGCCGCCAAAGATGACGGTGCTGCGCAATTTCAGGTACTTGCCGTAGGCTTCAAAGCTTTCGCCGATCTGCAAGGCCAGCTCCCGGGTGGGGGTCAGGATCAGCGCACGGACAGCGCCCTTGCGGCGGGGCGCATTGGCGGTGAGCCGGTCCAGCATGGGCAGCGCAAAAGCCGCCGTCTTGCCGGTGCCGGTCTGGGCGCAGCCCATCAGATCCCGGCCTGCCAGCACCGGCGGGATGGCCGCTGCCTGAATGGGCGAGGGGGTCTCGTAGCCCGCTTCCTGCACAGCGCGCAGCAGCGGGGCGGACAGATTCAATTCTTTAAATGTCATGGTTCTCCTATTATTCTGTGATCTTCCGGCACTCGATGTAGTAGCGCTTTTCCTCCGCGTGTCCCATGCTGAAGGTCTTGCGGGGCAGCACGCCGCCCATCACGACGCCGCGGAACAGGTCGCTCTTGGCGAAAGGCGGCATCAAAAACGCCACTGCGCCCTGCTTGCACAGCGCACGCACAGCCGGTTCGTCATGCACATAGTCCACCTTTGCTTCCGGGTGGCGCTCGATATAATCCGAAATAAAATCGTCGATGGTGCCCACGGTCAGCGGCTCGGTGGGGTCCTCAAAGCTGAGCACATTGGCCATGTGGGGGCCCGCCAGCGTAAAAGGCTGCTTTTTGCTGCCGCCAAAGCAGCAGCCTGCCATGTTGGAATCGCTCCATGTAATAAGGCTCAGCAGTACGGTGGCGCAGTCCACGTTGAACAGCACCCGGTGGATGGGCTCGATCTCAATAGCCGGGGAGTGCACATTGCACACCTCTGCCAAGCACCAGCGGGCGGGGTGGTTCTCTGCCTGCTCCGGGGTCAGAGTCTTTTTCAGCTCCTCCCAGCAGGCTTTTGCGGTAGCCAGCGAGTGGTTGCCGTCGCCCACGGCCAGCGTCAGCGGGTCGCGGCGGGGGGCATCGGGGGATTTCTTGTCAAATTCCTCCTGACTGCCCAGCACGGTCAGCGCGTTTTCGATCTGTGCGATGAGGGCGGGGTCCTCCACCGCCCAGCCTGCCACATGGCCGCCGCCCAGCATCAGCTCGCCCTCGTACACCTTGGGCAGGCTGTCCTTGTGGGCGGCAATGGGCTCGATGAGGGTGCAGTCCGGGTCGTCCGCCAGCATCATGATATGGGGCGTTTCCAGCGCAGCGCCGGTACGCACCTTCATGCGGGGCGGGATGCGGCTTTCCACCGTGCACTCGCTGGGGCGCACGGTACATTTTTCGCCCCGGCGGTAGCTGTAAGCTTCCAAGTCCACACGCCCTACAAGACCCTGCCGCACCCGGCCGCTCTGCTCGGTGCGCTCTACATAGATAAAGCCATCCACCGCCCGGGTGAGCACATTTTTGGCGTAATCCTGCATGGTGGCGTGGATCTTTTCCACCCGCGCGTCGGCGTCTCCGTCCTCCAGATACACCTCCGGCAGGATCAGGTTCAGGGTGCTGGGTGCGCCTGCAGCGGTCTTTTCTGCCCGCTGCCAATAGCTGCGGTCACTGGTAAACTGGTCACAGGCGATGCAGCCCCACTGCTCCAGCGGCACCTGCTCCGAAGGCAGCAGGATGTGTGCGGGTGCAAAACAGGTAGTCGGTTTCATAGTCGTTTCCTCCCCTCTTTATAAAAGCCGCTTCTCAGCGGAATGCTGTGGTGTCGTGCACCACAATGTGCTGCACACCGGCGTCGGCAGCGGCCTGCTCCAGCGCAGCGCGGCTGTCCGCATCCAGCGCGGCACTGCTGGTGACCAGCAGATTTTCCATACCAAGAGACATACCGGTGGTGCCAAGGGCATCGGTGGCAGCGGTGCACAGTGCGTCAGGGTAGCTGACCCACAGGGTCACGCTGCCTGCAAAGCGGGTCTGCCATGCGGCGATATCAGCGGTCAGCTGGGCGGCGCGTCCTTCCCGGCTCTTGCCGCCGGAAGCGCCGAAGTCCTGCTTGCGCGTGATGATGTTGGGGAACTGCACCCCGGTAAGCACCACCTGCTCGTAGCCCATGCTCCGCACCTCTTCAATGAGGTCGCCGACAAACTGCACCGCGCTTGCGGCAAAGGGGTTCATCCATGCCTTGCCGCCCTTGGCTGCGCTGACGTTGTCCAGCCAGAGGCTGTTGCCATCGTAGTGCACGCCCATGCTGCGGTCGGTGTACACCGACACCGGGTCGGTAAAGGCGGCAAGCTGTGCCGCCGGGATGATGCCCTCTTCCCGCAGGATGGCGGCGATATTGGCCGCATCCACCGGGTTTTCGGTGATGCTCTGGGCAGCAGCTGCCACGCCGGAAGCATAATACACCGTGCCAGCGGCGTCCTTCAGAGTGACAAGGGCGTAGTCTGCGCCCTGCTGCTTCAGCTGTCGGGCGGCGGTGCGGATGGCGGCTTCATCGGTCAGGGTGGTCACGTCCAGCTCTGCCCAGCTGCCGCCGGTAATGGCCTTGCCGTCCAGCGGCTTTTCCTCCTCCGGCTCCGGTTCAGACGCTGCCTGTGAGGCGGCAGCGCTGCTTGCCGCCGCAGAGGAGGCTGCTGCCTCGGCGCGGGAAGCGCTTTCGGCCTCCAAGTCCCGGTCCTTGACCACGGTATACCATGTGTGGGTGGCCCAATCCAGCACATGGGGTGCGGCAAACCATGCTGCTGCCAGCACTGCCACTACCAGCACCACGATGCCGATGCCGCGCTTAACGCGCATTTCCCGGCTGTAAAAGCTGCGGTGATAATGCTTGACCTTCTGACGTTTATTCTTAGCCATGGTATCTTTTCCTCCCTGTCTGCATTACAGGATGACGGAATGTCCGGTAAAGCCATAGATCGCCAGCGCCAGCACGCCGATATACACCAGCGTGATGGGCAGGCCGCGGAATGCCTTGGGGATGGCTTTGCTGCGCAGGCGGTGGCGCGCCTCGGTGACCAGCAGCACCGCCAGCACATAGCCAAGGCCGCTGCCAAGGCCAAAGCCAAGGCTCTGGCCAAGGGTAAAGGACTGGGTGCGCTCCACCAGCACCGTGCCCAGCACGCCGCTGTTCAGCGCGGCCAGCGGCACGATGCGCAGCAGCTGGGCGCGGCGGGGCAGGCTGCGCAGCAGCCACAGCACCAGATGCTCCGCCAGACACACCACGGCAATGCTGGCAATATACACCAGCGGGCGCAGCTGGGCGCGGTTATCCAGCGGGGCAATGAACCGCCCGGCAAGAAAAGCCACCGGCGCCACCAGCACCTGCGTGATGCACAGCATCATGCCGAACAAGGCGCTGCTGGTGCGGTCGTCCCCCACCAGCTGCACCATGCGGGACACGCCCAGTGCACGGGTAAAGACAGCGTTCTGTGCAAAAATGGCCAGCAGTGCATAGCTGAAAAACACTGCCGAGCTGCTTACAACTTCCTTCACGGTTCGCGGTTCCCCTCCTTCTGGTAGTGCACGGTCAGGGTATCCCGTGCTTCCTTTTTCAGATATTCCTTGCGCTTTGCAGCCGCAGCGCGCCAGATGGCGCACAGGATGCCCAGCACGATAAAGCCGCCCGCCGGCATCTTAGCCAGTGGCAGCAGCGCCCAGCGCCCCACCGGGGCACCGAACACGGTGCCAAGGCTGAGCCACTCGCGCACCACGCCCACCACGAGCAGCAGCAGCGCGTAGCCCACGGTGATGCGCACGCCCTTGGAAACGGCCTTGTGCACTGTCTCCTGCACGCGGCCGAAGCGGTAGGTCAGAAGCGGCTCCACCACCAGCATGGGCAGGTAGATGCCAAGGTTCAAAAGCCCGGTGCCAAACACGAAGTTCAAAATGGGATATGCCGCCAGGTACACCACAGCGGCGCTGGCTGCGTACAAAAGTGCACGGGGCAGCAGCTTTTTTTGCAGCTGCTCCGGGGTAGGCTCCTCGTCCCGCAGGGGTACAAGGCGGCTAAGCAGGCAGGCCAGCACGCGGGAGGGCACCAGCAGCAGCGTCACCGCCGCCGCCAGCATCAGGCCGTTCTGGCCGGTGGTAGCCACGACCACCAGCGGTGCCAGACCCATGCCCTGCATGACCACCGGGTTATTCAGGAACACGCGGTCGTGATGGGCAAACTTTTCGGGGTCCTTTAAAATCAGTTCCGCAGTACGCTTTTTCATTCCGCAGCCTCCTTTCGTTCGGACGGCAGACGGTGCAGCAGACGGTACAGCCGCTCCTCAGTGCGGTCAATGAGCGCGGACACGCTGTTGACTGCCAGCAGTGCAAAGCAGACGCCGGTCTCGTACACGCCGAAATAGCGGAAGCCCATGGTGGCAGCACCCACCAGGGCGCCGTACAGGATGCGTCCGAGCCGGTGATGGGCGCAGGTGTAGGGTTCGTTGAGCAGGAACACCGCACAGAACAGCACCGCACCGGTGTGCAGCTCGTCCCGGATGCCCTGCAGGCGGGGCAGCAGGCTGCTGAAGAGGGTGCTGTCCGCCAGACCCACCTGACGCGGGAAGAAGAAGGCGATGAGCCCGCAGGTGATGAGAAAACTTGCCGATGCGCCGATGTGCACGTCCTTCTGGGTCCACAGCACAAGGCCGCAGGCCAGAATGACCAGCGCCGCGCCGGTGCCCATGGGGGCAGCAAACTCGCCCAGCACAACGGCGAGGGCGTTCAGGTTCAGGATACCGCCGCTGCGCAGGGTATCCTCGATGGTGCTGCTTACCGGCACGGCGGAGGCGTTCCACAGGGGCAGCGGCGTATAGGGCTGCGGGTAGCGCACCACCTGCTCCGGCCACGATACCGCCGCCACGGCGTAGCCCACGGCAGCGGGGTTGAAGGGATAGCTGCCGTAGCCGCCAAAGACCTCCTTGCCGATCAATACGCCCGCCAGCACTGCCACCACCAGCACATAGATGTCCACGGTGGCAGGCATGAGCAGGGCGATGATCAGGCTGAAGCTCTCGTTGGAGAGATCTTTATTGGTGTACACCCGATGGCGCAGCAGCGCCACCAGACGGTCGCACAGGTTGCCGGTAAGCAGGGCGATGCCGCACAGCAGCAGCGGACGCGCCCCGTAGAAATAGCAGGCCATGCACAGCAGCGGCACACACAGCCAGAAAACGTGCTTATAGTACCGGCCGGTCTTTTGCAGCTGCCGCTCCTGCTCTTGGATCAAAGCTTCATCCATATACGGGCCTCCTTACAGGCTGGCCAGTGCGCCCACAGCCGCAGCAGGGTCGGCGGCGCCGAACACGGCACTGCCCGCCACCAGCACGTCGGCACCGGCTTCCACGCACAAGGGTGCGGTGGCGGCATCCACGCCGCCGTCCACCTCCAGCAGGTAGGAAAGGCCGCGTGCTTCCCGCTCTGCCTTGAGCCAGCGGAGCTTGTCCAGCGCCGAGGGCATGAACTTCTGCCCGCCGAAGCCGGGCTCCACGCTCATCACCAGCACCAGATCCAGCTGCTCCAGCCACGGTGCCAGCGCCTCGGCCGGGGTGCCGGGCTTAATGGTCAGGCCCACCTTGCAGCCCAGCGCACGCACGGCGTCAATGGTGGCCTGAATATCATCTTCACACTCCAGATGGAAATTATACAGGGTCGCACCGGCCTTGATAAAGGGCTCGGCGTATTGCAGCGGGTGGCTGATCATCAGATGCACGTCATAAAAGGCATCCGGCAGCGCCTTGTGCAGGCTTTTGAGCACCGGCACGCCAAAGCTGATGTTGGGCACAAAATGCCCGTCCATCACGTCGTAGTGCAGCATCTGTGCGCCGGCATCCAGCACCATGCGGCAGTCTGCTCCCAGCTTGCCAAAATCAGCAGAAAGAATAGAAGGACTTACGATGGCCATAATATTTCATTACGCTCCGTTATTTTTAGCATTTTTTATCCCATGCGTTGCGCGTTTTGCAGGGTTCTGCCGGGCAAAAAATACGCGGGCATGGTTATCTTTTAGTTTACATGAAAACGGCCAAAAAATCAAACCCGCAGCAGTTTTTTTCACCGAAAAGTCGTAAATAGCGCAAAAAGTCCATTGCGCGGCAGCATCTCCATGTGCCGCGCAGCTGCCGCCGAAGGCTTGCCATTTTGCAGCAGCTTTCTTTGAAGCAGGACGATTTGGAATGGCCTCCGCTGCTTCCGGGTTGCGGCACCCAGCATCCGCTTCGTGCCTTGGGCGGCACTCGCGTCTTGCTGGCCGCTGCCCCAACAACTCCTCCCTGTTTCCGCCGCTGGCGGCGGTCGTCGTCGTTGCTAGCCATATTCAGCGGAAAATAGATTTTTAATTCCGCGTTTGTCGCACTCTGCGGAGTGCTCCAAACGCATTTTCACAAGAGGGGGTCACAGCGGTAAGCAGGATTTTTATTCCAACAACGCCAAAGCAGCCAGACCGCCCGGGCGGGGCAGTCTGGCTGCGGGTCTTATTCTACCGGCTTCATGCTGGCGGGGTCCTCCACCGCGCCGGGCTGCCCGGCGGCATCCGGCAGGCGCTTCATGCCGCCGGGATTGGGGGAACAGGTGGGCAGGGTGAACACAAAGCGGCACCACTCGCCCTGCTGGCTCTCCACGCGGATCTGCCCGCCGGCCAGATTGACCAGCACCTTGCAGATGTTCAGTCCCAAACCGGAGCCGCGGGCGTGCAGACCGCGGGAACGATCCTCTTTATAGAACCGCTCGAACACATAGGGCAGCGCCTCCGGGCTGATGCCCTGCCCGGAGTTCCAGATGGAGATCTCAGCCTCGGGGCCCAGCTTTTCCACGCTGAAGCGGATGGTGCCGCCCGCCGGGGTGAACTTGATGGCGTTGT
>ERZ837590.1552-NODE-1552-length-11324-cov-4.219452_pt1 | contig 11324 bp, 4 predicted proteins | sample MGYA00519573_ERZ837590 | MGnify/ENA primary metagenome ERZ837590 (study PRJEB31850, sample SAMEA3708820) | human gut metagenome | biome: human gut; feature: human-associated habitat; material: faeces | place: China | collected 2014 ... | reverse complement strand
AATATCAAACAGTAGATGGAAAATTATATCCAATGCGCTCAGAAGGAAATGATTTTATTTTTGCTGATCCAAATCTTAGAAATGATTTATGTTCTTATATTATTACTAAAACCGGTGATGGTGTAGGAACTATTAGAGATATGACAAGAGGATATTATTTAACAGTCAATGAACAAGGTGAAATTCGAAAATTAAGTGATGATGCAAGCCAAGCAACAGAATTTACATTTGTTGAAAATCCACAACTTATTGATAATACAGCATATATTGAAAGTGTCGCTACTGGTAAATTAGTAACATTTAAAAATCAAAGTGATGAAGAATATGCACCAATTTCTGTTACTGGTGATAAAGAAAATATTACAGATAATGAAAAGTTTAATGTAGGTTATGGTACAAATGGTGATGGTGTTAAAGATGTTGTAGCATTTCAATCAGTAAGTAAACCAGGATATCAAATTGCCTCAGCTAAATGGATTGATGGTGCTACACCATTAGTTGGTTCTATTAACAGAAATGGTGGTTGGGAATCAATTGCTATTGAACCACTTGGTAATGGACAATTTGCTTTAAGAGATGCAGCAAAGGGGACTTATGTAAAAGTAAATGATGATAATATTTTAGAAGCAGGATGTGAAGCAACTGATGAAATTCCTGATAATGAAAGATTTATTATTCATACAAGTCAAGAATTAAGTGAAGTTTCTCACTTTACTTTTGATAAGAGTACAAGAACAAAAACAAGTATAGATTTATCATGGGATAAACCATTGAATTTATATACTGATATTGAAGTATATGCAAAAGCTTCAAATGAAGTTGTATTTAATAAAGTTACAACTATTACAAATGTCGATCATTATACTGTTAATGATTTAAAAGAAGGAACTCAATATGAATTCTATTTAAAATTTATTAGTGGTAATGGTAACTTAGAATTATCTGATAATCCGGTTTATGAAACTAAAAAAATCAAGGCTTCTACAAGAATTGGTGAAAAACCACAAACAGTAACAAATTTAAAATTACAACAATCTAATAATCAATTTACTATTAATTTTGATAAAGCAAAAAATGCGACACATTATCGTATTTTAGGAGCAACAAGTATGTTTGGTCAATATACTGAAGTTGGTACTGTTAATACAAACAGTGCTAAAGTAAATGCACTAGATTCTAAAAATAAATATAACAACTATTATAAAGTTGTAGCATTAAATAATGGTAATTTTGGAGATCTAGATTTTAGTAATGCTGAAGAAGCAGATGAATCTGAATATGTTTCTTTAGAAACTGAATTATTTGGTAGAAATACTTTTGTTTTCTCACCAAATGATGATACAGCAAAAATTGATGAATTATTGAATAAATTATTTGAACAACAAAATGATTATACAAATGATGCACAATTTAAAGGAAATCAATATCAAGTTTATTTCAAAAAAGGTGATTATACAAATACATCATGTATGTATTTGGGATTTTATACAACATTAAGTGGTTTAGGAAAAGTACCTACAGATGTTAAATTAAATAATATTGCTATTCCAGCTTATCTTCCAGCAGGAGCTTTAGGTGGAAATGGCGACAATGCAACTTGTAATTTCTGGAGATCTGCTGAAAATCTAGCAGTTTATAATACAGGAAATGAACAAGGAAAAGCAGGATATGGTTCATATCGAGCAGATCAATTAAACTGGGCAGTGGCACAAGCTGCTCCACTTAGAAGAATTTATTCTGAAAGACCAATTGCTTATGATTGGAATTATGGATGGGCAAGTGGAGGATATGTTGCAGATTCATGGATTAATGCTTCATTTAATGATAATGGAAATGAATTGAGTGCAGGTACTTTCTCTGGGCAACAATTTTATACAAGAAACTCAAAATTAAAAGGAAATGCTTATGGAACTACTTTAAATAATTTCTTCCAAGGAGTTGAAGCAAGTAATTTACCAAAAGCAGATGGAACAAGTGGTGAAGAATTATTAAGTGGACAAGGTGCTTCTAACTGGAATATTCCAGCAAGTGATGGAGGACAACAAGTATTCACGCATATTGATCAAACAAAAGAATTAGCAGAAAAACCATTCCTATATATGGATGATGATGGTGAATATAAAGTATTTGTTCCTTCAGTTCAAAAGAATACAAAAGGTATTAGTTGGGGAGAAGGTAAAGATAATAATGGTATGGGAGCTGGAAAATCTATTTCTTTAGATGAATTCTATGTTGCTAAACCAACAGATTCTGCAAGCGATATTAACAAAGCTTTAGATGAAGGTAAAAATATTTACTTTACTCCAGGAACATATCATGCTAAGGAAACAATTCATGTAAAAAAAGCTGATACAATTGTCTTAGGTAGTGGAATGACTTCAATTATTCCTGATAATAATGATGCAGCTATGTTAGTTGATGATGTTGACGGAGTAAGAGTTGCTGGAATTATTTTTGATGCAGGTAGTCATTCAAAATATTTATTAAAAGTAGGGAAAACAGGAAGTAAAAATAGTCATAAAGATGATCCAACAATTTTACAAGATTTATTCTTTAGAGTTGGTGGAACAACAGATACATTGACAACAGCAGATAATGCTTTAGAGATTAATAGTCATAATGTTTTATGTGATCACTTCTGGATTTGGCGTGCAGATCATGGAACTGGTGTTGCTTGGGATGGAAATGTTTCAAATCATGGATTAATTGTTAATGGTGATGATGTAACATGTTACGCTTTATTTAATGAACATTTCAACAAATATGATACATTATGGAATGGTGAAAATGGTTCAACATATTTCTATCAAAATGAAAAATGTTATGACCCTATTTCTCAAGAAAGTTGGATGTCTCATAATGGTTCGGTAAATGGTTATGCAGCTTATAAAGTAGCTAATAATGTAAAAAAACATTATGCAGTTGGATTAGGTATTTATAATGTATTTATTTATACAGGTGGAACTTTAGGAGAAAATGGGCAACCAGGAACTTTAGGTGATGGTAAAACTGTTTCTATTTCAATGGATAATGCAATTGAAGTTCCTAATAATAAAGGTGTATTAATTGAAAATGCTTGTATTCAAACATTTGCTAATGAAGATGGAGCATTACAAAAATTTAATTCTATTATTAATGGTGTTGGTTCAAGTGTAAGCAGTGGTATTACAGGAGAAGGATGGTCTAGAAAATTCTTATTAAATTATAGAAATGGTACTGCTGTTGTTGGTAAAGCTAATAATAGTGATCAAAAAGGTAAATATATTGGTGTGGATACAATAGAAAATATTAAACAATTAGGAGATGATGATTTAGATTTAGATGAATTAAAAGAACTTGTTAACAATAAAAAGAATGAAAATTTATATACAGAAGATAGTTATAAAAAATATGCAGACATTTATGCTGATGCATCAAAAATTTTAACAACCGATGGATTAAAATATAGTATACAAAAAGATGTAGATGAAGCGGTGAAAAAATTAAAAGATGCACAAGCTCAATTAGAAATAAAAGTTAATAAAGATGAATTAGATAAACTTTATACAGATAAAAAAGATTTTAAAGAAGAAAGCTATACCGCTGATTCATGGAAAGTATTTAAAGATGCATTGTTAAAAGCTCAAGAAGTTCTTAATAATGAAAATGCCACTCAGGAAGAAGTCAATCAAGCTTATGGTGCTTTAAAAGAAGCTACTGATGCATTAAAAACTAAAACAACAACTCCTAGTGAAGAAGAAACTAAAGGAGATAAATTAGGAAATACAAATGGACAAGGAGATAATCAAAAAGGGCAAACAACTCAAGAAAGAAATGCAATAAATAGAAATAAGTCTAAAGTAAAAACAGGTGATGATATGAAAGTTGTACCATATGCATTATTAATGATGGCTGCAGCAGGTGGATATGTTACTGTTTGTAGAAGAAATAAGGAAAATTAAAAATGAAAAGATTTAAAAAATTGGGCGTTGCACTTTTAAGTGCAACCCTCCTCCTTATACCTTATATGACTTCTATCAATGCACAAGATAATCCTTATGATACTTGGAAAACAACAGCTTTAAAAACTCCATCTAAAGGACAACTTGTAGCAGCTGGAGATATCAAGATTTCATGGAATTCTTTAGAAAAAGTTCAACATTATGATATTTATTTTGATGGGAAATATGAAAAAAGTGTAGAAGCAAATATAACACAAACAACTATTTATTCAACAGCAGTAGCAAGACATACAATAAGAGTTGTTGCTGTTTTAGAAAATAATGATGAAATAAATGTAAGTGAGCGTACATTTTATATTTCAAAAAAAGGAATAGGGTTATATGAGGATGATCAAGGTATTAATTCATTAAGCTATGTACAAAATATGGGGATTTCTTGGTATTATAACTGGGGTGAAGAAGCTTATGATAATCAAGATGAAGTAAATAGTGAGCTAGAATTTGTACCGATGATATGGAATGATGCAGGAAATGTTAGTGAACGCTTAAAATCATTAAAAGAAAAGGGGTATGATAAGGTATTAAGTTTCAATGAACCTGATTATGATCAAGAAGCAAATATGTCGGTTGACTTAGCTTCTAGTTATAATCAAGATTTCCATTCAAGTGGATTAAGAGTTGGTTCTCCAGCAGTAAGTGAATCTACAGTTAAAGAAAATGGCTGGTTTGAAAACTATTGGAATCGGCTAGAAATAAAAGATGATTTTATTGCTGTTCATAATTATCCAGGATATGTTGGATTAGATAGTGAAGAATATACACCTAAAAAAGCAGCAAAAAGCTTTTTGAAATATATGAATGATATTTATGATTGTTATCAAAAACCTATTTGGGTAACAGAATTTGCAGTAGCAGCTTGGGATTCAAATGAATATTGGCATCCATATGATGGAAATGATGAACAACATAATAAAGCTGTTCAAGAATTTATGAAATATGTTATTAATGGTTTTGATGATATTCAAGGACTAGATGATCTTTCTTTTGTAGAAAGATATGCTTGGTTTAGTTTTGATGCTACGCAGTTACAAAGTGCATCAAGTGCTTTATTCTATAATACTAAAGATACATCAAATCAAAATCAATTAGGTGTACTTACAGATTTAGGAAATGTATATAGAAATGAATGTGGAAATCCACTTCATTATACATTACCTTATTTAGATGGAAGCAAAGATCCATCTTCTATTGAAGAAGATAGATACATAGAAGATCAATTTCATCATGATGTGATACAAGGAGATGATCAGACAAATAAACAATTATCATCAAATATAGAAAGAAAATCTGTTCAAACAGATGATCAAACATCTTATATGTTCATTATATTAATGATGGTTACATCATTAATGGGCATATTCTTATTAAAAAATAAAAATGAATATTAAAATATTTACAAATCATAATTAAAATTTTTAACACCTTCTATACAAAACATGTAAATATGAGAGGATTTAGGGATGGAATTATTAGAAAGAATAAGATTTATTACTAATAGCGACTATATTTCAGATTTAGCATGTAATCGTTATTTAACTTTCTATCAATTTCATGAAATTGAAGAAATTAATATTGATGATTATTCTTTAAAAGAATGGAACGATGCAGCAAAATATGTGAGTAATCAAAATAAAGAATTTAATAATAGTTTAGATGCTAAAAAATATATATGTTCTATATTAATGCATAAGGAGTAGCAATACTCCTTTTTTGTTACAAGAAATGTAAATTGTGACAAGGAAAATGAATAGTATTCATTTTTATTAAAATATATTTTATATTATAGGCGTAGTTAGATATATTCAGCAAAGTAATCGAAAGGTTATGACGCAAAGCTAAAGGGGCTTTAAAATGCTAGCCAGTTGCAATATGATTTGTAAATGGCTTTTTGTATTTTAAATTAAGGGAAGGTGTAAAAGATGAAAAAAATATTTAAAAAGTTTAAAGGAATATTTTGTTTTACGATATGTTTATGTATTGCAGTCGCAACATTCCAAGTAGGTGTATTTGCCGAGGAATCAGGTGTCATTGTTAATTCAAAGTTATTACAAAACAATGATGGTACTGTTTATGGTAATGGAATATTAAGTGGTTTAGGAGATAATGGAACGCCTGAATTAAATCAATTATGTTATAACAAAGATACAGGAGAAAATAGGGGCTATGATAATTCTCAAGCAAATGATATCGTATGTTCTTTTGATACTGTTACATATAAGGTCAATACGACTCTTCAAAATTTAGGTAATGTCAATCATACAATTACTTATGAATTTATTATTCCAAATGATGATGAATTAGTTTTATCAACACAAACTGTAACATCGGATAAAATACCCGAACCAGTCATTGATGGTAATAATAAAATCTATACGATTTCAAAAGAATTAAATGTAAATGAGTATAATGGTGGAGCTATTGGTGTAGAATTTGGTTTACAAATTAAAAATAAACATCAAGATGATACAATTGAACCAACAATTAATGTTTATGTAGATAATGATAAAAATCATATGTCTACTGTTGATAATATGAAACCAGTTATTGTTACAACTGCTCCAATGTACAATATCGTTTTAAAAAAGAAAACTGAAACAATAAAACTTGCTGAATATGATTTTGATAGTGATCATACAGGTTATTATGATAATCCTTTATTAAATGGAAAAGATAAAGATATTAAAGGATATAAAATTAATTATGGTGTTGCTTTAGAAGTAAGAAAACCAGGTAATGGAATGAGAGGAGTTGAATTACCTGATCCAACAAAACCATTTAAATTTGATGTTGATTTAAGTGAATTTACTGTAAATGGTATAAATGCATCTAGTGATTTTACGCCTTTATTATATAGAGTGTGTGAAAATAAAAGAGATGGCGATGCAGTAACTGATATAGCATATTCAAATAAAAATGCTTCTAGTAATGCTAATGATCGTATTTATTGTAGTAATAGTGGAAATTACGTAGTTACACAAGAAGGTACGACTTTACATTTTGAAGTTACTGGATACGATACTGATTTTAATCATTTCCCAACTGGCTATGAAAATATGCCTACTGGTTATTCAAATGGGGATATTAATTCAATTTTAGAAGGTGTTTTCTCTACACAACAATTTCAAGTAGTATATCCTAATAACAATGAAACAACATCTTTATCATCATATAATCCTGATACAACAGGAAAAACTAATATAAGTGCAACAGCTAAAGTCATCAATATGAATGCATATTCTGAAGTTGATGGTAATGTAACTACAAAAGAAACTAAAATAGATGATAATAAACAAACATCAAATTGGGATAATACAAGTCCAGGTAGTAGAAATCAAAGTATTTTTTTCAGTTCTACATCAAATAAAAAAACATGGACTGATGAATATACTCCTGGAAAGAAATTTACTAACGTAGATGGGGATATTGCTGCTGTTGGAGCAACTGATTTAGGATTTACAGTAGGCTATGATCAAATGAATATTATTTCTGAAGATGGTAATATTAATAATTATCCAGTAGCTATAGATCAACTTGTTTTATTTAATAGAAATGCTTTTGATGAAGTAAAGATGAAAAATTTTTCAAGAGAAGATACTGGCTACAAATGTAAAATATCATATGGTATTTCTAATGATGGAGAAGCTTTAACTAATGAATCTATGAGAACTAAAAATTTAAGTGATTTTAAATTTTATGATAGTCTTGAAGATATGAAGGATGATTTGAAGAATAATGGTCGTAAACAAACGTGTTGTGATGTTGTTTATGTGCAATATAGAGGTTGTCCAATAAAAAAAGGTAAACCTGATGTCAATTTACTTACGCAATTTACATCAAATTTAAAGAAAAATCCAAATATAGCAGATCAAGTATACATGGTTACCGCTGTTACTAACACGTGGAGTATTAGTGATATGCAAGCATATGAACAAGATGTTCGAGAATATAGAGGAAAAACAAATGGTGAAAAATTAAATTCAGAAGATTGGAAACAATGGATTTGGCATAAAACTGAACAAGGGAAAAAACCAGATGAAGTATTTAAAAATATAAATCCTTCAAATGCTACACTTGACTATAGAAATGAATATACTGTTCCAACTTATGAAAATGGAGTTTATTCAGATAAAGTAACTCCAAATAATAATATTACTTTTGCTGATGGTATTTATGTTGTCCCATATACAACAAGTATCACAAAACAAGTAGCTCAAAAGAGTAATGGAGAATCAAGAAAATTTTATAATGTTTCTTCTAATGAAAGATATGTAGATTATAAAATTGATAGTAAAATGAGTTTTTGGGATAATGTAACTATTCCAGAGGGTTCTACAACAACAGTTTATTTAGAAGATACTTTACCCGATGGTCTTACTTATATACCTAATAGTGCATATTGGGGTGGAAACTATAAATCACAATTTCCTAAACAAGGTAAGGTAGAAGGTGGAAAAGCGATTGAACCTACAATAAGTACAAATGAAAATGGAAAAACTGTTTTAAAATGGAAAATTAAAAAAGTTAATTTAGTTAATGGAACTTTACCATCACTTTATTATTCATGTAAAATTGGTAATACAACAGATCTTAATCAAGATGTAAATAATAATGATGTTTTACAAAATACAATTAATATACAGACAGACGAAGATAAAAGATCGTTTACAACTTATAATAATAATGAAGTTACAACATCAATTACAGTTAATAAAAATAATGAATTTTATTTAGGTAAAACAGGTAAGTCAATATTAGAACTAGAAGATAAAGGAGATTTTAATTTATTATTAAGTAATGTAAATTCTAATGCAAGAGATGATGTTTTTGCAGTTGATACAATGCCTCAAGATGGTTATGATGGAACAATTATGAAAGGAATTTATAAATTAACAGGATTAACATTAGATAAAGCAGCTATTGGTGATGAAATAAATGATGTTGAAATTTGGTATACAAATAATGCTGAAAAATACGGAAGAAAAAAAGCAGATGGAATAAAAGCATCTGATGTTACAGAAGAAAATGGTTGGAAAAAGGCTGAATTAGTTGAAGAAAATGGAGAAGTAATAATTAAAGGTAAGGACTTGATTGGTGCATGGCCAACAGTTATTGCTTATAAAGATAAAAAATTAAAAGGAAATTGTTCTTTTAAATTAAAAATGGAATATGCTGCTATTGCTGCAGAAGGAGATCATTTACTTAATTCAATTTCTACATTACATCAAGATACTTTGCTTAGTGATGATGCATCTATAGATGTTGTTAAACGTTCATTAGAAGGAACTGTTTGGATTGATAAAGATAAAGATGGTAAATTGGAAGATGGTGAAAAAAGAGTAGAAAATGTTAAGGTGATTATTCTTAAGAAAAATGGTGATTGCTATGAATCATTTGAAGCTTATGAAGAAGTTGTACAAGATGGAGATATTTATAAAACAATTACACATCCAACAACAATTACAACAGATAAAAACGGACATTACAAATTTGAAGGTTTACCTGAAGGTGAATATACAGTTGTTTTTGAATCGTCTGATCAAACATCTTTAGAAAAATATGAAGCAACAATTGCCAATCAGGGTAGTGATAAAGAAAGTTCAAAAGTTACATCTGATAATATAGTTACAAAAAGTGAAACAGATCAAAGAATTGTAACAGGATCAATTCCTAATCTAACAATGCCTTCTAAAGAAGAAATGATTAATAACGGGCAATATGAATATAACTTACCAAATCAAAACTTAGGTTTAATTGAACCAATTATTCATATTAGTGGTGAAAAAATTTGGGATGATGTAGAAGACTACGATGGATTACGTCCAAATTCTATTGGAATACAAATTAAAAATGGCGATGCAGTTGTTAAAACAATTGCTGTAATAAAAGATAATAATTGGAAATGGTCTGTTGATATGCCAAAATATGATAATCAAGGACAAGTAATTCAATATACAATAGATGAAGTAGATGTTGCTCATTATAATAAAACAATTAATTATGATGAAGATACAAAGAGTTATCAAATAACGAATAAACATAAGGTTGAAAAAATTACGATACCAGTTGAAAAAGTATGGAATGATAATAACAATAATGATGGTAAACGTACAAAACAAGTTATTGTTCATTTATATGCTGATGGTAAAGATACTGGAAAGACACTAACATTAAGTGATACTAATCATTGGAAAGATTCATTTGTTAATTTAGATCAATACAGCAATGGAAATAAAATTAATTATACTGTAAAAGAAGAAAAAGTGAATGGATATGAAATAGGATATACAGGTAGTCAAGATAAAGGCTATATTATTACCAATACACATGATGTTGAAACAGTAGAAGTTAAAGGAACTAAAATATGGAATGATAATCATGATCAAGATGGAAAACGTCCTGAAAATATTACTGTTAGATTATATGCTGATGGTGTAGAAATTGCCTCAAAAGTAGTTGATAAAGATTCTAATTGGACATATGATTTTGGAAAACTTTCAAAATATAAAAAAGGAAAAGAAATCAATTATACAGTAGATGAAGATGAAGTAGCAGGTTATACTACAGAAATTAATAATTATGATATTACAAATACACATAAAATCTTAAAAACAAGTGTAAATGTAACAAAAGAATGGAATGATCAAGATAATCAAGATGGTAAACGTGCTAAACAAGTTATTGTTCATTTATACGCTAATGGTAAAGATACTGGAAAAACATTAACTTTAAGTGATGATAATCAATGGATTAGTTCATTTGATGATTTAAATCAATATAAAGATGGAAAAGAAATTGTTTATACAGTTCAAGAAGATGAAGTTAAAGGATATAAAGTAGGTATTACTGGAAATCAAAAGGATGGTTATATTATTACAAATAGTCATGATGTTGAAACTGTTCATCTTAAAGGAACTAAGACTTGGATTGATAATCATGATCAAGCACATCAAAGACCTGATACAAGATCAATACATCCCCAAGAGGTGTAACCCCATAATTCAACACCAAGATTGGACATATGACTTTGGAAATCTTTCAAAATATAAAGAAGGAAAAGAAATCAATTATACAACCAGTGAAGATTATGTTAAAGGATATAATACATCTATTGATGGTATGAATATTACTAATACTTATGTACCAGTTATAACAACAATTAAAAATGATACAACTCAACATAAGTTATCTAAAATATTAACTGGAGATAATACAAATATTGTTTTATATTTAGGAATTTGCGTTTTAGCTATTATTGGATTGTATTTATTAAAGAAACAAAAGGCATAGCCTTAAAGTGAGGATTAAAAACCTCACTTTTCTTTT
>ERZ837590.1548-NODE-1548-length-11340-cov-4.318387_pt1 | contig 11340 bp, 10 predicted proteins | sample MGYA00519573_ERZ837590 | MGnify/ENA primary metagenome ERZ837590 (study PRJEB31850, sample SAMEA3708820) | human gut metagenome | biome: human gut; feature: human-associated habitat; material: faeces | place: China | collected 2014 ... | reverse complement strand
CCGGCCACGTCGGCAACCCGGAGCTGGCGGTGTATAGCTCCAGTAAATTCGCGGTACGCGGCTTAACCCAGACCGCCGCTCGCGACCTCGCGCCGCTGGGCATCACGGTCAACGGCTACTGCCCGGGGATTGTCAAAACGCCAATGTGGGCCGAAATTGACCGCCAGGTGTCCGAAGCCGCCGGTAAACCGCTGGGCTACGGTACCGCCGAGTTCGCCAAACGCATCACCCTCGGTCGTCTGTCCGAGCCGGAAGATGTCGCCGCCTGCGTCTCCTATCTTGCCAGCCCGGATTCTGATTATATGACCGGTCAGTCATTGCTGATCGACGGCGGGATGGTGTTTAACTAATAAAAAAAGCTCTGACATGGCTTGCCCCTGCTTTCGCGCAGGGGCTTTTTTTGGTTTGGGTGTAAGTGTAAGCATCCCGGAGAAACGAAGCATCGATATTTGCGGGCTTCTGGCGTTCTCACTTACGCTTCGACACGACGTGGGCAATCTGACTGGGATGAAGGTCTGATTTGAGCGAGGAGCGGAAGTTCGGGAACGGGATAGCTCCATTGATGACTTTATGCTACGTGTTAAACCACAGGTAATGGAGTTGCTGCCGGAGAAAGTAGTATTCTTTAGACTGAGATCTTTTGAAAGGAACTGTAGTTGCTATAAAATTGAGGAACCAAATTTTTTAGCTTTTAAAAAATAAAATATTATCTCTTTTAGAAATTAGATAAGCAGGAGAAAAGCTATGATATCGATAATAAAGGACCTATTTAGTAACCAAGTGGGTTCCGCAGTCATTCTTACTATCATTAGAGCGATTACAAAAAAGTATATTCAGTTTCATCGCAGATGACTTTTTTTCACGCTCATCCTCCGAGCAAATAAAAGCAGTCGAATGGCTTAGAACCTCTTCTGTACCCATCTCCGATCCGTTAGCAAAGGCGGAACAGCAGTTCCGCCTACAGTCGTTCGGACTGCATAGAGATTGGCATTTATCTTATAAAATCATATGCTTGAGTTCCGATTATGCACAGTCATTGATTCCGTCCTTGAAGGCAGTCTTGCGTTATCAGGGCATGTACACAATTACTAACGGGAATATATACCCTCATAAATTCCATAAGTGGATAATACCTTTTGTGTTAATATCGTTGCTATTATATATCGGTGCTGAGATATACAGAGGTTCTTCACAGAGTGATGGTATAGAGATTTTGAAATCTCTATACGTCGTTATTGTGGCTTTTATAGTATGGTGTTGGGTCGCTGCTTGTGCTCTGAGAGTATCAAGCATCAGTAAAAAGCTCAATGCCTATATCCCACCCGCAAACGATTTTAAATCCAAGACATACGATTTCAGTTCAATACTCAATAATAGATATCCCTAGCCTGGCTGATCTGCTTCCCGTAAATACTGATACCTGGCAGTAAGCGAGATCCGCTTCTGGCACGGCGCGAACTGTTAACTGAGCCAAAGGTCCGCCATGAGCGAGGAGCGGACATTTTTCTTCGTCCTCTACTTCGTCCATTCTTTATGCAGTAACGCATAGATGTATGTGTCGTCATACCTTGCCTTACCCTCCTCGTTTTCAAAGGAGACAAATTCTTTAAAACATCCTTCACGTCGCATAAGTAGTCGCTCGCATAGTTTTTGAGAGGAGTAATTATAATCTTCCACCCAGGCATACAAACGTCTGGCGCCTTTTACTTTAAATAAATAATCAAACAATGCAGCAACTGACTCGCTTGCATATCCCTGATGTTCAAAACGTTGATTAAAATGCCAGCCTACTGACCAGGTATTGTTGTCTGGTTCGTTGCTATTGTCCGCAAAAAGATGTCCGATTAACGTATCGGTTTCTTTTAGACAAACGGCAAACTGTGTTGGGTCAGAGGCTCGTTTAGCCACGTCGACCTCTGCCTCAGCGAGTGAATGTAACTTTTCATCCTTAAAGCAAGGAGTACGTGGTGAAGAGAGGTAATCGAAAAGAGCTGCCGCATCCTCTTCCTTAAAATGGCGAATGATTAATCTTTGAGTGGTAATGATGGTCATAATGTCCTTGATAATGTAATGCCAGCCAGTTCAGCAAGAAGTCTGCTTTAAACTGGCCGGTACACAGGGCAGAGATTAGCCGTTCCGGCTATTCCCCAGTCTGTATTTTCGCATGCCTGTAAATCGTGTGATCGTCACGAAAAATACCGGAACAAAGAAAATGGCCAGTAGCGTTCCGCTAATCATCCCGCCGAATACACCGGTACCAATCGCATGCTGCGTGCTGTCGCTGGCTCCACTGGCAAGCATCAGCGGAACAACACCTAATGTGAAAGCCAGAGAAGTCATCAGAATTGGCCGTAAGCGTAGCTTTGCAGCCGTCAATGTCGCGTCAATAAGGCTCTTTCCTTCTTTCATCAATTGTCTCGCGAACTCGATAATCAGAATCGCATTCTTGGCGGAAAGTCCAATCAGGGTTATCAGACCCACTTTGAAAAAGACGTCATTCGTCATATTTGTAACGGATACGGCCAGCACAGCGCCGAGCAGCCCCAGAGGAACAACGAGCATGACCGCGAAGGGAATGGACCAGCTTTCGTAAAGAGCAGCCAGCACCATGAATACCACCAGTACCGAGAGCACAATAAGACCCGGAAGCTGTGATGCAGACTCTTTTTCCTGTAACGAACTTCCCGCCCACTCCCCGGCGAACCCCGGTGGTAAGTGCTTAGCCAGATTGTCCATTGCCGCCATTGCGGTACCTGACGATTTTCCCTGTGCGGAACTCCCGGTTATGCGTATGGCAGGATATCCCTGATAGCGTATCAGTTGCTGCGGTGCAACATTCCACGAAAGCGTCACAAAAGTGGATAATGGAAGCATCTGCCCCAGACGGTTTTTAACAGACAAAGCCAAAAGTTGTTCAGGCTGCATCCGGTATGGCGCATCCGCCTGGACGATAACCTGCTGAACCCGACCATTATTGGTATAGTCATTAACATAATTGGAACCTGCTGCAACGGAAATGGTTTGATTTATTTCATCAAACGAAACCCCCATGGCTTCCGCTTTTTCCCTGTCGACATGCAGGGAAAGGCTTGTTCCCTCACCAAGTCCATCAATATAGACATCGGCAAGGTGAGGATTATGATTTGCCTGTACAATAAGCTCATCGGCCGCCTTTTTGAGTGCCTGATAGCCTTTCCCTCCTCTGTCCTGTAAATAATAAGTGAACCCGGATGAGGTTCCCATATCAGAAATAGCCGGAGGCAGCAGACTCATTGTTACGGCGTCCGGCACGTTTGCCATTTGGGACCGAATATGGTCAGCTTCTTCCTGTGCCGTGGTTCCTTTGCGTTGTCTCCAGTCCTTGAGGGTGGTGAATGCCATGGCCGAATTTTGGCCTGACCCTGAAAAACCAAATCCCAGAATCATAATGTTACTTTCTACCGCCTGCCGATGGGCGATCTCCTCTTCAAATGTATCGACGACCTTAAGCGTCCGCTGCATCGTGGCATCAGAAGGAAGCTGGATTGAGGACATAAAATAACCCTGATCTTCATCGGGTAAAAATGATGATGGTAAGGTGGACAGCCCGGCAAACAATGCCAAACATAATGCAGCGTAGATCATCATCATACGGCCAGTACGCTTCAGTACAAATCCCAGACCAGTGGCGTAAAACGAAGTCAGGCGATGAAAGTGAGCGTTAAACCACGCTGAAAATACGCTGCTTTTACCCTGATGAATACCATGTGGTTTGAGCAGGGTTGCACAAAGCGCAGGCGTTAACGTCAGCGCCAGGAATGCCGACAGTAAAATGGATATCGCCATCGAAATGCTGAACTGTCGATAAATAATACCCACAGAACCGCTGGCAAAGGCCATTGGTATAAACACCGCAGTGAGCACCAGCGTAATACCAATGATTGCCGGCGTAATTTCACGCATCGCTTCTCGCGTTGCATCCTGTGGAGACATTTTTTTGTCTTCCATCAGTCGTTCGACGTTCTCCACCACAACAATAGCATCGTCAACAATAATCCCGATGGCCAGTATCATTCCAAACATGGTTAAAATATTGATGGAATAACCGCTTAATAGCATTACGGTAAATGTGCCGAGCAGCGCCACGGGTGCCACAATCGCAGGAATAAGCGTACAGCGTATCTTGTGAAGGAAAAGCAGCATCACGAAAAAGACCAGAACCATGGCTTCAACAAATGTCTCAACTACCTTCAATATCGATAGCTTTACAAATGGAGCCGTATCGAAAGGCACGGTGAATGTCATTCCCTCGGGAAGCACACCGGACAGTTCTGTTAACCGCGCGCGGATACCCGACGCAGTACTAATCGCATTTGCGCCAGGAGACAACTGAATGGCGGCAGCCGTTGCAGGCACGCCATTTTCACGGATGCCAAATGCGTAACTTTGCAACCCGGATTCCACGCGGGCAACGTCTGCCAGTGTCACCCGGGCGGCTGAGACCTGTGATTTAATCGTGATATTGCGAAATTCTTCAACCGAAGAGAGCTGCCCTTTTACCGTTATTGGATAGGTCACCTCTTGACTGCTCGTCGCGGGTTCATCTCCGGTTCTGCCCGGTGAAACAATCACGTTTTGTTGACTGATGGCGCTTAATACATCCGTAACAGAGAGCCCATAGCTGTGTAATTTCATCGGGTCCAGCCATATGCGGAGTGCCTTTTCTCCGCCAAAAAGCTGGACTTTACCTACACCAGGTACGCGACGGAGTTCATCAGTAACATTCCTTGCAAAATAATCGCTTAAGTCAGCTTCCTGATAGGCTCCGCTTGGCGATTTTAACCCCACCATCATTAAAAAACCGGAATTAGCTGCCTCAACATTTATCCCATTCTGTCTTACCGACTGCGGCAGGCGAGATTCCACAATTTTAATTTGGTTTTGCAGATCCATCTGGGCGAGTTTGATGTCGGTGCCGGGTTTGAAAGTTACCGTAATTGACGCCATCCCTGTCGTGTCACTGGAAGATTCAAAATAGAGTAAATTGTCAACACTCGAAATTTCACGCTCGATCAGAGACACGACGGATGTGTTCATCACTTCCGGGCTAGCTCCAGGGTAACTCACTGAAATGATAATACCGGGTGGCGCAACTTCAGGGTATTGCGCAACCGGTAAACGAGGTATGGACAACAGTCCCGTCAGAACAATAAACAGGGCAATAACCCATGCGAAGATGGGGCGCTCAATGAAAAAGTGCGGCATCAGGTGTACTTCCAGTCAACATACAAAGGGTAAAAGTTCAGCATGGTTTTCCTGATAAAGAGGTCTCATCGTCAGTCGAAACCCGTTTACCGATATCCCTGAGCTGGGAAAATTTCTCAAGAAGTTGTGGTGCGTCATCAAGGCTTGTTGCAAACATCCACATATAGGTCATGACGGAATAAATATGTCCGGCATTAATTCCGGATTCCATGCTCATCCTGATAATGGTCATGGAAAAGAGAGCAGAAACCAGAAGGCCTATTGATAAATATCCCCATGCCTCTCTGTCGGATAACACCACGCGCAGACGGGCAAGTGTGTCATAATGTCGCTTAAGAGCACCAAAAGACGCCTTATTAACATAATCGACCTCTTTCTCAAGGCGATTATTCAGCCGTCTGTAGAATGTCTCATTTTTGCTGGCATAGCTTGAGACAAAACACATCAGTATTGCCACGATGATCAAACAGGCTATACCTGTCCAGAATTCAATCCATAACAGCATAATTGCTGCGCCGAATAGGGAAATGATCGAGGTGATCAATACGGGCAGGTGCAACTCGAAGAAATCTACAAATTCACGTGATAGAGTGACTCTCGCAGCAATAGTCGAGTGATTAAGTGAATATTTTCGCTGGGATAATACTACAGTCACAGCAAGACTTGCGTAGATACGTGCAAACGTTCGCGTATCGACACTACGTCTGGCGGCTCCCATGCACCACATGAACAGAACCATCAGGCCATAAAGAGCCGCATGTGACGTCTGTCCGCCCAGGATGGCATTTATCGCCATGCCCGCCAGAACGGGGTAGAGCAGGAATGCAACGTTTTCAGCAATAACCAGCATGAAAGTAATGCACAATTTCTTTCTGTGCCGCCAGGCAAGTCTCTTAAGTGAGATAGCAACCCCGGGGGCCATAGGTTTGTTGTTGCCTTTATAAATCATGATAAATTATATTAAACATCTGTGTGTAAAGGGTTCTGCAGTTGGTTTATTATGTCAGCTAAGTGAAACGAGACAGCAGAACAGAGCAGTCATAAATCCATGTGCTAAGTGTAACGTGATGATGTCAATCGTGAATGGATGTTTTATGGAGGATATGTGTACTCACTCCTGAGGTTATGTATCATATTGACATTGCATAATATCAAACCATTCTTATACATAAACATAAAGGTAGTCCGCAAAAGAAAACCATTAAAAAAAATTCATAATAAAAAACAAAATCATAGATATCTGGAAAAGTATTCAAAAGCAGATGTAATACAATGATGGTGTGTATAAACACTAAAACCAGACCGAATGTTATTGCAATGAAGTTTTTAAAAACTCCAGGTTTTTTCTGAATAATAAATGATAATGCTGTAATGATTATCAAAACACGAATCAGTAAAGATGAGGGTAATGTTGATTCTACTTTTTCATTAATTGAATGCACAAGGTAAAGCCAGGTAGATAGCAACCCATATGAAACGATGCAAAATAAAAGTGAGGCCATCAAATTCTCGCGCCGGAAAAAACATTTAGTCAGCACCATAAAACTCCTTAGACAAAGTACATATTGCATGCACCACTTAACCTGGTTGTAGATTATCACTTAGCGATGTTGATTAATTATTTATAAAATGTGTAGTGAATATGGAGAGTGAGTCTGGTAAACTTTTAAGAAAATTTCTTGATGAACTTTTCCAAAAAGTACCTGTCAAAAGACATCAAATTGAAAATTAATGTTTGTAATTGAGTTAAAGAGCTTTAAGCATGACGATAAAAGTGCTTTCAGGGTAAAATACATGTTGTCATCACCACTGTGGAAGAAAATATGAACAACAACAATCTGATTATCGTCGCAGAAGACGATGATGACATCGCTGCCATACTGACAGGCTATTTACGTAAGGCAGGTATGAAAACCTTAAGAGCCGAAGACGGTGAGCAGGCAATCAATCTTACCCGTTTGAACAAGCCTGATCTCCTGCTATTGGACATCCACCTGCCCGTGTACGATGGCTGGAATGTTCTCACCACGTTAAGAAAGGAAACGAATGTACCGGTCATCATGGTGACAGCACTGGATCAAGACGTTGATAAACTGATGGGGCTACGGCTCGGGGCTGACGACTATGTGATAAAACCCTTCAATCCATCTGAGGTTATTGCCCGGGTTGAAGCTGTGCTTCGCAGAACCAGACCGGTTGCAGAGTCTACACATTCACGGCCTTTAAGAACGCCTTTTTTAACGATTTATCCTGATGAGTTTTACGTTGAAATCACTGCACAAGGTGAGGTTTCCACGCCAGTATTAACCACCACTGAGTTTAAGCTTTTAACCTATTTGGCGAGAAACCCGAGAAAAGTCTGTTCACGTGAAGAGTTACTCGATGCGTGTTTACCTGAGGGAGACTCGCTGGATCGTACTGTAGACAGTCATATGAGTAAACTTCGGAAAAAGCTTGAACATGCCGGATTGAAGGGCATTCCGGAAAGCATCCGAGGATTAGGCTACCGGTTGGGTGACAAAAAATGAACAAAGAAACGATTCTGAGCCGTCAGATTTTGACATATATGTTGTTGTTAACGTTTGTTATTATTGCCATTGCAATACTCGGTTCCTACTTATTTTATAGTTTCCTGATTTATTACCTGCCGGGTGGAATGAACGAAGGTAGTGAAGATGCTATGACATTCCTTGACTGGATGTGGATTCTGATGGCGTCCATTACCAGTCTGGTCGTTGCACTTTTCTTTACCGTAAAGCTGTCTGCAAGAATATTCAACCCACTGAATGACGTTGCATACAGCCTGAAACAAATCTCTCAGGGAAACCTTAGTGCCAGAGCATTTAACAGCAGTTCTAAGTTGGGAGAGATGAATAGGCTCGTCAATGACTTTAATGAGATGGCTGAAAAGTTACAGACGCTGGATGCGCAGCGAAATTTATGGAATGCTGCAATTGCTCATGAACTCCGGACGCCGGTGACTATCTTACGTGGGAGGCTTCAGGGACTGGTTGACGGCGTTTTCGAACCAGAACCGTCGTTATTCAGAAACCTTCTTAAACAAACTGAAGGTCTGACCAACTTAATTGAAGATCTCCGCGTCGTGAGTTCTTCAGGAGGCGCAGGGTACTCCTTGATGCTGAGTGAAGTCGATCTCAAGGCCACGATTTCAAATGCGCTTGATACCTTTTGGCCGGACTTTGATAAAAAGCATTTCAAAATTGTCACTGAGATTAACCAGCAGTATTGCGTTTGCGATCCCTTACGCATTATTCAGTGCCTCACCGTTCTTTTTGACAATGCCTTAAAATATTCCACATCACAAACGCTGTTAATAAAGAATGGTATTACAGGAAACGATAATTTTATTATCGTTCAGGACCAAGGACCTGGAATTCCTGAAGAACTCCAGAAGTCCTTATTCCAGCCTTTTCAGCGAGGAGAATACGCCAAAAATATTAATCCAGAGGGCTGTGGTTTAGGGTTGTCGGTAGTTAAAGCCATTATGTGCGCCCACGGTGGAGACGTTAGCTATAGTTTAACACCAGAAAATGGCTCACTTTTCAAACTCTCATGGCCTGTTTAAGGGCATGAATACACAGGCTCGATCGAACCTGTTTTAGCAAGAGACAGATCCCACATACTGCCGAGTTTTGCGTCCCAAATTGATGGGGTGATTTTAAGTTTGCCTCTTTTGGGGCTTAATGTTATTTCGCTGAAATAGATATCATCTCCTTTTAGCATAAGATCGACGCGGCAGTAGTCTATTTCTTTTGCTAAGTCCTGGGCGGCAATAACGGATTTATGAAATGATTCTGGTTCATCAACCGGCAATGGCGTGTTTGGGTATTCCATCTGAAAGGGTTGTAAATTCCACGCTCTGTCATAAACGTTAATGAATTCGTTTCCATCGCTGTCAGTAAAGTCGGCCTCGATAAAACATGCCACACCGTGAAAGCAATGTATTCTTATCATTTCCGGAGTTATATTCCGGTGTTTACTGGAAAATAGATCCAGATACATTTCGCATAGGATCACGGGTGGTATGTTTTTATACTGCCATTCTCGGGTCGTATAATACATGTTCTTTTTAAGAGATAGTTTTAATTTGCTTTTAACCTTAGCGGGATCAATATTCGTTTTATCCGTGCATATGACCGCGCTACCACTATCATGATTGCATTTCAAAACAAATTTTGAGGGAAGTTTGTCGAAATCAATATCATCAACTCTATTATAAACACCTACTAAAGGAATAAGCTTAATTAAATTAGTCCGTTTCTCAACATACTGCCTGACCAGAAGTTTATCAGCAAGCAATGTATAAAATGGGTTGTGGATAAATAAAATGCGATGGCAGATTTTCTCATTAAGCGTTACAGGGTTGAGTAAATCCGGATATGTGCCAGATATTTCTCTTAACCTGTCTGCATGAAATGAAATGTCATTAGTCAAAATTGTTCTGCATTTTCTTAACAAATATTCAATGTATTTGATTTGATAGTTTATTTTGTTCATAACGCCTCCGGTTCAGAAAGGAAATTCTGACAGAGGTTTGTTGATTTATTTTTTGCAAATTATGGAGAGTATATGGACCGACTTGCTTCTTTATTAACAGAAATTAATCCGGACCATTGTCCGCGCCTTGCACGAATCGGAAAAGTTAACTGCACTGAAGATCCGCTCTGAACGAAGAGCGGATCTTCAGTGCAAAAGAACAGCAAGGCCCGCCTTTATTATTAATAATGCCTTATCTACAACTGCTGAGTTACCCAGCTACCATTTTCAGCGAAAAATACCGTCGCATCGGCTCCATTGACCAGGGATATTTGAGGAGGTATGTGGCCAATATCAACATCATACAGTACGGGCACGGCAATATTCTCAAAAGCGGCTTTAAGGGCATCCAGATAATTATGTTTAGTCGGGTCGCTTACGTCGGGTGCAGCACTTCTGCCGATAAGAACACCATTTAAGTTATCAAACCAACCCTGTAATCGTAAGCTAAATAATGCGCGTGTTAATTCACAGGGAGCCATTTCCACATTTTCAAAATAGAGGATTATTCCTTGAGGGCTATTGCTCGCCTTGAACAAGGGCACATTCCCGAATGGTGTACCTGCTAACCTGGATATTATTTCGAGGCAGCCGCCGATCAGTTTCCCGCTAAATGTCAGAGAAGATGTAACACCATCAAGGCGTTTCCACTGTGTTTTTTGGGTCAGATTGAAACCTCCGTCTGACGCTGTTCCCCATTGATTTTCATCCGCTTGAAATGCTGTTGAAGAGTACTGTTTGATTACAGTTCCCCGATTCGATTCCAGAATTTCCCATACGGCCTGAGTGGTGGCATCTAACTTTTGAGCGCCAAGATCCATGAGGTTCGGCCCATGCAAAGTAGCCCAGCCCGATATCGTCGTCAGTGGGAAATGAAGTGTACTAAGATCTGAAAAGCCCACAAACCATTTTGGTTTAGACCGGGACAACAGATCAAAATCAATCAAATCAAGTAATTCCATCGCCAGATCACCGCCCCAAGGTGGCATAACAGCTTTTATATCTGGGTCAGTAAGATAAGACATTAATTCTTCAACGCGAGAAAATTTAGTTGCGCTTTTATTTTTGTGCTGCGAGCGTAAGCAGCGTCCTTCGCGGACCTGGTAACCTCTTTTCTTTAGGTTTTTTATGGCGAGTTCCAGTCTGGGATGCAGATGTTCAGGTACGCCAGAAGAGGGAGCGGTTACACCAATAACATCTCCTGGAGCCAGCCTGGGTGGAACGAGGACACTCATGGATAAATCCTTTTCAGAACATATAGAATTCCATAGCACCACGAAGCGGGAGCACAGAGTACGCTGAAGTCACGCGTGAGAAACGCTTTCCCGGGCTGAGAACCAGGAAAACCGATAACCATCTCCGGCAAGAAATCAGGCTCCGAGCCCAACATGTTGCCGGGTGGCGGCTGGCGCCTTACCCGGTCTACAAAGGCTACCCGCGATTTGGCGCTCTATTCGCGCCCTTCGTAGGCCCGCGCAAGCGTATGGACTGCACCCCAAAAGTTGGACACCCAACTGAGTAAGGTGCAATTTTATGGCT
>ERZ837590.1542-NODE-1542-length-11353-cov-22.209418_pt1 | contig 11353 bp, 14 predicted proteins | sample MGYA00519573_ERZ837590 | MGnify/ENA primary metagenome ERZ837590 (study PRJEB31850, sample SAMEA3708820) | human gut metagenome | biome: human gut; feature: human-associated habitat; material: faeces | place: China | collected 2014 ... | reverse complement strand
TAATCGCGCCATATGGCTTGATTATAAATACAAAGATAAAAACGCAATGTACATTTAGCAATGTACTAGAGCTGGTAGGTAGCCCAGCCGTCCTATGTAAATAGGGTAAGTAACCTGCCCCTCCGGGTTGTCCATTCTTTGTTCAACAATTATTTTGGGAGGGATTCTTATGGACAAAGTAAATGGAAAACTGACGGTGTATTTTGAAGAACCATTCTGGATAGGCGTATTTGAGCGTATCGAGGACGGTAAGTTGTCTGTAGCAAAAGTAACCTTTGGTGCAGAACCAAAAGATTATGAGGTGCAGGAATATATCCAAAAACATTATGCCAGTTTGAAATTCAGTCCGGCTGTTGATGCTGTTGTAAAGGATATAAAGAGAAATCCAAAAAGGATGCAGCGTGAAGCGAGAAGGCAAATGCAGGAAACTGGTATTGGAACAAAATCGCAGCAAGCATTGAAATTACAACAGGAACAGAATAAACAGGAATGTAAGATCAGAAGCAGAGAGAAAAAAGAAGCGGAAGAACTGCGAATGTTTGAAATGAAACAGCAAAAGAAAAGAGAAAAGCATAAGGGGCATTAGCCCCTTGCTGGACTCGTTCAAATCGAAAATTAACACTTAACGAGGAGAAATAAACATGGCAAAGAAAGAAGAAAGATTTGAAGTTATATTTAGAGATGGAAGTTCGCTTAAGGATGATGGGGTTCGCCAAATTCTTGTAGATAAGGAGACTGGTGTTAATTATCTTTGTTGGAAATCTGGATACGGGGCTGGTATTACACCTCTTCTGGATTCTGAAGGAAAAGTCATAGTTACAAAGTCAAATTCCAATTGAACTAAATCGCTGCGCCACAGCCTTCGCAGGCCATCGCGCAGCGATTTAGTTCAACTGGAATTTATGGAGGTGGAAAATGTATTTTTCAGATGAGAAAGATTACATTATGCGAATGATAAAAGAAATGGTGAAAATATTATTTTCTTTAATATGTGGGAAAAAGTATGTTTCTGTTGAGTTTGAAAAAGAAAACAAATATGAAGTGTCAGGGAAAAATTTGAAAAGTTTTCTTGATATGATTGATTCAGGGCAAATTAACGAAGCGGAGAATATACTTTTAGATAACATTGATTATACAAATAATGATGATGTGATGGCGGCAGCTCTTTTCTATCAATACCTTAGTGAGAAAGATAGTGAGTTTTTGATTAACAACAATTATACAAAAGAAGAAGTGCTTTCTGGTTTTAAGCAATTACTTGTGCAGTCAGAATATAATAATTTGTTATATATGATTAAGGATGATGAGTAATGCAGAATTTTCGACTTGTGAACTTTAACAACTCGAAAGTTGTAGTACTTGGAAAATGGAATAAAGAAAAAGGAGTGTGATTATATGAAAATATTATTACCGATTATTTATATTATTACTTTTATTACCGTTATTTTATCAAGTCATATTCTCTCCGAGGTACAACAGACCGCTGACCACATCGGTATTATTGCGGGCGGCGTCTTAGGCTATGAGGGGAAACTTAATGCAAACGAAAATTTGGAACAGCTTTTTATGGACGTTGTAAAAAACAATCACAGGGAGGGTTAAGGCATAGGGTGTCGGAGTTCTTAGGAATTAAGAAAAGAATTCTTGATATCCGGGAAAATGTAATAGGAGCAATCAAGACTACAGATAAGGATATAGCAAAGACAGCACTTCTTGCAAAAGGATTTCGTGAAGCTAGGCAGACAGCAGCCAATGCATTCCGTACTTTTGCTGACAAGCCGGAGGTGGATTATTCTCAGAAAGAGCAGAAACATCCCATTACAAAGGCGGTGCTTGCACCTATGAAAGCAGTGAAAAAGATGCTTGTATCAATGAAGCTTCATCTGGACGCTTCGATTGATAAGCTGGATAATCTGGCGATGAATGTGCAGCTTGATAAGGAAAAGCATATAGAGAATACGATGAATCTGAAACAGACAGAGCCGGAGAGGGCAGAAGCTGAGCGAGTAGAAGCAGAGATTGTAAATTCGCCGATGGTCGCTGAACCACAGGAGTATCAGTATAATGCAGATGCATTTGAGGCTAGAGGTGCGGATGAGGTGAAGCAGGAAGCGTCACATAAGGAAGTATCAAAGGTAAGAGAAGATAAAGCCAGATAGATATGAGGACGTGGGAGAGATTCTGCGTCCCAACGTCCGTGTGGGCTTGCTTTTATTCGGATATTCGTATATAATGTATCGTATTGAGTATTATCCATGCGGAGGTGCGGTATGAACGGGATCAAGGGCTATATCTCCATTCGGGAGGCGTCTTACCGTTGGGGCGTGTCAGAGCGGCGGGTCAACCAATACTGCGCCGAAGGGCGGATTCCCGGCGCGTCCCGGTTCGGACGTTCATGGGCGATCCCGGAAAATGCGGAGAAACCGTCCGATCCGCGCTTTCAAGGACAGCACCGCGATTCCGGCAGGACAAGCACCTGACGGATACCCCTCTGCATGGGAAGCATCCGCAAAAAGGAGGTGAACGCTATGGCCTGCGACGAGAGCTTGTACCGCCAATATCTGAACGGCGACGACGAAGGGCTCAATGCCCTGATGAAAAAATACGGCGACCCCCTGACCCTGTATATCGACGGCTATCTGCATGACGTTCACGAGGCGGAGGAGCTGATGCTGGACGTTTTCGCCTATCTGTTCACCAAAAAGCCGAAGATACGGGACGGCGGCTTCAAGGCGTATCTCTATAAGGCGGCGCGGCACATGGCGCTGCGCCATAAGAGCAAACGGAAGCCCCTGTTCAGCCTCGATACGCTGACCGGCGAGCCGGACGGACGGCTGCTGGCGGAGGAGGTCATTCGGACGGAGGAGCGAAACCGCGTTCTGCACTTCTGCATGGACGAAATGAACCCGGACTATCGGGAGGTGCTGTATCTCACCTATTTTGAGGATATGAGTTACGCACAGGCAGCGGAGGTCACGGGAAAAACGGTAAAGCAGATCACCAACATGGTGTATCGCGGAAAAAAGAGCCTGCGAAGGCTATTAGAACTGGAGGGAATCACTAATGCGGAGCTATGAAGAGCGTGTTGCGGAGACAAAGCGGCGCATCGCCAAAATTGAGCGGGAGAAACGGCTGCGTCGTAATACAATTACCATGGTTTCTGCCGTGGCGGCGTGCCTTGTGCTGCTCATCGGTGCGTCCCTCGCCATGCCCGGCATTGCTGCAAGCATCCGGACTGGGGATTATGTGGGCTTTGAAACGGCGGCAAGCATCTTTCACGACGGTGCGGCTTTGGGATACATCGTCATCGGGCTTCTGGCGTTTTTACTCGGCGTGTGCGTGACCGTTCTGTGCTTCCTGCTGCGGCAGATGAACCGAGAGGACAGACAGGATGAGGAAAGCGAGGATGTGCATGGAGCTGATTGAGAACCTGCTGCAACTGCTGGTCACATTCGTCGGTGCGCTGCTTTCGGGTATCTTCTACTGGAAAAGCCGCAGGCAGGCGGATTTTCTTCTGCTGTGTTTCTACGGTTGCTTTGCCCTCGGCGCATTCTACTGGACGCTGTATCTGCTGCTGTTCAATACCACGCCGCACGTTTTTTATGTATCGGAGTTCGGCTGGGTGGCGAGCCTCATCTTCCTGCACATTTTGCAAGAAACTCTCGCCACTCAGGACGAGCGCAGCTTCCGTAGTCGCTCTGCATGGCTTGCGCCTGCGTTTGGCGTGCCGCTGCTGGTGTTTTACTGCACCTTCGGGGACATTCTCTCCAACCTAATCTGGTGCGGTATGATGATATGGCTCTCTTACTGCGCCATTCGAGGGCTTGCCTATGCGAAAACGCAGATGGGCACGGTGCAGAATATGCGGTATTTCCATAGCGGCGTGCTGTGCTTTGTATTTGCGGAGTATCTGCTTTGGACTGTGGGCTGCTTCTGGCCGGATACCTCACCGGCAAGCCCTACCTTTTGGTGCGATATGATGCTGACGCTTGCGATTCTGGGGCTGCTGCCCGCCACGAGAAAGGCGGTGGAAGCGTGACCTACATCGAAAACATCTTTCTCTGCATAGTCTCTCCCCTGCTGGTAGCCGCTCTGTGCATGGGCAGGCGGCAGCTTCGCTTTTTCCTGTTTTGCATTGTCGGGATGGGGGTGTGCCTGCTTTCGGCCTATATTAACACCTTTCTTGCGGCGGTATGCCGGGCGGACGCCCTTGCCGCCACGGCGGAGATTGCGCCGGTGGTGGAGGAAATGATGAAGCTGCTGCCGCTGGTGTTCTATCTTTTGGTGTTCGAGCCGGAGGGGAATAAAATCAAGGCTGCCGCCATCACGGTTGCCCTCGCCTTTGCCACCTTTGAAAACGTCTGCTATCTCATCCAAAACGGAGCGGACCGCTTTTCCTTTATTTTCTTCCGGGGCTTCGGCACGGGAGCCATGCATGTCCTCTGCGGACTGATCGTAGGCGGCGGTCTTGCATACACATGGCAGCGGACGTGGCTGAAGGTGGCCGGCACTTGCGGTCTGCTGTGTGCGGCGATAACATTCCACGCCACCTACAATCTGCTGATTGCCTACGGCGGTACGGCGCAGTACATCGCCTACGCCATGCCGGTGCTGCTGGTGGCGGCGGTAAGATTGTCTGCTTTCCGATTATCACAGAGAAAATAACTGAACATCCTCTACTTGAGAGCTGCTTTTTGGCGGCTCTCAAATTTTTTTAAAAAATTTTTCGTTTTTGGTGAGAGTTTTTTCGATTTTTTGTACCTATATAAGTGAAAGGGTTTTTATTACAGTTTCAGACAAACCGGAAAGGGGGTTCAAACAATATGTATGATACCGCAAGACGGGTCGCACTCGTCAAGCAGCGGGTGCGGGAAAACACCCGCCGGAGGCAGCGGTGCGAGGCAATAAGCCTATCTGCTTTGTGCCTGATGTTATTCACGGCACTTGCCAAGGTAGCGGACGCACTTATAGTGCGGGGACAGACCACCGCACAGGGCGTGTTCGGCACAATGCTGCTGCGGGAGGACGCAGGCGGCTATGTGCTGGTAGCCGTTATTTCCTTTGCCGCAGCGTCAGCTATCACTGCACTGTGCTTCCGGCTCAGAACCAGAGAAAACCAGAAAAAACACGGGACGGACAAGCCCGCCCGACACGAAAAGGAGGAGAAAAGCCAATGAAGAAACGAATACTCAGCGTCCTGCTGCTGTGCTGCATGGTGCTTGGCCTTTTGCCGACGACCGTATCGGCGGCGGACGGGCCGATGGACACCGTCCCGAAGTACGACGTGAGCATTGACGTGTACAACCGGACATCGGACATCACCATTAAGGACAGTCGGAGCTACTACATCTACTCGTCCGTTCCCGACAAGGAGAGGGACACATGGACATGGAATTGGAAGATCTTCATCAAGGGAGACAAAGCTGCGCCACACATATTTATTGACGGCGTAAATATCGAGAGGAGTCCCAGTTCCAAGGGGCCGGCTATTGAATTAAATAAGAAGGCTTCGGCTTATCTGTATTTCATCGGCAAGAACAGCTCCCTGCAAGGCGCCGACGGCCGCGCGGCAATACAGAAAAACCGCAGCGAGGGTCAGCTTTATGTTCTGGCGCGCACAGGCACCACGGTGACCTGCAAGGGCGGCAACAAAGCGGCGGGCATCGGCGGCAGCTATGCGACCCGGAATATCGCAGAAAGTCTGTTCAACCTGGATATGTACGGTCACGGCGTGAATATGCACTTTGGCTCTCGGAGCAATCCTGACTACTGGGGCGGCACCATAGCGGCCATCGGCGGCAGAAACGGTGCTGGTATCGGTGCCGGTCGGGGAGGTGCCGGTGAGAAGCTGTATTTCTACTCCGGTACGATACAAGCCACCGGCGGCAGATTTGCTTCCGGTATTGGCGGCAGTTATGAGGGGCGCGGCAGTGAGATCTATATTTATGGTGGCACAGTCAGCGCTCAAGGCGGTGAGGGAGGCGCTGGTATCGGCGGCGGTTGCTGGAAAACAGAGCAGGATATGAATGGCATCAACGCCGCCCACGACATTTACATTTCCGGCGGCACGGTCACGACCAAAGGCGGCTACAACGGCGCGGGTATCGGCGGTGGGCAGTATGTCCCCGCCCGTAATATCACGGTGACGGGCGGCGTTGTGACGGCGACAGGACACTACGGAGCGGCGATAGGCGGCGGTCGCTGGTGCCGCGGAATGGACATAACCCTTACCGACGCCACTCTGAATCTGTCGACCAATTACCGCAGCAACGGCTCGGACGCAGCGGCTGTCGGCTACGGCGACATTGTTTACAAACCGGAGCAGCTCGTGGCGGATCCGTCAATCGCGACGAACGACCGGATAAAGGTCGGCTCAAAGAATGGAAAGATCGTCATGCTGACGGCTAACGGTCACGCGCTCAGAACGGATGGGAAACCGAGCTACTTCATGCATCTCACTGATTTCCTGATTCCGGACAGCGACGGAATGATTGACCTGTCGCTGCTGACTCTGCCATACACGCAGAACTACGGATGGGCGATAACTGATCTTGATGTGAAAATGATGGAGACCTCCTGCGAGGGAAACCATACCTACGGCTGGAAAAACCGGAATGGCTGTCATGTCTGGGGATGCACACGCTGCCCGGCCCGGAATCCGCTAGAGCGTGGACCTGTACCGGACGGTGAGCATATTCCCGGAGAGTGGGAAAACCAGGAAAAGAAGTGCACCGTATGCGGGGTTGTGTTGGCGAAGGACACCACGCCTCCGGTGACCGAGGGAATTGCGAATGGAATGGAGTATACCGCCGACGACACCGACGACGGGCAGCCCGGTACGATCAGCTTCACAGTCAGCGACCCGGTGAGAGACAAGGAGGTGTCCTCTGGCATCAAGTCTGTGACGATCAACGGTGAGGAGCAGACCGTGCAGACCGGACAGGCTTATCAGCTGACCGCGCCGGAAGGCGGCAACAATGACGAAGGACTTGTGTATGAGGTCGTCGTTACGGACAATGCGGGCAACAGCACCACAACAAAGATAACTCTGTACAGAAGGCACCGGGTCCTGATCCTGAGTGACAGAAACGACCCGAGCAGCACGATCCTCCACCTTGGCGTGCCGCACGGGTCTGAACTGGAACTGCCGTTCGATCATCTGCCGAAGGAAGCCTATTTTGTCGACTGGGATAACGAGGACATCAAAATAAGCCGCGGGGAGAATAATGACTATAACTTCGGCATCATCAACTCGAACCGGAAGTTTTTGCTGGTGATCCCGAAAACGGAACTGCCTACGCTGACGGTTCGTGTAGGAAACAAAAGCTTTTGGGACTATCGTGCGGATGCGCCGGATGAATTCTGCTATGTCGATCCGGTAGACAAGTACGGAGAGGGCTATGCTGTGAGTCTTGGGATTTCATCTGACGAAACCAGCTACTATTTTGAAACGGCCACGCGCTATACACTAAAGGAGCTGAAGGAGCTGGATGACAAAGGCAGCATTAAATGGTATAAATACAATTCGGAATCTTGGAGTCTTACCCTCATAGGTCCCTCCTTTGAGGACTACCATGGCGAGTGGTATGTCTACGCCAAGGCTACAAATGAGGTGGGGACGAAATACGTCTCCTCCCCGAAGCTCATACTGGACTGCTCAGATCCGGCGGCCACAGTGCATCCCTCCGGCAAGGAGCTGAAAGGCAAAGCCAATTCGAGCACAGCCGCGGTGGAAGGCACGACCTATTGGGGCAATTTGCAGTTCAAGGTGCATGACGAGACGCCGGTTACGGTGCAGGACGGCCAAACGGTTCTGAAGCCGGATGAAAACGGCATTTATACGATCCCGGCGGACATGGACGACAATGTCTACCACAATATTTATATCAGAGATTCCTGTGGAAATACGATTTTCTATCTGAAAAACAAGGTCCGCTGGAACACGCTGGCCCATGTCGATACGCTCGACGAGCAGAAGCTCCCGCATGGCGCGGTGCTGTCTGAATCGCTGCCTGCCACGGTCACCGTCCGGACGGCGGCCAGTGGGAATCAGAGCGTTTCGGTTCCGGTCAAATGGGACGAGGCGGCGGACTATGTTCCAGCGGCCAAACGGGAGCAGCACTTTACCGTGACCGGGACGCTGGATCTGTCAGGCACAGACATTGTCGTCCCACCGGAGCAGGAAGCCTTGCAGACGGTTACGGTAGAGGTAACGGTGGCTGGTGCGCCGCAGTACAGGGTAACGGCTGCAAGCAGTGAAAACGGCACAGTCACGGTGGTGAATGCCACAGAAACCGCCGAGGACGGCACGCCCCTGTTCTGCAAGGACGACCTTGTCATGCTCTCCATTGCACCCAATGAGGGCTATATGCTCAGTACGCTGTCCATCAACGGTACTCCCGCCAGCTTTGCAGTTGAGGATGGTACCTATACCTTCGCCCAGCCGGAGGAAAACGTCACCATAACTGCAACGTTTGAAAAGCGCAACGAGCATACCATCACTTTTGACGCGAACGGCGGCTCCGAGCCTGAGGATTTGCCGGAGGAGGTCACCACCGCAATGCCCGCCAAGAAGGTATTGCGCGGCAGCGAGTATTCTCTGCCGGAGTGCGAGTTTATTGCGCCCGAAGGAAAGCAGTTCAAGGCATGGGAGATCGACGGTACGGAGTATCCGGTGAACGCCCCTGTGACCGTCACCGCTGACATCACAGTCAAGGCGCTGTGGGAGGACGCACCTCCTGCACCTGACGAGTATACCGTCAGATTCAATGCCAACGGTGGCGGCGGCACAATGGCAGATGTCACCGGCGTTTCCGGCAGCTACACCCTGCCAGCCTGCGGTTTTACCGAACCGGAAGGCAAGCAATTTAAGGGCTGGTCAACCGGTGCCGACGGTTCGGTTATTTCCGGTACGACCTATGAAGTAAACTCGGATACTACCTTCTATGCAATCTGGGAGAGTAAAGAGTATTCCGTCATCGTAACGGACGGCAAAGCGACAATCGGTGCAGGAAGCGAAATCAGTAAAGCGGCGCAAGGCACAACCATTACTCTGACCGCAAATGCGGCTCCTGACGGTAAGGTGTTTGATAAGTGGGTAGTAGAAAGCGGCAACACTACTCTTGAAGATGCGAACAGTGAAACCACTACTTTCATAATGCCTGACAGTGAAGTCAGCGTGAAAGCGACCTACACAATTCCCCATACCCATACCTACGATCAGGAAATTCAGAAGCCGGAAACCCTCAAGTCGGCTGCCGACTGCACCAACGATGCAGTATATTTCAAGAGCTGCTCCTGCGGAGAGATCAGCACAACAGAAACCTTTACAGCAGCAGGTACACAGCTCGGGCACGCATGGGCAAGCGATTGGAGCAAGGACACAGACAATCATTGGAAAGAATGCTCTCGTTGCCACGAAAAGAAGGACGAGGCGGCTCACGATTACGGTAGCGAGTGGAAGAACGATGCCGACAACCATTGGCATGAGTGCTCCTGCGGCGATAAGAAAGATACAGCAGCGCATACCGCCGGCGAATGGATCATCGACACCCCGGCAACTGCTACAACCGACGGCTCAAAGCATAAGGAATGCACCGTCTGCGGTTATACGATGGCAACCGAAACTATCCCGGCAACCGGCGGCGGTGAGCATACTCACAGCTACGGCAGCGAGTGGAAGAACGATGCCGACAACCACTGGCATGAGTGCTCCTGCGGCGATAAGAAAGATACAGCAGCGCATACCGCCGGCGAATGGATCATCGATACCCCGGCAACAGCTACCACAAGCGGCACAAAGCATAAGAAATGCACCGTCTGCGGTTATACGATGACAATCGAAACTATCCCGGCAACCGGTGGCGAGCATACTCACAGCTACGGCAGCGAGTGGAAGAACGATGCTACGAACCACTGGCATGAGTGCTCTTGCGGAGATAAGGCCGATAAGGCGGCACACGACTTCAAGTGGGTTGTTGACAAGGAAGCGACCGCAACGCAAAAGGGCTCCAAGCATGAGGAGTGCAGGGTTTGCGGCTACAAGAAGGCGGCAGTTGAGATTCCGGCTACCGGAACACCGACTGAGCCGGGCAAGCCGACCGATTCGGATTCTCCGCAGACCGGTGACAACAGCAATATGATCCTCTGGATCGCACTGCTGTTTGTCTGCGGCGGCGTAGTGATCGGCATCACCGTTTACAGCAAAAAGAAGAAAGAAAACGCTGAATAAATCAGCTGCGAACCTTTGAGCAAAGGGCGGTGACGGACATTGCCGTCATCGCCCTTTCGCTTGGACTGGAGAAGAAATCTTCCATTGATTTATAGCCTGTCCACTTCATAAAGTGACGTATGTTGTTGATATAGGTATCTGCAGTTCGGGAGGACCTGTTACGAATCAGGCATTCCTCTCTGAGCTTGTTAAAATATTTTTCGTACATAATAAACCTCCATGATACTAGTAACGTTAATGAGTCACTGCCATCATGGAGGTTCACGTATTAAAGATACCCTCTTGAGAAAAAGAGATTCTGGTGTTATTCTATTCATGGCAGTGTTAATGATGATCCTGTTTGATTGTTATTTTGTGGTGATTTAACAATACTACTTTTAGTGCTCATTATCTACTGCCTTTTTAAGTTAAAGAGAAAACTGTGCCACAGCCTTCGCAGGCCATCGCACAGCGATTTAGTTCAATTTCAGTTTGCAGAGCTGAGAAGATGAGTTGGGCATAATACCCAGCTCAATCTTCCACATGGAAGACATCTTCCACCAGCATATTAAAGTATTTTGAAATCCTAAGCATAAACTCGGCGGAGGGGGTGCTGTCCCCACGCTCTATCCTGCCGACAGTTTTGGTGCTGTATCCGATAGCAGCGGCAAGGTCATCCTGGTAAATGCCACGCTGTTCTCGGATTTCTCGGATATTATTGGTAACCGCCATAAAAATCCCTTCTTTCAGTTCTATAGATATTTTCTTATTGTCAATTATGCAAAATGATGTGTCCGATAAAAAGGACTTGCAATTTTATCGGCAATGCCCTGTAATAGCAGAAGCATCAGATTTTCCAAGAACTTTTCCAAATATGTCTAAGCGGTCATTTTCACTAACCTTGATAGGTGCATACTTTTCATTAAGCGAGATAAGGAAGATTCCGTCTGTATCGTTTTGCAATTTTTTAATATAGGCTTCTCCGTTTAGAGCGAAGATACCGATTTCTCCATTAGCAACAGATTCCTGCTGTAATACCCATGCAATCTGACCATCGTGGAATTCAGGTTCCATACTGTCACCACTAATACGGACACCGAAAGTAGTATCTTCCGGCAGGATAGATTCATCTATGCGTACAGT
>ERZ837590.1540-NODE-1540-length-11365-cov-3.006543_pt1 | contig 11365 bp, 8 predicted proteins | sample MGYA00519573_ERZ837590 | MGnify/ENA primary metagenome ERZ837590 (study PRJEB31850, sample SAMEA3708820) | human gut metagenome | biome: human gut; feature: human-associated habitat; material: faeces | place: China | collected 2014 ... | reverse complement strand
CGAGTATCAATTTCATCTGGATCTTCAACCTTCGTTATGACAAGAACGAGGTTATCGCCAGACATAGGAACGGCCTCAATCATAAGCGGCATGTTTTCCGCATGGAAATTAAATTCTCTTGAAGCCTGAGAAAGCATTTCCTGAAATAGAGAACGTGCCTTTTCAGAGCCATAGGCAAGTTCACCAATATTTATATGATGGTTTTGCAGATCGGCTTGGGTTAACGTGCAGCGAATCTGCTTGTCACTTATTTTTTCAATGCGCATTCACTCACATCCTTCCTAATTCAAAATAAAAGGTGTCATGCGTGATTTTTTGCGACACCTCATTAACATGATACACCTATTTTGCACATAATTCAAGAAAAATTTATCGTGCGAACTGTACGTAATTTTTAAGGAATATTTACAATATGTAGTTTTTTCTTAAAAAAGCGTGAAGATAATTGATTTATTTCGAATTTTAGTATAAGCTGAGAGTAACGGCAGGAAAGCGAGTACCTGCTGTTTGCTGAAAAATGGAACGCACAGACTGGCAGAGTGACAAAGCCCTTGAAAGGGAGGCAATTACGCATAAGACTCAGCACATGACGGCGAACACGGTATATGAATTACATCACACAGATTCGTATAAGAATCATACACATCAGGAAAAGCTGGATGAGAGACAGTTTTCTGGCGTGTTGTCCACTTCAGCAGACAAAAGAGAACGTAAGCCATGTTAAAATAACAAAAGAAACGAGAAAGGCAGATAGGAAATAAACAGCAGGCAGCTGCAGCACCGAACCTCTTATCTGCCTTTGCCACAAACAGAAAAGGAAAAACTTATGGGTGATGAAAAAAATTCTGAAAAGGATTTTGAGAAGGAAAAAAAGAAAAAAATAGAAAAGGAACCAGAAAAACAGACGAAAAAGGCGCCAAAACCGAAAAAAAGGAAGAAAAAAGGGAAAGCAGGATTTTTATTTATACTTCTGATTTTATTGGCAGTGATTTGCGCAGGCGTGTATCTTTTGATTCCGTCAAAGAATCGAGTAAGCCATAATCAATATTTTGGTCTTGAGGATGACAATCAGTATGGACTTATTGTAAATTCCGAGATTGTTGATATTACGAATGGTGCACCGTTTGAGGAAAATGGTGTATGGTATCTTCCGTTTTCTACGCTTTACTATGAGATTAGCGATGCCTTTTATTATGACGGTCTGGCATTATTATATACAGATCCGCTTCAGACATATTCAGCGACGCCGGGAGAAAGCTTTTATACTGATTCAGATGGAATTAAGTATACACTGACATATCAGCCGTGCTATTTTAAAGATGGAAGCTTATGTATTGCGCTTGATTATCTTAAGCTTATGGACTACTCTTATTATACAGTTGACGATACGATGAAGTCCATCTGGGTATTTAATGACTGGAGCGAGCAGTCGCGCGCATCTTTACTGAAAGATACAAAGGCGCGTACACAGGCCGGTATCAAGAATGATATTGTGGCTTCACTTGCCACTGGTGATGTGGTTACTGTATTAGAGCAGGGAGCATCCTGGAGTCAGGTACAGACACAGACTGGTCTGATTGGATATGTGCAGAATAAGATGCTTGGTGAGATTACCGAGGAGGCAAAAGCTGTTCCGGATGGAAGACCTCTGCCAAAGTATACGAATATCGCAATGGATGAGATGGTTGTGATGGGATGGCATCAAGTCTTTAGTGAATCGGGATATAGTCAGCTTGATGATATAATCTCGACAGCAAAGGGCATGAATGTAATTTGTCCAACCTGGTTTACTATTAAGGATAATGATGGAAATATTCAAAATCTGGGTGAAAAGAAATATGTAACAAAAGCGCATAAGGCAGGCCTTCAGGTATGGGTTATGCTTGATGATATTAATATTTCAACAGATGGCCTTCAGGTTTTTGGAACAACTTCACACAGAAAAACATTGATTGCAGCTGTGATTGACGCAGTGAAGGAGCTGGGGGCAGACGGCATTAATCTGGATGTGGAAACCATTAAATCTGATGTGGGACCTTCTTACATACAGTTTATCCGTGAACTGTCTGCAGCCTGCCGTAAGGAAAAGCTTGTTCTTTCGGTAGATAATTATTCACCAATGCCGCACACGGCATTTTATGACAGAACACAGCAGGGACAGGTTGTCGATTATGTTGTTGTCATGGCATATGATGAGCATTATGTAAAAGGACCAGAAGCAGGAAGCACATCTTCTCTTGCATTTGTAAAGCAGTCGGCAGAGCGCACTATAGCCGAGGTACCAAAGGAAAAGGTGATTGTAGGTCTTCCATTTTACAGCAGACTGTGGTGTGAGACACCAGCAGAGAGTGAGTCTGATAAGACTGATAATTCGCAGGTTTTTGTTGATAACAGCGATGGAACATATGATTCTAAGAACAACAAATATCTGTTAAGCAGCAAAGGTGTCAGCATGGAGGGCGAGAATAACATAATTCGAGAGCATGATCTGAGTCTGACATGGCTTGATGATGTCGGTCAGTTTTACACTGAGTATGAGGAGAATGGTTCGTGGTATCGCCTTTGGGTCGAAGATGAAAATTCCATGGATTTAAAGATGCAGGCGGCATGCTCATATGAGCCGGGAGGCGTTGCATTCTTTAAATTAAATATGGAAAATAAGGAAACGTGGAGCATTATTCGAAAATATACAGATAAGTGATGAATAAGCTATAGGATGAAACGTTCAGGTCAGCAATATATGACCTGAACGTTTTTGCCTTAAGAAGCACTGCAAAATATGGATAAGTATATGGGTAATGTAAATATACTAGAAAAGAGAATGATAAAATATGAGGTCAGTGTGAAACAGACAGCAAAATTTATAATGATGCTTTTGATTCTCTCGCTGGCATATGTAATGCCGGCAACAGCCACAAAAAAGATACAGCAGGTATCTACAGTTCCAAAAAAGACATTAACAGTGCTTCTTGATGCCGGACATGGGGCAGACGATTCTGGTAAGGTTGGAATAAACCAGGTGCTTGAAAAAGATATTAATCTGGAGATTGCAAAGTATGTAAAAGAGTTTCTTGAAAAAGAAGGAATTAATGTAGTCATGACAAGGGAAGATGACAGTCCGCTGTATCAGTCATCAGACCGCAATAAAAAACTTGCAGATATGAAAAAGCGTATTCAAATCATGGTTGACTGTGATGCAGATATAGCAGTGAGCATTCACCAGAATAGTTATACACAGGAATCAGTCAAAGGACCACAGGTGTTTTATTATAAAGATTCAGTGAAAGGAAAAGAGCTTGCGGCGAGTATACAAGAAGCTTTTGATCTTGTAATTGGAGATGAAAATACAAGAACAATAAAGCCAAACGGGGAATATTATTTGCTTGTCCATTCGCCAATGCCTCTTGTGATATGTGAGTGTGGCTTTTTAAGCAATTGGGAGGAAGCAAAGCTTCTTGCAACACCAACATATCAAAAGTCAATAGCAAAAGCAATATGTCAGGGAATATTAGAATACCTTGCGAATGAAAAGAGATTATGATAATATTAATCCGAAAATACAATAAAAGGACCATAACAAAATGGAGACAAAAATTATTCATATAACAAAAGAAAATATAGAAGCAACCGCAAAAGAAGCCGCAGATGTGTGGGCACAGGGCGGTCTTGTTGCATTTCCAACTGAGACTGTGTATGGTCTTGGCGGAAATGGATTAAATAAGGAGGCGTCAAAGAAAATCTATGCTGCAAAAGGACGTCCATCTGACAATCCATTAATTTTGCATATCGCTGATATGGAACAGTTCTATCCGCTCATAAAGACAGATAACGCAAAGATTATTGCACGAGCAGAAGCACTTGCCGATGTATTTTGGCCAGGACCACTGACCATGATTTTGCCAAAGGCTGACAATATTCCGTACGAGACAACAGGCGGTCTTGATACTGTTGCGATTCGTATGCCGTCCCACTTGGTGGCTAGGGCATTATTGCAGGAATGTAAGATGCCAATTGCAGCGCCTAGTGCAAATCTTTCAGGACGTCCAAGTCCGACAAGCGCAAGCCATGTAATTGAAGATATGAATGGACGAATCGAAATGATCATTGATGGCGGTGATGTTGGAATTGGTGTGGAATCGACAATTATTGATCTGACTGGAGAAGTGCCGATGTTGCTTCGCCCTGGCTTTGTAACACCAGAGATGCTGCAGCAGGTATTAGGCACAGTAGAGACAGATGCTGCAGTTTATCGTCAGGTAGGAAAGGATGTGCATCCTAAAGCTCCAGGCATGAAGTATCGCCATTATGCGCCAAAGGCATCTATGGTTTTAGTGGAAGGCGCGCAGGATAAGGTGATTACTTATATCAATGAGGAGGCAAAAAAGAAGAGAGAGCAGGGGCTTCGTATTGGAATTATGGCAACAGATGAGTCCAAAGAGTTGTATAAGGCAGATGTAGTTATTTCAATGGATAGTGTTGCGCATAATCTGTTTAGGGCACTTAGAGATTTTGATGAAGAAAATGTAGATTTTATCTACTCAGAGAGCTTTGATACAAGTGGCTGCGGCTTTGCTGTTATGAATCGTTTGCTTAAAGCGGCAGGTCATCAGGTTGTGAAGCTGTGATGAAAAAATGTGTTTAAACGGCAGATGATATATACAAGTACAGTGAAAGGGCAGAACATTGGGGAGAGAACGAATACGAAAAGTGGCACTTGTGACCATATGGATTCTGGCAGTAGCAGCAGCTGTGATTTTTCGCCATGTGGCGCGCCTGACCACAAATTTAAAATTATCTGTGTGGCTAAGTGATGGACGCACAGCAATTTATTTTATTACATATATTGTCTGGGGCATCTTGCTGCGCCGTCATGTTGTCGTGCGCACAGTAAAAAGATGGCTAAGTGCGATAGTCTTCCTTATGCTTTTCTGGATGATTGTGCGCACAGTAAAATTTAGGCTGCCAAATACATCTGTATGGGGAAGATATTTGTGGTACAGCTATTATCTTCCAATGATTTTTATTCCTCTTTTTTGTTTGTACACATCGCTTCACATTAGAAAATCAGAGGATTACAGACTGCCGTTATGGAGCGTTTTTGCAGCAGGGATTAGTACTGCACTTTTTGTACTTGTAATGACAAATGATGTTCATCAGGCTGTTTTTTCATTTGGAGAGGAAACTTTCTGGTCAGATGATCAGTATCATTATTCGTGGGGATATTATATAGTAATGATATGGGTAGCTGTATGTATGTGCATGACATTATTATTTATGATGCGAGGTGCAAAGGTACCACACAGCAAAAAGAGAAAGCTTCTGCCGTTTGTGCCAATTATTCTGATTGGAATTTATGCTATATCGTATATTGCCAAAATACAAGTTTTAAGATTAATAGCAGGAGATATGACATCAGTAATCTGTCAGCTTGTGATGATTTCCATTACGTGTTGTATGTGGAGTGGTCTCATTCCTGTTAATACAGGCTATGAACAATTTTTTAATGGCAGCACGCTAAATGCACAGATCAGACGAAATGATGCGAGTATACTGGCAAGTAGTCATAATAGCTCGTTATTATCTGAGCAGATGGTTAGGCAGGCAATGCAGACAGGATGCTGTACAGAAAAAAATGTCCGCGTCAAGGCAGGTGCAATAAAGGGAGGTTTTGTAGTCTGGCAGGAGGATATATCTCTACTTAATACATTGCTAGAGTCACTTCAAAAAAGCGAGAAAGAGCTTGAAGTCAGCAATGCATTGTTAAAGGCAGAAAATGAAATAGAAGAAAAGCAGGCCAAAATTGCAGCTCAGACGCAGCTTTATGACAGGATAGAAGCTGATATGAAAAAAACAATTCAGCAAATTGCATCTGAGCTTTCAGAAAAAAAAGAGAATACAGCGAGAGAACAGCTTTTTAAGATCAGCGTAATTGGAACTTATATGAAGCGCCGCTGCAATCTTTTGTTTTTGGGGCAAAAAAATGATCAGATTTTACTGGATGAACTTTTATTTTGCATTAGAGAGTCAGTTGACAATATGAAATGGGCTGGAGTTGACGGTGATGTTTTTTGCACAAAAGAGGGCAAGGTACCATTTTTATTAGTACTGCAGATGTATGATTGCTTTGAACAGATTATAGAGTTGTTTTTAAAGACAATGGAAACTATTTTTGTTAGAATAAGCACAGACAATGGAAATCTTGCACTTAGAATGATGATTGCGCAAGGATTAGAAAAAAAGAATGGACAGCCAGTAATGATCGAGCAGGTACATGCAGTGTTTGATGAAAATACCATATATAAGGTTATTATGGAAGAGGATGAGTGGATAATTCATGTGGAGAAATATGTTTCAAAATCGCAGAGCAGCGATCAAGGAAGGCGGTGATAATCTTCCAATGGGGCTATGCTTTGCGGCTCAATCAGGCAATGTGTTATTTTTAAATCGAATGATGGAATCGTTAAGCTATAGGCTTATAGGAGAGTCGCTGCAAAATGCAACATATTTTTGGGACAGAATTGCAGACGGAAACTTGCAAAATGGAATTGTGTGCGAAAAACGGCCAGAGCTTACAAAAGAAAATCAATACTTGATCCGCTTTGCAAATGGAGAGTGCAGAACATTTACAAGGTCAATACTAGAGTTGGACGGCGAAGAAATCGTGGAAATTACATCAGCAGATACGACGGATCTGTATGGACTTTTGTGTGAGCAGGAACGAAAAAATAAGTCATTATTTCAGATTAGAAAACGCCTTCAGGAATATCAAAAGCAGATTGTGAAGGCAGCAAGAGATGAGGAATTGCTTCAGGCAAAGATGCGCTTTCATGATGAGCTTGGAAGAACACTTATGCAGACAAGACGAGCACTTTTGGATGATAAAGGTGAGGATGCTGTTTTGGAAGCATTAGATTCCTGGAAAAAAACAATTACGATTTTCGATTTAGGAGAGCGGCGTACAAAGACAAAAGATCCGCTTACGTATCTGATTCAGACAGCAAATGCAGTAGGTGTGAAACTTGTGTTTTTAGGAGATTTTCCAAAAGAGCAGGAAATTCGGGAACTCGCAGTGAAAATTGCAGCAGAGGCACTTACAAATGCAGTTCGTCACGCAGATGCACGGAAGATTCGAATCGAAAGTAAAAAAGAAAATGGATGGCAAATATTGAGCTTTCAAAATGATGGAAATAAGCCGAAGGGACCAATAGAGCCAGTCGGTGGACTGGCAGGTTTGATCAGGCAGATTGAGGCAGCTGGAGGAGTGGTCACAATTGAATGGACACCAAGGTTTAGCCTTACTGTTAAACTTATCTGTACCTGCTAGTAAAGTTACAGATAAGTTTGAGCGCAAAAGCGCAGAAAGGCAGGCATATGGTAAATACAAAAAAATATCGCACAATGATTGTAGAGGATGATCCAATGGCAGCGCGCCATCTGGAAATGGTGTTAGATAAGATGGAGGAAATCTTTATATCATATGTGATTGAAAATGCGCTGATGGCAGAGGCATATTGCTGCCGTGAACATATTGATCTGATTTTAATGGATGTCTGCACGGCAATGAATGCTAGTGGACTAGAGGCTGCTGTTAAAATTAAAAAAAATTTTCCGGCTGTGAAAATTCTTATCTTGACATCGCAGCTTGATCCGGAACTTTTACGAAGAGCGCGTGAGGCAAAAATCGAGGGATTCTGCTACAAACTTTCTGATGACAGCGAGATTACTGCGGCAATTTGCGCAGTTCTTAACGGAGAAAATGTTTATCCGGATGAAATACCAGTTGTTAAGATTGGGAATGCATGGAGCACAGAGATTGACTGGCAGCATATGAATGTTTTGAGAGAGTTATCAGCAGGAAAAATGGATGAAGAGATTGCAAAGACGCTTCATCTTTCAGTATACACTGTAAAAAAATATATATCACATTTAAAGGATATGACAGGTTATCGAAATCGCACAGAGCTGGCAGTTGCGGCAAGCCGTCTGGGATTAGTAACACCAGGATATTAAAAAGTACACAAAAGAGTATTCTTTTTCTCGTAGGAATTGTATATACTAAAAGAACAAAGATATAGCAAAAGTGAGACAACAATTAAACTCAGAAAGGAGAGGCCTATGAGAAAAAAAGTGTACGCAGCGTGGATTTTAGCTATTATTATGGTCATGTCTGGTGTTTTATGTACACAGGCAGAGACAGTGTCTACGGGAAAGGCACATGGAAGCAAAGTAAATACGACGGGGGAGACCACTCCGACAGAAGCAGAAAAGCAGTTTGAGGAAGCAGAGCAGATTCATGTGACAGTTAGATACAGTTCGGACTGGGAATATAGTGAGTACTCATATAGTTCAGATTATGGATCTTATGTGGAGTTAAGTATTCCGGATGATGGAATTTACGTGCGAATTAATGCAAGCATCAATACCCCGCTTGACTATGCATCTGAGCTGTATGATTTTGGAATCAATGCTTATGATGTGATTGTAGAGGATTCTTGCGAAACTGTTTCAATCGGAGGAATGGAATTTGTTCAGGGAGAAAATGATTATTACAAAGCATTTTTTGGATACGATCAAGAATCTGCTATGTATGCAAAAATTATGGTATATGGAGATCCTGAGGATCCTCGTGTAACAGAACTGATAGATAATGTTACATTCCATAAAAAGGAATACACTAAAACAAAAACACCATGGTATTGGGATGGAGAGGTATATGTTCCAAAAGATACAGAACCAGTTCAAGTAGGAAATTTCACAGTTGAAGCAGAATATCTTCCAATTGATACTGTATATCCTACCTTCAATAATGGATATTCAAAAGTAGCAAAATCAGGCGGCTGGTATTATGTACTTACAGATGGAGACGTTAGCGAGTACGGTGAGGAAGATGGAGGACTCGCATATGAAGGAGATGTCTATTTTGATTTTGATGTTGAAAATATCTTTGGAGACGAAGATGGAAATCTGTATGCACTTGGAAATTGTGGACCGCTTGTTCGATGGGGTACAGAAGAGAATGAAGTGCTGCTTAATTACTGCGTAATGGTGTCACTTCATCCATCAGGAAAGAAAGCAGTTGGATGGAGCTACAGCAACAGTATCACAGAATACGACTTTGAAACAGGAACTAATAAAGAACGTGTAATTGATCCAGTTGAGGGTATCAATTCAGTCAGTGTAACAAAGGACTATCAGGCAGTATGTGGATATAAGGAATCAGAGACATTGCTTAATATCTATGATAATAATTGGAATGAAGTGATGACAATTAGTTCAACAGATACAGAAAGCGGTATGTTAGAAGGTGTATCTGCATTTGAGCAGACACAAAATGGCTGGGTTATATTTGACAGTTGGATGGAAAATGTAATCTTTGTTGGTTTTGATGGTGCGATCCTCAAAGAGGTTTCTTATGAAGAATTATTTGGAACTTTAAATTGGCCATATGTAAATGGAACCTGCATGGATGAAGAGGGAAATGTGATTGTTGCGATTACAGATCAACGCGAAGATAATTCATGCTATGAAACAATTATTTTCAAGCTGAAGGGCTTCTGATAAGCAGCCAGATAAGCAGCCAGAGGAGGGAGAAATCCCTCCTCTTTTTTAACGTAGATAAGCAAGTAGCGAAGCGGATTGCGAATAGCTACCTTGTTAAAAATGTTAGAAAATTCTGATAATTAAGAAATGAAAAATGAACAGTGAAAATAAATGAAAAATATTTTAAAAAAGTACTTGACAAATAGAAAGAGACAGGATATAATGAAGTCACAAACAAAGAAAAACAACTCAAGTAAGATATTAGAAATAAATCTTACAAGAAATCTAAAAAAGGAGGTACAGTCCAATGGGATAGTAATCAAAATCTAAAAAAGCTGAAAAGCAAAAATGATCGAAAAGAGGTACGGACCAATGGGACGGTAAGTTGTATTAGAAGAGATCAGAAAGAAAGCTGAAAAGCAAAACGATTGGAAAGAGGTACAGTCCGATGGCATAGAAAGTAAATGTACAAAGTACAAAAGCAGAAAGTACATAGAAGAACAAAAATGTATGAAGTGGAGTACAGTCCAATGGCGTAGTGAAAGGCTAATAGGCAGAGAATAAAAAAGAAAAACAAATAAGAATTATCAGACGAAGTCAGATAAATGTTTTTCAAGTCTCATAAAGGTTTGTAGTGAAGAATAAAGATAGATGAATGAAATGAAGTTAGTTTAATAGGAGAACGGTAGAAGACCGATAACATAAAAGTAACAAGCTAACGAAGGCAAAAGAAGATAAAGAAGAGTAATGGAAAATAAATAAAACTAAATAATTGAAAGAGGTAAAATCCGATGGATGAAATAGTTTGACAGCGGGCATCAAAAAAGAAGAAAAGATGCCCGCTTTTTAGTGCGCAAAAATATAATTTTTTCTTCAGTCTGTGTCCATTGTCATGATAAATAATTTATGGTATACTTTTGTCGAAGTAATTCGAGAAAATAAAAAAGGATGTAAAATTATGGACTTTTATTTGGGAAGATCAGATTGGAAAACACTGCAGCGTGGAGAAGAACATAGTTTTCTTTTGGTCAATGGTCTTGGCGGCTACTGCAGCCAGACAGTGATTGGTTCAAATGCGCGTCATGACCACAATTTGCTCACAGCAGCGCTTGTGGCACCAACAAAGCGTTTTGCCATGGTGCGCCGAATAGAAGAAATTCTTCATGTGGGAAGCAATGCTTATCGTTTGGATTCGCAGGCATATGTTACATCATCAGATGATGCTGTAGGATTTCGCTTTCTTGACAGCTTTTTTTATGATGGACTGCCTTGCTGGGAATATATGGCAGAGGGCGTGCGTGTCACAAAACGTTTGACACTTGTATATGGAACAAACAGTCTGGCAATACAGTATCAGCTTCATGCAGATGAGGGCGTGGATGCCTGGCTTGAGGTTATTCCAGTGTATGGCTTTCATTCAAAAAATGATCGTCCGCTTACATACGAGCCGATTAGCTGCCGAAAAAAAGAAGATCGCCTTTTTATGTCAACAAAAGAGGCAAGTTTGTATCTTGATACAGATGGTGATATCGAGTCAATGGAGGAAGTGCAAGTCCAGTGGTATCGTTTTGATCAGGATGGACCTGACGGACGAGATGGCTGGGGCGGCGGACGAAAGATTCACAAAATCAAGACAGCGCATACAACGGAAGAAGATATTGATAAGCGTGTGTTAAATGGCAGTGTGATGCTGAATTTGATTTATGGTATGGATGAGAACTGGATGGATCGAGAGCGCGAAAGAGAAGAAAAAACACAGAATGATCTTTCAGCAGTATTTTCTCATTTATGGAATCAGGAGCATGAGCGCCAGAAAGCAGTTATG
>ERZ837590.1536-NODE-1536-length-11431-cov-9.244198_pt1 | contig 11431 bp, 7 predicted proteins | sample MGYA00519573_ERZ837590 | MGnify/ENA primary metagenome ERZ837590 (study PRJEB31850, sample SAMEA3708820) | human gut metagenome | biome: human gut; feature: human-associated habitat; material: faeces | place: China | collected 2014 ... | reverse complement strand
GCTACCTCCACCTTGGCAAGGTGGCGCTCTACCAGATGAGCTACGGCCGCACATTCCATGTGTTTGTGCCGGACTGTTTACCGGCGACGCTGATTATTATACCGTACCGCCCGGCAATTGTCAACCACAAATTTGCATTTTCTGCAAAAAAGTTGGGAACCCGCCTGTCTGTATTCAAAAAGCTTCACTTTTGCGGGCTTCACCTGTGTCATTATTCAAGTCTGTCATAACATACACGAAGAAAATTGATTTGCTTTCCCTTTTGTAAATCGTTATAATGGAACGTGTCATTTTGTCGCCTGTAAAAGCTGCGTCTGTTATGCCGCCGAGGGCATACAGGCGCGTTTTCGTGCGCAGAAATAGGAAAAGCCAGCATAAAGGAGCAAACACAATGTATAAGATCACTGAAAAAGTCGCGCTGAATCCCACCGTGACGAAGATGGTCATTGAAGCCCCGCTGATCGCCAAAAAGGCAAAGCCGGGCCAGTTTATCATTGTGCGCCCGTTTGAGGACAGCGAGCGCATCCCCCTGACCGTGGCCGGTTACGACCGCGAAAAGGGCACTGTGGACATCATTTTCCAGATCGTGGGCGGTACCACGATGGAGCTGAACAGCCTGCAGGTGGGCCAGAGCGTCCACGACTTCGTTGGCCCGCTGGGCCGCGCCACCGAGGTGGAAGGCCTGAAGAAGGTATGTGTCGTGGGCGGCGGCGTAGGCTGCGCCATCGCTCTGCCCATTGCCCGTGAGCTGCACGAGCAGGGCTGTGTGGTGCACAGCGTGGTGGGCTTCCGCAATAAGGACCTGCTGATCCTTGAGGATGAGTTCAAAGCCTGCAGCGATGAGCTGCGCATTATGACCGACGACGGCAGCTATGGCACCAAGGGTGTTGTTACCGCTGCACTGGACGAGCTGGTGGCCGCCGGCAACCAGTACGATCTGGTCATCACCATCGGCCCGCTGATCATGATGAAGTTCGTGGTCAAGACCTGCCAGAAGCATGGCCTGAAGAGCATCGTTTCCATGAACCCCATCATGATCGACGGCACCGGCATGTGCGGCGGCTGCCGCCTGACCGTGGGCGGCGAGACCAAGTTCGCCTGCGTGGACGGCCCCGACTTTGACGGCGATCTGGTGGATTTTGATGAGGCAATGGCCCGCGGCACCATGTACCGCCCGTTTGAGGCACACGCCCGTGAAGCGGCATGCAATCTGCTCAATCAGGAGGTAAAATAAGATGGCTTTCAATATGGACCCGAAGAAGTGCCCCATGCCCACGCAGGACCCCAATGTGCGCAACAAGAACTTTAAGGAAGTTGCACTTGGCTACACCGAAGAAATGGCCGTGAACGAAGCAAAGCGCTGCGTGCACTGCAAGAACAAGCCCTGCCAGACCGGCTGCCCCGTGGGCATCGATATCCCCGAGTTCATCGGTCATGTGGCCGAGGGCGACTTTGAAGCCGCTTATCAGGTGATCAACCGTTCCTCTTCCCTGCCTGCCGTCTGCGGCCGTGTATGCCCGCAGGAGAGCCAGTGCGAGGGCAAGTGCACCCGCGGCATCAAGAACGAGCCGGTGGGCATCGGCCGCCTGGAGCGCTTTGTTGCCGACTGGCACCGTGAGAATGTGCACACCGCCCCCATCGTGCCCGAATGGAACGGCCACAAGGTGGCCATCATCGGCGCAGGCCCTGCCGGCCTGACCGCCGCAGGCGATCTGGCAAAGCTTGGCTACAAGGTCACCGTTTACGAGGCCCTGCATGTGGCCGGCGGCGTGCTGATGTACGGCATCCCTGAGTTCCGTCTGCCCAAGGCCATCGTGCAGCAGGAGATCGACGGCCTGAAGAAGATGGGCGTGGATTTTGAGTGCAACATGGTCATCGGCAAGGTGCTGACCATCGACGAGCTGATGGGCGAGTACGGCTACGAGGCCGTGTTCGTAGGCTCCGGTGCCGGTCTGCCCCGCTTCATGGGCATCCCCGGCGAGAGCCTGAAGGGCGTCTACTCTGCCAACGAGTTCCTGACCCGCTCCAACCTGATGAAGGCTTATCTGCCCACCAGCAAGACCCCCATCCGCACCGGCAAAAAGGTCGCCGTTGTGGGCGGCGGCAACGTGGCTATGGACGCTGCCCGCAGCGCCCTGCGTCTGGGTGCCGAGACCGTGTACATCGTCTACCGCCGCGGCATGGCTGAGCTGCCTGCCCGTAAGGAAGAGGTGGAGCACGCCGAGGAAGAGGGCATCATCTTCAAGACCCTGTGCAACCCTGTGGAGATCCACGCCAACGACGAGGGCTTTGTCAAGTCCATCACCTGCATTGAGATGGAGCTGGGCGAGCCGGATGCTTCCGGCCGCCGCCGCCCCATTGAGAAGAAGGGCAGCGAGTTCGAGCTGGATGTGGACACGGTCATTATGAGTCTGGGCACCAGCCCCAACCCGCTGATCCGCTCCACCACCCCGGGTCTGGAAACCAACAAGCACGGCTGCATCGTTACCGACGGCGACGACGGCAAAACCAGCCGCGATGGTGTGTACGCCGGCGGCGATGCCGTGACCGGCGCAGCCACCGTCATCAAGGCCATGGGCGCAGGCAAGGCTGCTGCAAAGGCCATTGACGAGTACATCCAGAGCAAGTAATCCCCTGTGAAGGTGGGCACCACCCACTGAATACCGGATATGAAAAATCCCCTGTGCCAGTGCACAGGGGATTTTTTGCATCTTATTCTGCGGTCTCCGTTGTGAGCGCCGGGTAGCCCGTCCGCACGCACCGCACAGCGCACCGGGCGCTGCCGCCGGTGGTACAGGTAAAGAGGGTCAGATCCCATTCATCGGACTCCTCCGTCTTTTCGGTCATTTTCTCAATTTGCGTGGGCTGCAGGTTTTCCACATAGGAGACCTCGTAGGTCCAGCGCATACCGTCCATATCCGTAAAATAGACCTGCGCGCCCTCGGTCAGCCACTTGATGGGGCTGAAATGCTTTGCATAGTTGTGGGCGCAGACCACCATGTTATCCGCATAGGTAGAACCGGAGTAACGGCCCGGTGCGATTTTCAGGCCCGCATAGCTCCACTGGCTCATCACCGGCAGTTCCAGCTCGATGGACGGAATGGACAGATAGCCGATGTAATCCCAGCCGTTCAGTTCGGTCACGGTCATTTCCTGCGTGGGGTCCAGCTCCGGCTGCAGCGCCACGGTATCCGATTTTGCCTTTTCCTCAATGGCAGCGTTCAGGGTCTGCTCCAGCTCGCCCAGCACCTCCTGCGAGGCCTTGTCTGCACGGGATGCATCCCACTTGTTATAGGCCAGCAGGGCTGCTGCCGCAAGGATCAGCAGCGCGCCCAGCACCATACACGCTCTTCCGATTTTCTGTCGCATAGCAATGTTTCCTTTTTGTTCCGCAGTAGGTTTCATCCCTTTCAGTATATGCGCAATTGGTATGTTTGTCCAGTAAAAACTTACCGCACTGCCCGGTCCGGCACAAGGCGGCACACAAACCGCACCATCAGCGGGGTCAGCGGCAGCCACACCAGCGTGCACACCACATTGAACAAGGTGTGCGCATTCGCGATCTGCCGGGCGATCACGGCAAGCTCCGGCCCTTTGGGCGAAAGTGCAGCCGTCAGCCGCACATACAACGGCAGACCGGCGCAGAACACCGCCGCGCCGGTCAGATTGAACACTGCATGGGCCGCAGCCACCCGCTTTGCGTCCCGGCTTGCGCTCAAGGATGCCAGCACTGCCGTGATGGTGGTGCCGATGTTATCGCCCAGCAGTACCGGCAGCGCACCCGCAAGACCCAACAGACTGCTGCCGTCCAGCCCGGGGCGGGCTGCGAAGTTCTGCAGCAGGGCAATGGTAGCCGAGCTGCTCTGCACTGTCAGGGTCATGCCAAGCCCCGCCAGCAGTCCCAGCCATGGGTGCTGCCGCACCCGACTCAGCCAGTGCACAAACACCGGGCTTTGCGCCAGCGGTTCCATGGCAGTGCCCATATCGGCAATGCCCTCGAACAGCAGGCCAAAGGCGAACACCGCCCGGCCAATAGCCCGGCCCTTCTGCCCTGCACAGGCAAAGCAGAGCAGCAGCCCGGCCAGCAGCACAAGGCCGCGCACATCTTCCAGCCGGAAGGCCAGCAGCTGTGCGGTAACGGTGGTTCCGATGTTGCAGCCAAAGATCACCGGGACCGCCTGCCGCAGGGTCAGCAGCCCCGCACTTACAAAGCCCAGCACCATCACCGTGACTGCCGAGCTGCTTTGCAGCACCGCCGTGACCGCAGCCCCCGCCAGCACACCCCGCACCGGGCTGCCGGTCACAGCGGCCAGCAGGCTTTTCAGGCGGCTGCCTGCCGCTGTTTCCAGACTGTGGCTGAGCGCATCCATGCCGTATAAAAACAGTGACAAGCCGCCAAAAAGTGTAAAAATTCTTGTCAGGTTCTGTTCCACTGCCGCCGCCCTCCCGCAGAAATGTTTCTTATTCTATTTATGCAGCTGCCGGGCGGTTCAGGCTTTCTGCCGTTCTCCCCTTTTTGTGAACTTTTTTAAAATTATCCTGAACTGCCCTTGCATTCTGGGTGCCGGAGGAATATTATTGTCAGGCGTTAATAGTTAACAGCTGTTAAGTATTTTGCAATGAGGAGGGATAGAATGTTGAACGAGACCGAAGCCGCCGCGAGCTTTCACGGTCTGTGCCATTTTTTGGGACGGCTAAGCAAGGCGTCCCGGGCCGGCATGAAGGCGGCTCTGCGGGGCTGTCCCAAGTGCCACTTTCCCATGCTGGAGGGTCTGGCTCACACGATCCGTACCCGCGGGCAGAACGGAGCGGTGTATGTTTCCGATTTTGCCCGGGAGGCACACCAACCGCTGCCAGCCATCAGCCGCAGCCTGCGCCAGCTGGAACAGGACGGCCTTGTTCTGCGCGAAGCGGACCCGGCTGACCGGCGCAAAACGCTGGTGCGCATCACGCCGGAGGGCTACGCCGCCTGTGCCCGGTGTGAAGATGCCCTCAGCGATTATTTTGCCTGCGTGATGGCCCGGCTGACACCGGAGCAGGTGCAGCAGATGAACGTTTTGCGTGGCGCACTGATGGACGCCATTCTTGCGGAAAACGCTTCCCGTGAAGCAAAAAACAACGAAGGGAGAACCGAACTATGACGAAAATTTTCAAGCAGCTGGCCCGGCACTGGGCCGTCTGTCTTGTGGTGTTCGCGCTGCTGTTCGTGCAGGCGTACTGCGATCTTTCGCTGCCGGACTATACCAGCAGGATCGTGGACACCGGCATCCAGCAGGGCGGCATTGAAAGCCCTCTGCCGGAAACGATACGCCAGAGCACGCTGGACGCCCTCACGCTTTTGATGAGCGAAGAGGACGCTGATGCGCTCCAGAACGCCTACGGGTATTATCTTCAGGACGACGGCGTGCTGAAGCTGCGCACCGACCTGACCGATGACGAGCGCAACGCGCTGGAGGATGCCGTCACCACGCCGGACATCGTGCTGTATATGGCCGCCGCGCAGGCAGCAAACGCCCCCGCCGGGCAGGACACCATGGGCATGACCGGCCTTGCTGACATGCAGGCGGCATCCTCTGAGAGCACCACCACGGATAGCGAGACCGTCACCCCCACTGCCGAAGATCTGGGCACCGTATGCGCCCAGTTTGCCGCTATGAGCCAGATGCCCGGCTTCACCCGCGAAGCTGTCCAACAGCAGCTGGCCGGTGCTTTTGCCAGTCTGGATGATACCCTGATGGAGAACCTCAAAAGCCAGTCCATGCTGCTGGTGCAGCTGGAATACGAGGCACAGGGCATTGCCCACGATGTGCAGATGCGCTACCTTTACCGCGTAGGCGGCCAGATGCTGGGCCTGACTTTGCTGATGGTGGCTGTGTCCATTGCGGTGGGCTTCCTCGCCTCCCGTGTGTCCGCCGCCATTGGCCGCGACCTGCGCCGTGAGACCTTTGCCAGCGTCATCGGGTTCTCCAATGCAGAGATTGAGAATTTTTCCACCGCATCTCTCATCACCCGCACCACCAACGACATCCAGCAGGTGCAGTTCGTCTGCGTCATGCTGCTGCGCATGGTGGCCTATGCGCCCATTCTGGGCATTGGCGGCGTGCTGCATGTGCTGAACAGCAGCACCGGCCTTTCCTGGATCATCGTGCTGGATGTGGCCGTTCTGCTGTTGCTCATCTTCTTCCTGATGAGTGTGGCCATGCCCAAGTTCAAGATCATGCAAAAGCTGGTGGACCGGTTGAACCTCGTCAGCCGCGAGATTCTGACCGGCATCATGCCGGTGCGTGCCTTCAGCCGTGAAAAGTTTGAGGAGGAGCGCTTCGACAAAGCCAACAAAGACCTGATGAGCACCCAGCTGTTCACCAACCGTGCCATGGTTGCCATGATGCCCTTTATGACCCTCATCATGAACGGCACCAGCCTGCTGATCGTCTGGTTCGGCGGCAAGGCCATGGACAACGGCACCATGCAGGTGGGCGAGATGATCGCATTCATCACCTACACCATGCAGATCGTCATGTCCTTCCTGATGCTGGCCATGGTGGCCGTCATGCTGCCCCGCGCCGGTGTGGCTGCGGAGCGCATCGACGAGGTGATCCGCACCAGGGCCACCATCAACGACCCGGACGAAGCTGCTGCAAAGCCCGCGCAGGAGCACGAAAGCTGGCAGGGTGAGGTAGAGTTCCACGATGTGAGCTTCCGCTTCCCGGGTGCGGACAGCGATGCGCTGGAGCACATCAGCTTTACCGCAAAGCCCGGCGAGACCACCGCCATCATCGGCTCCACCGGCTGTGGCAAATCCACCCTGCTCAACCTCATCCCCCGCTTTTATGATGTCACCGGCGGCAGCGTGACCGTGGATGGCATCGATGTGCGCAATATGCCGCAGGCACAGCTGCACGACCTGCTGGGCTATGTGCCCCAGAAGGGTGTGCTGTTCAGCGGCACCATCGACTCGAACCTGAAGTTCGGCGGTGAGCACATTACCGATGCCGATGTGAAAAAGGCTGCTGCCATTGCGCAGGCCACCGAGTTCATCGACGCAAAGCCCGAGGGCTACCAAAGCCCCATTGCACAGGGCGGCTCCAATGTGTCCGGCGGCCAGAAGCAGCGCCTTTCCATTGCACGTGCCATTGCCAAGGACCCCAAAATTTATCTGTTCGACGACAGCTTTTCTGCCCTCGACTTTAAGACCGATGTTGCCCTGCGCCGTGCACTGAAAGCCCAGACCGATAACGCTACCGTTATCATTGTGGCACAGCGCATCTCCACTGTGCTGCACGCAAACCAGATCCTGGTGCTGGACGAAGGCCGTCTGGTGGGCAAGGGCACCCATGCCCAGCTGATGGCTTCCTGCCCGGAGTATCAGGAGATCGCCCGCAGCCAGCTGAGCCAGAAGGAGCTGGACCTCGAATCTCTGAATACCGAAAAGGAGGGTGAGTGATATGCCAAGACCCGGACGCATGACGACCGAACGCGCCAAGGACTTCAAGGGCACCCTGCTGCAGCTTGTGCGCACCCTTGGCCGCTACCGCCTTTCGCTCGTTACCGCCATTGTATTTGCCATTCTTTCTACCATCTTCAACATTGCAGGCCCCAAGGTGCTGGCAAAGGCCACCACGGCTCTTGCCACCGGCTGGATCGCCAAGCTGCGCGGCACCGGCAGCATCGACTTTGTGTATATCGGCCGCATCCTGCTGTTTTTGCTGGGCATGTACCTGCTGAGCAGCGCCTTCAGCTTTATTCAGGGCTGGCTCATGACCGGCCTTTCGCAGAAGGTGTGCTACGACTTCCGCCGCCAGATCAGCGAAAAGATCAACCGCCTGCCCCTTGCCTACTTTGAAAAGCGCACCGTGGGCGAGGTGCTGTCCCGCATCACCAACGATGTGGACACGCTGGGCCAGAGCCTGAACCAGAGCATCACCCAGCTCATCACCAGTGTGACCACCATGATCGGCGTGCTGGTCATGATGCTGTCCATCAGCCCGAAGATGACCCTGATCGCCCTGCTGATCCTGCCGGTCTCGCTGGTGCTGGTGCTCATCGTGGTCAGGTTCAGCCAGAAATACTTCAAGGCACAGCAGGCCATTCTGGGCGTTGTGAACGGTCAGGTGGAAGAAGTCTACTCCGGCCACAACGTGGTCAAAGCCTTCAACCGTGAGGCCGTGGTGCTGAACGACTTCAACGCCGCCAACGATAAGCTGTACGAATCCGCATGGAAAAGCCAGTTTCTCTCCGGCCTGATGATGCCCATTATGAACTTTGTGGGCAATCTGGGCTATGTGGCAGTGGCCATCGTGGGCAGCATTTTTGCGGCAAACGGCACCATTACCATCGGTGACATTCAGGCCTTCATCCAGTACGTCAAGAACTTCACCCAGCCCATCCAGCAGCTTTCTCAGGTGTCCAACATGCTGCAGAGCATGGCCGCTGCCGCTGAGCGGGTGTTCGAGTTTCTGAACGAGCCGGAAGAGGATCAGCAGGCAGACCCGGCCCGCCGGGCCGACCCTGGCCGTATCAACGGTCAGGTGACATTCAGCCATGTCCGCTTCGGCTATACGCCCGAAAAGACCGTCATCCACGATTTCAGCTGCGAGGTCAAGCCCGGCCAGAAGGTGGCCATCGTCGGCCCCACCGGCGCAGGCAAGACCACCATGGTCAAGCTGCTCATGCGCTTCTATGATGTGGATTCCGGTTCCATCACCCTGAATGGCCACGATGTGCGGGACTTTGACCGCAGCGCTCTGCGCGAGGGCTTCGGCATGGTGCTACAGGACACATGGCTGTTCAAGGGCACCATCATGGAGAACATCCGCTATGGCCGACTGGATGCCACCGACGAAGAAGTGATCGCCGCCGCCAAGGCTGCCAACGCCGACCACTTTATCCGCACCCTGCCCGGCGGCTACCAGATGGAGCTGAACGAGGACGCCTCCAACGTCAGTCAGGGACAAAAGCAGCTGCTCACCATCGCCCGCACCATTCTGGCAGATAACCGCATCCTGATTTTGGACGAGGCCACCAGCAGTGTGGATACCCGCACCGAGCAGCGCATCCAGACCGCCATGGACCGCCTGATGGAGGGCCGCACCAGCTTTGTGATCGCCCACCGTCTTTCCACCATCCGGGATGCTGACCTCATCCTTGTGATGCGAGATGGCGACATTGTGGAGCAGGGCACCCACGACCAGCTGATCGAGGCAGGCGGCTTCTACGCCGACCTGTACAACAGCCAGTTCGAGGACGTGGTGGAGTAAAGAACTTTTCCCTTTTTGAATGATTCCCTTATCAACACCGCCCGGCAGTTCTCCGAACTGAGAACCGCCGGGCGGTGTTTCTTTTTTATTCCTGAATCGCTTCCAGCTTCAGACCGAACAATTTTTCTGCAAGGGGCGGCAGCTGCTGCTGCAACGCGCGGGCATAGGCCATTACCACCGGATCTTCGCGTTTTTGCCCCAGCACGATGCCAAAGCGGTGTCCCCTGCCCCAGTCCAGCACCCGCACAAAGCTGAGGTCGGGTCTGCGATAGTAGACCGCCGGGACCATCTTGAGCGCCGGGTCCCCATAAGGCGCACTGCGGATGCCGCCCACCGGCGTAAACTCCACCCCGCGTTCCATCCCCTCCTGCAGCAGACTTGTCTCGTAGACAGTCTGGTACATCTCCTTGATGGGCAGCCAGCGGTATTGCAGCGCCTGCTCCAAGGTCAGCCTGCCCACCGGCATATCGGCAGGCGGGTGGATGGGGATGCAAAGCTCCGGCACATAGAACAGCGGCACAAAGGTAAGCCCCTGCGCGTAGAACTCTGCACTTTCCAGCTGAAAGGAAAGATCCATCTCCCCTTTTTTCAGGCTGCGCCAGATTTCGCTGCGGTTGGCGCACTTCCCCAGAATGGGCGTGTATTGCAGGCACAGGTCACTGGTGAGGGAAAACACATCATACACGAACATCCGCATCGCCTCGTGACAACCGGCGATCTGCAGATGCCTTTCCGGTGGGTTTGCCTGCTGCTGCACCGCACGGGCATGGCGCACTGCCTCCTGATACAGGGCCGTCAACTGCTTTGCCTTGGGGTAAAAGTCCCGGCCTGCCGGGGTAAGGATCACCCGACGCGGCACATGCTGAAACAGTTCAAATTGCAGCTGTCCTTCCAATGTGCGGATCTGCTGCGAAAGTGCCGACTGCGAAAGATACAGCGCCTCTGCCGCTGCCGAAAAGCTGTCCATCTCTACGATCTTCACAAATCCTTCCAGTGCACTCTGGTTCATCTGTGCGTCCTCACCTTCTTACATTAGGGTTTGCTAAATTATAATATAACAAATTTGAATTGTAAAGTGTGCCGCTCTACGATACAATTGTTAAAGATTCAGCAAAGTGGTTTTTACCTTGCTGCGTGATGAGAAGAAAACAAGAAGAGAAAAGAGAAAGAGAGCGTACCTATGAATAAGATTTCCCGCAAGGGCTTTCTGAAGATCGCTGCTGCCGCCGCCATGAGCGGTGTCACTGCCGGCGCACTGGCTGCCTGCAATTCCGCCTCCAGCTCCACTGCCTCCGGTGCTGCCGGTCAGTACATCCCCGGCACCTACGAGGGCACCGCCGAGGGCATCTCCTCCACCGTCAAGGTCACCATGACCTTCTCCGACAGCGCTGTCACCGATGTGGTGGTGGACACCTCCGGCGAGACCGCTTCTTTCGGCGCTGCCGCTGCCGATGAGCTGCGTGAGCAGCTGCTTTCTGCGGGTTCTGCCGAGATCGACGGCGTTTCCGGCTCTACCATCACCTCCGACGCCGTGATGAAAGCTGCCAAGAGCTGCTACGCACAGGCAAAGGGTGAGGCTGTGGTGTCCAGCGTGCAGCTGCCCACAGGCGACGCAAACGACTGGCTGGGCAAAGAGCCTGAGATCGATGAGGCTGCCATCACCGAGACCGTAGACACCGACATTCTCATTGTGGGTGCAGGCAACGGCGGTATGTTTGCTGCCGCCTATGCAGCTGCAAACGGCCTGAATTTCCGCGTTATTGAGCAGAACGCCAACGTACAGGACACCCGTCACTGGTACGGCGCGATCGACTCCGCTGCTGCCAAGGCTGCCGGTGAGCAGCCCGCCGACCGCGCCAAGCTGCTGAGCGAGATCTCCCGCTATGCCTCCGGCAAGTGCGACCAGCGCGTCGTCAAGACCTGGATCAACGAGTCTGCCGCTATGCACGATTTCATGCGCAGCATTCTGGAGGACAAGTACGGCTGGGTGTGCGATTTCACCTCTGGCAGCGAGGCTGCATGGCCCGCAGAGAACGCGGAGCACAACACCGACTACCTCTTCCCTGTGCAGGAGCACAACTACATGGCAAGCGAACGCGAGTCTGGTCTGGCTCGTAATGAGCTGCTGCTGCAGTACATTCAGGAGCTGGGCTACGATGTAGACTTCAAGACCA
>ERZ837590.1525-NODE-1525-length-11522-cov-14.870847_pt1 | contig 11522 bp, 8 predicted proteins | sample MGYA00519573_ERZ837590 | MGnify/ENA primary metagenome ERZ837590 (study PRJEB31850, sample SAMEA3708820) | human gut metagenome | biome: human gut; feature: human-associated habitat; material: faeces | place: China | collected 2014 ... | reverse complement strand
AATCGGATTCCGCCTAGAGGATAACTGTCTTGTTACAGAGGACGGATGTGAAAATCTGTCCGCTGGCATTCCGCGTACAATACAGGATATTGAGGCAGCTATGCGCGGAGAGTAAAAATAATAATAAAATAGAGCATTTTTAGAAAAGTATAAATATTAGATTAATCGGCAATAGCCGTCCAGAACAAATATGATTTCATATCGTTCTGGGCGGCTGTTATCCTTTTAATCCTTCTGTACTAATACCTTCAACAAGGTATTTTTGGAAAAATAGGAAGATAAGAAAGATTGGAATGATGGATAGGGTGGACATAGCGAACATACTTCCCCAGTCAGACTGAGAAGAAGGATCAGAAAACATTTTTAGTGCGATGGATAGAGTATATTTTGCTGGAGAATTCAGATAAAGCAGAGCTCCGAAGAAGTCATCCCAACGCCACATAAAGGAGAAAATGGCGGTTGTGACGATAGATGGTTTGATCAGAGGAAGAATAATCCTTAAAAATATTCCATAATAAGTGCAGCCATCAATTCGGGCTGCTTCATCAAGTTCAGCTGGAATACCACGGATAAACTGCATATTCTGGAAAATGAAAAACGCTTGTCCAAAAAAATAGGGAACAGTTAGTGGTAGGATTGTATTGACCCAGCCGAGCTGTTTGAAAATTAAAAATTGTGGAATCATAATGACTTGAAAAGGCAGCATCATGGTAAGCATAACGCATGAAAACCAGAATCCTTGTCCACGAAAATGCAATCTAGCAAAGCCAAATGCAATAATAGCAGAAGAAAAGACGGCACCTATAGTTGCGATGATAGCAATAAGAAAGGAATTAGAAAAAAAGACACCAAACGTATAGCCACCGAATCCTTTCCAACCATTGATATAATTTTCAAAGTGAATTGTATCTGGAATTAATCGGTATGATTCTCGAAAAATAGAACTACTTTCTTTGAAAGAGCTCATAACCATCCAAAGAAGCGGATAGATCATCAGGAAGCCAAACAAACATACAAGTACATGATAAAGAATATTATGAAAGCGCTTGCTTCGCTTCATTCCAAGTTTTCTTGATAAACTCATAATATCACCTCTCTGATTCATAATAAACCCAGTGTTTGGAGGAATAGAACACAAGGCCAGTTATAATAGAAACAATAATAAGAAGAACCCAAGCCATTGCGCAGGCATATCCCATATCGTAATCAGTAAATGCTTTTTCATATAGGTACAAGGCATAAAATAGTGTACTGTTGAGCGGCTTGCCACCAGTAATGATGTAACCAGAGTTAAATACCATAAAGCCGTTGATCATCTGCATAACTAAGTTAAAAAAGATGGTAGGAGTCAGAAGTGGCAGTGTAATTTTGAAAAAGCTTTTTGCTGCACTTGCTCCGTCTACTCTGGCTGCTTCATAATAGGATTTTGGAATCTGTTTCAGACCAGCAAGAAAAATTAACATGGAGGAGCCAAATTGCCAAACAGAGAGTAGAATTAGAACCCAAATTGCAGTTTTAGGATTGCCAATCCACGAAATTGTAACATCTAGCCCAAGTGCTTGAAGAACTGAATTGATAACTCCGCTGCTGGAAAAAAGCTGTTTCCACATGACAGCAACAGCGACACTACCTCCAATGATTGAAGGCAGATAATAGACTGCGCGGTAAATACCAGTTAATTTGGTCTTTTTTGTCATAATCATGGCAACGACAAGAGCCATAAGCAGTTTCAAAGGTACAGATGCAAAGGCATAGAAGAATGTTACTTTCAAAGATTTCAAATATTTAGAATCCTTTGTGAACATTTTGGCATAATTTTTCAGACCAACCCATTTAGGCGAGCCAAGAATACTATAGTCGGTGAAGGAAAGATATAGAGAAGAAATCATTGGAATTATGGTAAAAACAAGAAAACCAATGATAAATGGGAGAATAAAGATATAACCGGCAACCGACTGCTTGCATAAAAAATTGGAAATAGATACTTTCTTTTTTTTCATCTAAACACATCCTTTTTTAAAACAAAGCGTGCGCGAATTAACGGCACGCTTTATTACTAATTACCAATGTTAATTGTCTGCGTTTGCTTTTTCAGCAAGAATTTCTGATCCTTCTTCAAACACCTGACTGGCGGCATCTTCAGGTGTAATTTCTCCGTAACGAACCTGTTCAGTTAGATCGTCTACTAAAGTACCAATTTCACTGGAGCCAGATGGAGATGGTGGATCCATAGGAGTTGCGACTGCATTGACATCGTCAATAAATTTGTAGACAACTTTATCATTATCAGACAGCCGCTCGTCGAAGGAAGCAAGAACATCGGAGTCAACCGGCACACCGCGCTCTCCATTTAATATTTCGTTGGCTTCAATAGAAGTCGTGATGAAATTGATAACATCGGCAACAATTTCTGGATGTTCTGTTGTCGAAGAGCCACATAAGAATTGGCTAGATTTTAAATATTGAACCTGCTGTGTGTCATCTTTCATAACAGGCCACATGGTAATGCCAAGCTCTCGGCCAGAGGTGGAACTGATAGTTCCATATTGATTTGAGTTGGAGAATGAATTCCAACAGGTCTGATCAATGATTGGCATAGTTTCTGTGACTGTAGGATTTTTTTCGGTTAGAATTTCCGGAGATACGTGCCAGTTAGATTTGCTTGCGTCTGCAATCATCTGGAAATATGTAAGAAATACACTGTCATCGTCTACACCGAACGCAGTTCCATCTTCGGAAAATTCTGAGGTACCGATTCCACGGAATAACATGCCCAGAACCATTGAATCAATATAGGTTTGAACACCAGTTTTGTCATAAATGGTTTGGGATATATCGAAAAATTCATCCCATGTCATTTGCTCAGGAATAGTAACACCTGCAGCTTCCACAGTTTCTTTATCATAAAAGAGTGCTGGAGAGTTTAGACCAATGCACATTGCGTAAAGATCATCGTCAAATGAACCACTGGCAAGAACTGCTTCAGATACCCGGCTAACATCCAATACATTGGATTCTACAAATGGTTGAAGATTCAGCATCAAATTTTGATCATAATAAGAACGGATTTGACCATAATCCTGCTGGTAAATATCTGGTAGAGATCCTGTTGCAGCTTGCGTTGACAGCTTATCGAAATATCCGTCCCAACTAGATGGTTCAGTTTCAAATGTAACATTTGGATGCTTCTCGGTGTAAAGATCGAGTGCCTTTACAGTCAGGTCATTTCGTGTTTGGTTGCCCCACCAAGCGACGCGGATTGTTATTTTTTCATCGTCTGTTTTGTTATCAGAAGCAAATACAGGGAGTGTGGCGCAACTTACCAAGCTGGCAGTGAGTGAAATAGTTACGAGTGATTTTGCACGTACAGTCATAAAAGATGACCTCCTTTTTCTTTGATGGTTCCATTATAGAAAGAAAAAGATAGTATGTAAATGCGGTAAACCGACTTGATGTATTCAAAAACCGACATAAATCTTGTAGCGCTTGCGATTTAAAAAAAGGGACTATATAATAAGATAAACAAGAAAATAAAGGAGTAGTGGAATGAAAGGAATTTTGCCAGAAGTGCGTGTTAGCAGGATGGGAATTCGGAAAAAAATGCTGTTAATGTATGCCACTGTTATATTTACGATGACGGTTGTGACAGCTGTTATTTTTATGTGGATGAATAAACGCTATGCAGAAATGTTATATCAAGAAACAACTGATTCATTGTTTCTGATTTCTAACGAGATGAAGCTGTATCTTGATGGTATTGAAGCAGATTCTTATTACATGGTAGCAGATGCGTCATTGCAGTCAAATTTGTCTGCTTATCAGAGTGCAGCGGATGGCTGGCAGAAACGTAAGCTGCGTAACCAGATCGAAAGTAGCGTATATAATTATGCAGTTGGGAATAAATATATAAGATCAGTTACTTTGATAACACCGGAATTTTCAGTGTGCAGAGGAAGTTCTTCCGTACAAGAGTCAGAAGCATATTTGGAACAGTTAAAGCAGCAGGCAAATGAGGAAAACGGGAAAGCGTTCTGGGCGGTTAGCCAAGAAGATCCGTCAACAATTCTTATGGTTAGGTCGTATCGTGAAATTCACAATTTGAGTCTGAAAACATTGGGATACCAGATTTTTCGAGTTGATATGAAGCGTATCGCAAATCAGTTGATGGAAAATTATAGTTACTTGACAAGCGAGATTCCGTTGATTATTTTGGATCAGAAAACATCTACAATATTGTATCCTGATCCAACGCAAATACAAGAGAATACAATAACAATGATTCAGCAGCTTCCTGAGGATGGATACAAAATTATTCGAGATGGGAAGAAAAATTTGTTTTCTGTTGTACACATGGTTGAGAAGCCACGATGGAGATATTATTTGTTTATTCCATATAATTCGATTTTTAGTTCAATCCAAAACTGTATTCTGACTGTATTTTTTAGTTTGCTTGTGATAACTGTGGCCATGCTTGTTGCAGCGGGATGGTTTTCGGCTGGAATGTGTAAGCATTTTTCGATACTTCAGATGAAGATGAAGCGAGTAAGCAGTGGTAATTTGGAACCGATGGCAACTGATTGTAATTATCAAGATAGAGGCGATGAAATTGGATTCTTGAATTGTTGCTTTGATCAAATGCTATTGGATCTGAGAAGATTGACAGAAGAAAATGAAAAAAAACAGCAACTGTTAAGAGAAGCACAGATCAGGTCTCTTGAACAGCAGATGAATCCACATTTTCTGTATAATACATTAGACTTAGTATACTGGAAGGCAAAGATAAATGGAGAAAAGGAAATTTGCACAATTACAGAGTCATTGGCAAAGCTCCTGCAGTCTTCATTGAGCTGTCATAAAGATGTTAATTCTTTGAAGCAGGAATTGGAATTGTGCCAGTATTATATGAAAATTCAGAAAATGCGATTTTGCGAGAAATTGATTTATCAGGAAAGGTTAGATCCGACATTGTTAAATGCACAGGTTCCATATCTTTGTATTCAACCGCTGTTAGAAAATGCAGTTAAATATGGGGTGGAACAGGCGCTTGATTTTTGCACAGTAATATTGAGTGCAAAAATAGAAAATGGAATATTGATTATTTCAGTTGAAAATGATGGAAGTGAAGCACCAGAGGATCTGATGAAGATGCTTTATCAAGGAGAAAAGAAACCTCAGGGTCATGGAATAGGATTGATTAACATTGATAAGAGAACAAAACTTTTGTTTGGATCAGAGTATGGGATTTCAGTTGAGAGTAGTCCAGACTTGGTGAGAGTTCTTCTTAAACTTCCATTTCGGCAGAAATAAGAAAAAGGCGCATTGAACAAGCCAGAATGGAATTTTAATTTGGGGTAAACTACAGACAGTTGATAACTGTTCTTTTGCCTGAAGGAGGAAAAACAATGCTGAAAATAGTAGTAGCTGATGATGAAGCGTTTGTATTGCAGTCAATTTGTACATCAATTAATTGGAAAGAGATAGGACTTAAATTAGTGGGTTCATGCAAGGATGGTATGGAAGCTTGGCATGCTATTTTGGATGAAAATCCAGATTTAGTTATGACAGATATTCGTATGCCAGGATTGTCTGGTTTAGAGTTGATTGAGAAGACAAAAGAGATTAGTCCACAGACAGTTTTTATTATTTTGTCTGGGTATCAGGAATTTGAATATGCGAGAACAGCAATGCAGTATGGTGTCCGCCATTATCTGATTAAGCCATGTAGTTGTGAAAAAATGGAAGAAGTGCTAAGAGAGGCAATTCAGGAACAGAAACATCAGAGGCAGTTAGAAGCAGCATTAGATAAAAATCGTATTTTAGGTAGCAAAATGTGCGTGCTTGCTATGAAAGAGGGACTGTTGGAGATGATTGGACGGGAAGATCGTGGTATGAAAAAAGACCAAAGTGAAAACTGGATTACGATATCTGGACAGTTAGGAGAGGATGTACAGATTTTGTATGTTTATTATCTGGAAGAGGTGTGGATTCGTCATTTCGTTAGGAAATTGCCACAGAATGTTATACAAAAGGCAGGACAATTGATGCTGTACGTGAAAAACACATTGATTTTTCTAAATAGTGGCAAGGAACGACTGACGAAAAGTGATATTTCGGCAATTGAAGAAATTGTCTGTGATGGACAAAGTGTTACAACGCTTTGCGAGACACATCTGTTTCCAAATTTTCAGGAAGCAGCGAGAGAACTTGTGCCGAAGATTAGACGTTACAGTAGTCTTTATCTGGTGGAATTGGACGGAACTTGTATTCAACTTAAGCATTATGCCGGTGTATTTGCGGAGCCTAAGGAATTGTTGACTCGCTGTATTGAGCATCCACAAGAAGGGTTGGAAGAACTGCGAGAGAATATTAGGAAACTTGAAAATACTGATTTGGTAAAAGCGTTTGCATTTCGTATGTTGACGTATATGCAGGAAAAATATGAACAAGAATCGCCAGATGGATTTCCAGCATTCTGGGAAAAACTTGCACGTATGCAGGATGAAGAGGAAATAGGTGTGTTTTTGACGGATTGTATTTCTAATTTATATTTAAAGCAGGCAAGCCGGACGGTTTATAGGAATTTTATCTTAAAAACTAAAAGTTATGCCAGAGAACATATGAGTGACGGGAATCTTTCTTTGAAACGGATTGCGGAAAACTATTTGTATATGAATACGGATTATGTTAGTCGCGAATTTTACAGGGAAACAGGAGAAAAATTTTCTACATATTTGAATAGAATTCGCATGGAAGAGGCAAAACAACTGTTACTTTTATTGGGAGACGAAGAAAGAATTTATCAGGTTGCTGAGCAAGTGGGTTGTTCAAATGCTAGATATTTTGGACAGGCATTTAAAAAATATACCGGACAGACGCCGACAGCGTATATTCGGCAGTATAAGAATTAAACAGGAGGAGACAAAAATGGATTCAATGAGAAGTTTGCAGACAAAAAATGGAATGGTCATTAATTTGGATGAACGTCATTATTATGTTAGTCGTTCACTTGAAGAAAAAAATGAAGGACCATACTGCTTTAGGAGCATTAAGGAGGCAGCTGAGGCGATTCCAGACGGAAACAAAGAAACACCATCAGTTTTGTATTTGGAGCAGGATGTGTACTGGACAAATGGAGCACCAGATAGAGTTGGTCTGGTTATTCAGAAGGAATGGCTAACACTTTGTGGACTAGGAAAAAAGCCAGAAGATACGGTAATTGCAGACAACCGTGGACATATGGTTAATGCCTATCCGTCAGATAATAGTGCAAGTTCACCTGCACAAACAATGATTGTAAATGGAAATGGATTTCGGGCAGAAAATCTGACAATTGGAAATTATTTAAATATTGATTTAGAATATCCGCTTGATCCAGCTCAAAACAGAAAGAGATATTCGGATATTATAACACAAGCATATGCAATTGGCAGTCAGGGAGAATATGATTGTTGGTCGTTTGAAAATTGTCGGATTCTTGGAATGCTAGACACGTTGTCATTTCATCATAATCGTGTTTATTTTCATAATAGTTTAATTCGCGGAACCAAGGATTTTATTGGTGGCGGAGATTATGCTGTTTATGAGGAATGCCAGATAGAGATTTTTGATACCTGTCCAATGTATATGGCAAGAGAAGCAGCTACAGTGTATCGAAATTGTAAATTTACTGTGCAGCTGGAAGATTTCGATACGCTGTATTTAACAAAATTTGGAGGACAGTTGGTACTAGATAACTGTAGTTTTTGTGGAAATTGTAAAATAATAGAATGGGAACTAGAGACGAAGAAAGACGCGAGATGCTATTGGAGAAATGTAACGTTGAATGGACATCCCGTAGCAATTAGTCAAGCTTCGCCATGGAATAGTATAGAGCTGACAAAGAAAATAGAAGGTGCATTTTCTAACAGTAATATGCTAGGAGGCAATGACGGTTGGAATCCTACAAAAACAGCAGGAGTATATAAGACAACAAGTCCAGTTCGCGTATTGGTTAATGGGGCAGATAGCGTCAGATATGGAGAGACAACAGAATTGACAATTGAGACATGGCCTAAATATTTTGAAATGCAAGATATGTCAAATTTATATGCAGAAGTGGATATAGAAGAACCGACTGAGCAAATTCATGAGCATTTACTGCCCAAAATATATTCAGTACCAGAGAATAGCTGTGGATTTAATGGACTACATATTGCTGTTACTGGACAGCAAGAAGAAGCCATTGCAGCGAAAATTAGTGTGACAGTATCAGTAAATGGAATTATAGGGGTACATACCATGCAGACGATGCCAAAGCCACAGAAAGCACCAGAGTGGATAAAGTTTCCTAAACTTGTTATTGAGGAAAATGTTTTAAAATTAGAATATCAGTTGAGTTTGATACAGGAACAAGATTGTTCTGACATTATATGGAAACGTGAACGCGATGGACGGATTTTGGCAGTCAGTAACGGAAAACCGTGCAGACAGTATCGACTGCGTGAGGCAGATATTGGTTCGGCAATTGTAGTAGAGATTATTCCAAAAAGTCGCTACAGTATTTCAGGAGAATGTTATATTGAAAAGAGCCAACTGATTACAGAAGATATGGTGGATATAAAGAAAATACAGATTTTGGATTTTCAGTCTTTTCCAACGATACCGCAGAGCGCAAAAATTGGTGATTTCTTTATCGACACATATCGTCCATTGTATCATGGAGATGAAGTAGCACATGTTGCAGATTGGATACCTGGAAAACCAGAACAGGCATGGACATATGGTCGTGGTCGCGATGGTGCAAAAAGATGTTGGGGCTTGACAGCAACTGCTCGCGGAGCGTCTTTACAATATCGAAAAGGTGAATGGAATGGAGGAATGAAGGTAACTGCTGTATTTTGTCCGGATAAAGATACAGGAGAGGGATTTGGAAGTGCAAATGGCCAATTTGTTGAATTGTTTTTGAAATACGATGCTAAGAGTCGCACTGGTTATGGATTGAGGATTGAACGTCTGCCACAGCAGGCTAATGGATGTGCATTTTCTTTGCGTCATTATGAAAATGGAAAAAATCATTGTCTAACGACGCAGTTGATTACAAGTGCATATATGCCATCTTGTACTGTTACTTTAGAAGCTACCAACGGAAGAATGACCGCATATGCGAAGACAGACTGGATGCCTCAGCCAAAACATGCAAAGGAATGTGGCTGTCCGCATGAAGTAACATTGGCATGTGCATATCTGGAAAATGGTTATGGTGACGTGGAAATTCATCATACCGGGACTGTGCCGATTGGAAACAGAACAACGATTGCATCCTTAGAAATAGAGTATAGTTGATGGATTATTATACAATAATCACAAATTTATTGTTTAAGAAATAGCAGTCAATTATTTAAACAAAAAACTTCCCTTATGCGCAGGATATGTTGTATAATGGCAATAGATTCTGCGCTTTTTTGCGTATAAAAAACGGCGAAAAATGAAGGGAGACAGAATATGGGACTGACAATTCTGCTGGTTGATGATGATCAGATTCTGACAGAAAAAACAAAAAAATCATTAAATTGGGACAATCTTGGCATCGGTATGGTATTTACTGCAAATAATATCCATGAGGCAAAGGGAATTTTAAAGGTATACAAAGTAGATATTCTTCTTTGTGATGTGTATATGCCGATGGGAAGCGGTCTTGAGCTTGTGGAATGGATACGTGAGGAAAGAAAAGATATGAAATGTATCTTTTTGTCGAGTTATGCAAATTTTACTTATGCACAGAAAGCGCTTCGATTAGGTTCTGTTAACTATCTGCTAAAACCAATCTCCAATAAAGATCTTGAGGCGGAGTTAAAGACAGTCTGTGATGAACTGTTAAAGGAGCATACAAATCTGAACAGTCAGGAGAAGAAACGACGTGAGGAAGTGTGGAGAAAGGTGTTGGTGCAGGCACTTTCTGATGGTGTTGGTACGTCAAACACTCGTAGTTTATCTGATACTCAATATAGTGAACTCTATCCATCTGTGCAGCAAATTACACTTGTTCTTGCAGGGCTTCTCGACAACAGCGATGAGCGTCAAAAGGTAAAAGATATTTCATTATATAATTATTGTATGCGTACAGTCTCAGAGAAATATTTGCGGGAACTTGATCTTGACGTGATTGTATCATACAAGGATGCCGAGTGGCTTATCGTATTAAAAAATTTTGCCGATTATGATCGCCTTGAGGAACAGCTGTCAAAAATGCAGCAAGAGTTAAATGAGCAGACTGCGCATAGTTATTGCTTTTATATTACAACAGGGCGCCCATATGCCAGCATCGCAAAGGCAATTCGTATAATTTCTGATATGCGCGAGCATGCAATTCCGAATAAACGATTGATGATTGAGGAGTGGGCATGGGAACTTCGAAAGATTTCTTATTCAGAGCCTTCGTGGGAGAATGCTCATGTACGGTAAGGAAGCAAGCAACCGAAAACAAGAGATAGACCGCCAGCACTACACTATTCCGAACCAAAGACCAAAAGATAAGCATTGTGGGAAAATCTAAACTTTTGGATTTTCCTACAATGCCGACTACGGCGGAATCCTTCCCACTCCTTATATCTTTATTTCCGTATACATTGAATTTGTATTTAGTAAATGCTATAATGTCCCTATTCAAATTATAAATGTGTTGAATTAGTTACATGTACATATTTTTTGTGCCGCATAAATACCCTGTTGAGGTTGTCGTTCTTTGTCCAGATGTGGAAACAATAAAAGGAAGGGAACGATACAGGGAGAAAACAGGCTATTCCGGCTTTACGGTTGAAACCTTATACGATACATTTATGCAGACAACACCACGGATCGGCTTTTGGCTGGACAATTCCAATCAAACACCACAGCAGACAGCAGAAACCATTCTGAACACCAGGAAGCCGGTATGATTGTTACATATAAGGGGAAGAAAAATTTCTTTTAAGTACTTGCTTTCCTAAAACTGATGTGATATAATAATTCAATTCCAGAAAAGGAGTAAAAAATATGCGGCAAGGTATTCTTAAATAAAACTATAATCAAATAGTGGGAACAAAGGATTATGATAGTCCCTTTTGTGGGGGCTTGGTTTTTTGTACCCAATTTAAGAATACTTTTGCCTTATCAATTTTGACATATCCGAAAAACAGCAATCACAAACAGGTGTATGCTGTATATGTGTATGTCCGCAAATTATAATCCCCAGTGGTAAAAGTATTTTACTGCTGGGGATTTTTATGCCCTTTTGGGGCTGCAAAAGGAGGACAATCACATGAAAATAATCAATATTGGAATTCTCGCCCATGTAGACGCAGGAAAAACAACATTGACGGAAAGCCTGCTGTACACCAGTGGAGCGATTGCGGAACAAGGAAACGTGGATAAAGGAACTACAAGAACAGACACTATGATTTTGGAACGGCAGCGCGGAATTACCATTCAGACAGCGGTTACTTCTTTTTGCTGGAATGATTATAAAATCAATATCGTGGACACTCCCGGTCATATGGATTTTTTAA
>ERZ837590.1518-NODE-1518-length-11631-cov-2.505788_pt1 | contig 11631 bp, 8 predicted proteins | sample MGYA00519573_ERZ837590 | MGnify/ENA primary metagenome ERZ837590 (study PRJEB31850, sample SAMEA3708820) | human gut metagenome | biome: human gut; feature: human-associated habitat; material: faeces | place: China | collected 2014 ... | reverse complement strand
CAATGGTACCTGCAAGTAAGGAAGCAATGGTTCCCGCGGTGGATGCTTTCTTCCAGTAATGTCCCATCACGTACGGGAAGAAGGAACCAGCCGCACGTAAGGTGAAGCAGAACATTAAGATAGAAACAATGCTCTGGGTGTTGAACAGCGCGATGAGCATGGAAGCCACGCCTACCAGGCACATCACGATTTTGGTGACCTTCATGACAGAATCACTGGATGCGTCCGGTTTTAAGACTGCTTTGTAGATATCATTCGCGAAAATGGAACCTGCGCCCAGAAGGTCAGAGTCAGAACTGGACATGGTTGCGGAAATGATGCCTGCAAATAGAAGTCCGCAGATCAGGGCCGGCATGGTGTTGATAGCCAGAACCGGAAGCGCGTAACGGGCACCTACGGACGCGAACTGCTCAGAGCTGAACTTGCCCATGTTGATCAGCGCCAGGGTGATGATGCCCAGGATGGTCGGGATAAACGCGTAAATGAAGTTTACCAGAGCCGCCAGCCATGCGCCGCCCTTTGCTGCCTTCTCGTCTTTTGCCGCATAGAAACGGGATACGGCTTCCTGTCCTACGGAGAAGGTTGCGGTATACATGATGACCAGGGAAATGATGCCAAACAGGTCATAACCTTCAAACAGGTTCATGGTTCCTTCCGGAATGTTTGCGGAAATGCTGCTCCATCCACCTGCGTAATTCATGGCAAACGGAACCGCGATGATCATGCCGATGACGATCAGGAAAACCTGTACAAAGTCAGTCAGGGTAACGCTCCACAGACCGCCCATGATCGAATAAACGGTAACAACCACTGCTACAATGATAACTGCTACCTGGTAATCAATATTTAACATGGTAGACAGAATAACCGCGGAAGCAATGAACTGTCCTGCAGTCAGTCCTACCAGCGGAAGCAGCATAATGATCGCGGTGATCAGTCCGCACTCCTTGCCATAACGTCTGCGGAAATACTCCGGAACGGTCTTAACCGTTGCAGCACGGAACTTCGGCGCGATAAAGCTTAAAATGATGAACGCGATACCCATGGTGGTAATATACCAGGATGCGCTCAGACCAAAGCCTGACATACCATTCTGAACAACACCGAGAGAACTTCCGCCGCCAATCTCCGTTGCTGCCAGAGTTCCCGCCATTAAGAACGGCCCCAGTCTTCTTCCTGCTACCATGAAATCTGTGTTGCTCGTAATCTTTGTGGAAGAATACCAGCCAATCCACAGCATGAACAGCAGATACACGATAACGATTGCGGTAACCATTAAATTTGTACCCATACACATACCCTCCTGTAATATTTGACAACCCTGTCAAAAAGTTGTATAAATTGTTTATGTTTTTAGTTTACCACAGGTTTCATGTGTGCAAAACTTCCAATTATGCAAAAACAGGACCAAATCTGCAAACTCCTGCCGAAATATGCGCACCAGGAACCCCCAGCTATGAAAACCACTGTATGCGGAGATGATAATGCCATGCTGAAGATTGCCATATGCGATGATACAACAGAAGAACGGGAGCTGGTGGAGCAGTATGCCCGTCGGTATTTCCAGAAACAGAACCGCCCGGTGGAGCTGGAAACATTTCCATCCATGCAGGATGTTCTGGACACCGGCACCGCCTACGGCCTCTATCTTCTTGACGTGCTCATGCCAGGCAAAAGCGGCATCCAGGGTGCGGCAGACCTTTTAAAACTCTACTCCAATCCGGTCATCGTCTTTATTACCTCCTCCCTGGAGTCCGCGGTAGACAGCTACCGGGTCTGCGCCTCCGGCTTTCTGTTAAAGCCTGTGCGGTGGGAGGATTTTGAGGAAACCATGGACCGGGTCTGCCTCCAGAAGCTTTCCCAGCCGGATGCCTGCCTCTCCGTTGTGGTAAACCGGGTTCCGGTAGATCTTCCCCTGAACCGCATTTCCCATTTTGAAAACCGTCTCCATAAGGTTTACGCCACCCTCACCGATGGCAGCGTCATTCCGCTCAGCCAGAAGCTTTCTGCCATTCTGGAATCGGTTTCGGAACAGGAAATCTTTCTGCGCTGCCACCAGAGCTACATTGTCAACCTGGCTCACGTTCACACTCTGGAGGATTCCTCATTCCAGATGGAAGACGGCACTTCCATTCCCATTTCCCGTGCTTTCTATAAGGAAGCCAAAAATGCCTACTATCATTACCGCCTGCGTTAGGAGCGGCCGGAACCGGTCCGCTCCCAGCCGTGGCGTCAAAGGAGAACGTTACCCATGAACGATGCAGCCTGCCATGTTTTTCAGGATCTGATCAATCTTTCCGTGCGTATGATGCCCATCTTCCTCTGCCTGGAACCGAAACAGAAAAACCGGGAGACCATCGCGGCCTGCTCCGTTTATCTCTGGGCTATCATGATCTTTACCCAGTCCCTGTTTCACATTCCGGATCACATCTTCTGGATCTTCCAGGGCTTTTTTTCATGCCTGTTTTTCCTGGTGCTTCTGGTCTTTTTCCACGGTTCTGCTGTAGAAAAGCTGTTTTTCTATCTGTCGGCATGGATGCTGGCGGACCTTTCCTCATTTCTGAATCGCTTTACAGCCTGGTGCTTCCACACATGGCTCCCTCTGTCCGAAGAACAGCTCTGCACACTCATTTCCCTGATCAGTGCCTCGCTCTGCTGCCTGTTTGTGCATTTCTGGCTGAAGAAACGCGCCCGTCAGATTTTTGGCAGTCTCTCTGCCCGCTTCTGTCTGCTCGTAGCTGCTTATCCGGCGCTTTTTCTCTTCATTCAGTTGATCGGTGAACGCGCCCTGTTTCCTTACGGCATCCCATCCGGCCAGAGCCAGAGCCTCCTCTTATTCTTCCTGGTGCTCTGCGTCAGCCTGCTCTTACTCTATGTGCTCACCTTAAACAGCACCGCCCAGATCGTAAAACGCAAGCAGACCGAGGAAGAGCTGACCTTTGCCCGCCAGATGATCAGCAAGCAGCGGGAACACTACAACCAGACTCTGGACTACATTGAACAGGTGCGGATCATCCGGCATGATTTCCGGCATCACATCCACGCCCTGCTCTACATGGACAAGGAACAGCAGGTAAAATACCTAAAGAATCTCCAGAAAGAGCTGGAAACTTCCGAGCAGAAAATCTTCTGCGAAAATCAGGCTGTAAACGGACTGATCCAGGAATATGCGGTCCGGGCTGAAAAAGCCGGAATTTCCTTCACCGCCCGTCTGGATCTGTCCGCCCATATTCCAATTGATGACCTGACACTCTGCATCGTCATCGGAAATCTGCTGGAAAATGCTATGGAAGCTTCCAAAAAAATGGAGAAAGATTCATTCATCCGCATTCAGGCCCGCATGGACGGCGACCATCTGCTGATGCTTGTGGAGAATGCCTACAACGGCAGTATTCAGGAGAAAAACGGAAATATTCTTTCCAGTAAAAAAGACGGGGGGCTCGGGATGCTGAGTATCCAGCGCATCCTGAACCGCCCCGGTGATGAATTTGATGTTTACTTTAATGATGATACCTTTACGGCCATGGTGCAGATTGGAACGGATATTCCACAGCGGTAAATCCAGGCCACAGTCTTATGCTTCTTTCTCCGTGATTTTCTCTGTGGATTTATCTGTGGCTTTCTCCGTGGCCTTATCTGCAGCTTTCTTTACCTCGGCTGCGGTCTTCTTTGCGGTATTCTTTGCTTTCTTTACCACATCCTGCACTGCGGCAGCAGCCGTTTCCTTCGCCGCTTTTACGGCTTCCTCCGCAGTTTTTCTTCCATTTTCCGCTGTTTTCGCTGCTGCTTTCTTTGCTTCCGCTACTGCTTTTTTCACAGTTTCCGTCTTTGCGGAGCTTTTCTCTGCCGCGGTTTTCTTTTCTGCGGCTGATTTTCCCATGCTGGTCTTCTTTGCTGCTGTGTTCTTCTCCGTACCGGTCTTTTTCGCTGCCGCGGTCTTCTCGGCTGCAGGCTTCTTTGCGGCTGATTTCTTCGCCGCCGTTTTCTTCGGTACTGCCGGCTCACATGAGAACACGATCATGGACATTGGCGGTACCGTGATCTGCATGGAATAGTCACGGCCATCGTACTCTTCCTTCTTTGCCGCTCTCACCCTGGAATTGCCCTTGCCGCTTCCGCCGAACTGTTTTGCGTCACTGTTGAAGATTTCCTTGTATCTGCCCGCAAACGGGAGTCCGATCTGGTATTTCTCATGAAGTACCGGAGCAAAGTTGCAGACAAAGAGCAGAGTCTCTTCCGGCTTATCTGTCTTTCTGGTAAAGACAACGATATTATCTGCCGCAGAAGTACAATTGATCCATTCAAAGCCCCCCTGCTCAAAATCCTTCTGATACATAGCAGGGTGCGTACGGTAAAGTTCATTTAACGCAGTCACATAATCCTGCATATTTTTGTGAAGCGGGTACTCCAGAATGTTCCACGGCAATTCTTCATTCTCATTCCACTCGGAAATCTGAGCGAACTCCTGTCCCATGAACAGCAGCTTCTTGCCCGGATGCCCGTACATAAATCCGTAGGCGGTACGCAGGTTTGCTGCCTTCTCCTCGTAGGTCTCTCCCGGCATCTTGCAGAGCATGGAAGACTTTCCATGTACGACCTCATCGTGGGAGAATACCAGCACAAAATCCTCACTGTAGGCGTAAAGCATGCTGAAGGTCAGCTCCCCGTAATGCTGGTTGCGGAAATACGGATCACACTGCATGTATCCGGTAAAATCATTCATCCAGCCCATATTCCACTTATAATCAAAGCCCAGGCCGTTCTCCTTCACAGAACTGGTGATCTGCGGCCATGCGGTAGATTCCTCTGCGATGAGAAGGCCGCCCCTGATCTCCTTTTTGAAGATGCTGTTTAAATGCTTCAGAAACTCCACGGCCTCCAGATTCTCATGGCCGCCGTAGATATTGGCCACCCACTCACCATCGTTCTTGCCATAATCCAGATACAGCATGGACGCCACCGCATCCATACGGATGCCGTCTGCGTGGTACTGCTTTGCCCAGAACAATGCATTTGCGATCAGGAAGTTTGTAACCTGCGGCCGTCCGTAATTATAGATCAGGGTACCCCAGTGCGGATGCGCCCCCTGTCTCGGATCCTGATGCTCGTAAACACAGCTTCCGTCGAAGCATGCCAGGCCGTGGGCATCACGCGGGAAATGAGCCGGTACCCAGTCCAGGATCACGCCGATGCCCTGTTCATGCATATAATTCATGAAATACATAAAATCATCCGGCGTGCCATACCTGCTTGTCGGCGCATAGTAGCCGGTTACCTGATAGCCCCAGGATTCATCTAACGGATGCTCCATCACCGGCATCAGCTCCACATGGGTGTAACCCATTTTTTTCACATACTCCGCCAGCTTCGGCGCGATCTCCCGGTAATTGTAAAATTCGGAACCGATGACCGGCTCCCCGTCTTCGTCCAGCTTTAATTCATGGCGCATCCAGGAGCCCAGATGCAGTTCATAGATGGAAAGCGGCTTGTCCTTGGATGCCTCCAGCTCCCGGTTCTTCATCCAGACCTCATCATTCCAGGTAAACTGCTCCAGGTCCCAGACGATGGAAGCATTGTCCGGACGCAGCTCTGAGTAGTTTCCGTAGGGATCTGATTTCAGCATCGGCTCCCCACGATGATTCTTGATCTCATATTTGTAAAGTGTCCCGGCCTTCAGCCCCGGCATAAACAGTTCAAAGACCCCCGAATCCCCAAGACGTTTCATCTGATGGCGGCGGCCATCCCACATGTTAAAATCACCGACTACACTGACACGCATGGCACACGGTGCCCATACGGCAAAATAAACACCGTTTACGCCGTCAATGGTCATCGGATGCGCACCCATTTTGCGGTATACATCATAATAGATTCCTGCGTCAAACTTTTTCAGTTCCGCATCCGTAAACTGAGACGGAAACGCGTAAGGATCCTGCAATTCCTCCGTTGTCCCGTTATCGTAAGTAATCTCCAGAAGATATTTGCTCATCTTCTTCCCATGCAGGAGCACCGCATAATATCCGGCCTCGTCCTGCAGTTCCATGGGATAGCTCTCATTTCCAACCTTCGCTGCCACAGCTACTGCGTGCGGCATGAACACCTGGATCAGCAGTCCCTCTTCCACCTCATGCGCTCCCAGAAGGCGTTCCGGATTTGCCGCCTCGGAATACACGATTTCCTCAATTCCAGCCCAGTCCATTAAATCATATAATACCTGATCCATTGATAGCCCTCCCAAAATATAGAGTCGGAAATTCGACAAAAATTGCGACTTTTCAAATTTTCCGTTCATTAATTCTGAAATTTATTATAGCCGATTTTTCCCGCGTTTTCCACTGGTTTAATCCAAATTTATCAAGTTTTCGTTAAGAATTCGGTAGGATAACATCAGGTCCACCATCCTTCCGTAGCTTTTCACGCCGTCGGCCTGGGAGTTCATTTTCAAATAGGTGTCATTCATCCGGGTTGCCGCCTCCGATACCCTGCTTTCGTACCGGTTCCAGAAATCCGAATTTTCATCCAGGTCCTGCCTTGCTCCCTCGCAGAGCTGATCCGTCAGTTCTATGTAGCGTTTCCTGTCCACCCGCGCCATGGCATTTCCCGCGTAAACCCAGCCAGTCAGGTAACCACTGTAGCGAAACGCTTCGTTTTCTGATGAAATACAGGCCAGATACCCGATAAAATTCGCCTCATCCTCCCGCATAAAGCCTTTCAGATGGGATAACTCATGGCAAAGGGTATGGGGCACGTTGTAATCCGGCATGTCCCCGTTATAGTTCGCTTCCACCGTAAACGGAGAGTAAACGCCGCACAGCTGCTGCACGGAAAGGATCCGGGATACCAAAACCTCCTTTGGTTTTGGATAAAATCCGGCCAGACAGGAGAATTGTTCTCCCGCCGCCTGCATGGCTGTTACCGCTTCCACCCGCCAGGCACTGCGATGCTCCCGGTAAGACTGCCGACCGGTTTTTGCGGATTCATTGACCAACTCCACCAGATCACTGCACAGGGCCTCCAGCTCTTCCACGGTGTAAGTGCCATCCTCCAGACCGGCATATGAGGAAAACGAGGATGCATAGTAGTTGATGCCGCAGTTGACGGTGTATAAAAACAGCAGCGCACTGACGATCAAAAGCCACCGCCTGCCAGTGACTGTCAGGATTTTAGCATGTTCCGCACGGATTGCCGCCACAGACAGTCGCACCACATCCAGAAACAGCAGGCACAGCAGACCATACAGCCCCATCTCCACTACAGAAAATGGCAGCAGCCCGGTTAATCGGCCCACACTTTTCACGATCCACGAGTAAATATGGTGGGCATACCAGGTGCCAAAGCCCGGAAGTGTCCGGGCAGAAAGCTGAAATACTGCTGTCAGAAGCAGCAGGGAGATTCCTGCCGCCACAAGATATTGACTACCATATCGCTTATTCTTTTTCATGAATCTCTCCTGAAATGTGTACCTCAAATATTGTCCAATACAAAATCATTAAAAAATGGCAGAGAAAACGTGAGGTAGCCGCGCACTGAGCCATCCGCAATTCCTTTCCGGATCAATCTTTTCCGGTACGGATTTAATTCATTTTGCTCTATATGAAGCAATTCTTTGATCTCACGAATACTTCCACCCGGACATTGCGCAATGGCACCTGCAAGCTCACGGTCCTTTGCTGATAATTCTGACCATATTTTTTCATAAGACTGTTCTTCCAGATATTGCCTTGACTGACTGATCACCTTTGTGAAATTCGTTGAATCCTTCCACAGAAAATAACCAACAACCTGAAATGCAAAAGGATAACCCTTCGTGAGTTTTGCCATCTCTCTGGCAGCATCGGCTGTAAGCTTTATGTTCTGCCGGTAATTATCTGCCATGGCTCCTATGTTCAGCGGAGAAAGAATAATTTTGGGCGCACGGTACAAAAATGTCAGATTCTTCTCGTTTTGAAGATCCGAAATATTCTGATACAGACCCGTCATCAGTAAAAATACAGGCGAATTTTTGCGCAGCATTTGCTGAACAGCAAAGGTAAATGCCTTGATCTGAGGAGAAGCGGTCACCTCATCAATCGTAAATAAAATTTTTTTGTGATGCTGCGCAAGGTTCTCAATCATCCGTTCCAAAGCGACCTGAATATCCGCAATCGGTGCCGCATCTGATACTTCCAGACCAAATCCAAATAAAGAAAAATTGAGTTTTGCCTTCTGAAATATCTGTGCCAGGCCCTGAATGCTGCTAAGATATGCTGCAGCCTCCTGCATCAGGTCTGCCTTGTATGGATTTAAATCAACAACAATCCAGTCTTCATCTCTTCCTATCTCCTGGGAAATATCTGTCATAAACACCGTTTTTCCACATCCACGGACTCCGGAAATCATATACACCTGCTGAGGAGGGTTTGGTGACAGAAAATCCTCTAAAATCTGCCGTTCTTCCGCAATTCGCTTAATATATTCGATTGGTTCCTTTCCGAATGTTAATGTATATGGATTCTGCATGGTTTTCCTCCATTTTCCATTAAATTTACTATTTTTGTTTACTATTTTCTTTTACCATTATAGCATGTTTTTACTATTATTTACTATTTATTTTTACTATTTTCTATTACGATGCAAAAAAACAGAATCAGGAATCTTTATACCGTCTTAATACCGGGCAAAATACCTTTGTGCCCTCTTTAACTCTTTTTTTCTATAATGGAACTAACAAAAACAGCGGTATCACTACCCGACAGAAGATTGGAGCTGTATCCATGAAACCATTTTCCATAAAACCATTAAATTCTTTTCAGATCATTGTCCTGGGATTTGCCGGGGTCATTCTGGCCGGTGCACTTCTTTTAATGCTGCCGGTTTCCTCCGCCACCCACTGCGTTACTCCGTTTTTAAGTGCATTATTCACCTCCACCACCTCTGTCTGCGTGACGGGTCTGATCGTGGTGGATACCGGTACCTACTGGTCCGTTTTCGGTCAGGCTGTGATCCTGGTGCTGATCCAGATCGGCGGCATGGGAGTCGTAACTGTCGCTGCGGCAGTCACCATTGTTTCCGGACGCAAGATCGGTCTGATGCAGCGCAGTACCATGCAGGAAGCCGTGGCCGCACCAAAGATGAGCGGCATTGTGCGCCTGACCGGCTTTATCATCCGGGCTACGCTCCTGATCGAGCTGTCCGGTGCCGCTCTGCTGGCCCCTGTATTTTGCAGAGACTTTGGCCCCGTCCGCGGACTCTGGATGGCTTTGTTTCATTCCATTTCCGCATTCTGCAACGCAGGGATCGACCTGATGGGGATCCGTATTCCCTTTTCTTCCCTCACACTTTATGCCGCAAACCCACTGGTCAATCTGGTCATCATGGCACTTATCATCATCGGCGGAATCGGCTTTCTGACCTGGGAAGATATCCGCAGTAACCATCTGCATTTCAGCCGTTACCGGATGCAGAGCAAGGTCATCTTAACCACCACGGCCATCCTGATCCTGTTGCCGGCCCTCTATTTCTATTTCGGAGAATTCCGACAGGGAGGCTTTGGAACCAGGATCCTGTTATCCTTGTTTCAGTCAGTAACTCCACGAACTGCCGGTTTTAACACAGCAGACTTCAGTAAACTCACTGAATCCGGCCAGATACTGACCATTATTCTGATGCTCATCGGCGGAAGCCCCGGTTCTACAGCAGGAGGCATGAAAACCACTACCGTCGCAGTTCTTACCTCCACTGCCGTATCTGTCTTTCGGCGGAACGAAAACCCGGAGCTGTTTAAGCGCCGGATTGCCCCGGAAACTGTAGCAAATGCTGCCTCCATCCTGATGATGTATCTCTGTCTCTGTCTGACCGGCGCATTTCTCATCAGCCGCATAGAGGAGCTTCCCATGATGGCATGTATGTTTGAAACAGCCTCAGCGGTAGGCACGGTCGGTCTCAGCTTCGGCATTACTCCCGGACTCGGAAGTATCTCCCGGATCATCCTGATCATTCTGATGTATCTGGGAAGAGTCGGAGGACTGACTTTAATCTACGCCGCATTGTCCGGACACCGGATCCGGTTTGGCAAATATCCGCTGGAAAAAATCACTGTAGGATAACACGTAAAGGAGCAAGATTATGAAATCAATTTTACTGATTGGCCTCGGCCGTTTTGGAAAACATATTGCCATGGAGCTGCATTCCCTGGGGCACCAGGTGATGGCAGTCGATCATAATGAGGTGCGTGTCAACGAAGCTCTTCCTTTCCTGACCAGCGCTCAGATTGGTGACAGCACCTCGGAGGATTTTCTTTCTTCCCTGGGCGTACGCAATTTCGATGTCTGCATTGTTGCCATCGGAACTGACTTTCAAAGCTCTCTGGAAACTACATCGCTCTTAAAGGAGCTGGGAGCCAGACTGGTAATTTCCAGAGCGGAACGGGATGTCCATGAAAAATTCCTTTTGCGAAATGGTGCAGATAAGGTGATTTATCCTGAAAAACAGGTGGCAAAATGGGCATCCATTCGTTACAGCTCTGACCACATCCGGGATTTTGTTGATCTCGACGGAGATCATGATCTGTTTGAAGTCGATCTGCCTGACCAGTGGATTGGCATGAGTGTCGCGCAGATCGACATCCGGAAGCAGTATGGCATCAACATCATCGGAGTGCGCCATAATGGCAAAATTGAGTATTCGGTTACGCCGCAGACCAGTTTTTGCGCAGGAGACACCATCCTGGTCCTTGGCCGCTACCGCGATCTGCAGAAATGTTTCCGGATCTGATTTTGGAGGTGATCTTATGAGAAATCTGATTCTGATCCTTCTTCTCGTCCTGTTTTTTGCCTTCATCTATCTGCTTATGAGCCGGATTGACCGGATTCTGGACCGGCTGCGCAAAGGGAATCTGCGCATGGAACAGCAGCGGCCGGATCCTGATCGGAAAATACCGGACGAAAATGATTCTTTCGATTGATTTGCGAAAGAATCCGTTTTATGATGGAAATCAGAAAAACCATGCCCGAATATGGAAGGATCCAGCTTTATGATACATGATAACAATTTATCTGAAACTTATCATTCCGAAAGGCAGACCAGGGAGCATATCCTTGTCTGTCTTTCTTCTGCGCCATCAAACCTGAGGATCGTGCAGACGGGTGCCCGTATGTCTGAGGCTTTTCATGGCACACTGACTGCGCTCTATGTCCAGACGCCGGATCATTCTGCCATGTCCGAAGAAGATCAGAGCCGTCTGAAAGAACACATGCGTCTGGCCGAGCAGCTTGGAGCCTCCATCGAAACCGTATACGGTGACGATGTTTCCTACCAGATCGCGGAATTTTCGCGCCTCAACAATATTACAAAAATTGTCCTTGGCCGCAGCAATATCCGGCGGCGGCATCTATGGAGCAAGCCGTCCCTGACAGAAAAGCTGACTGAGATCGCGCCAAATCTGGATATCTACATCATTCCGGATGCCGCCTCCGTTCATAGCAGCTACCACCTCAACAAGCATCTCCGGTCCACAGGCTGGCATATTCAGGCCACAGATCTGCTGCGTACCATTTTCATTCTGATCTCCGTGACACTGACCGGTCTCTTCTTCTACCAGGCCGGACTGTCTGAGGCAAACATCATCACGCTTTATATCCTCGGAGTCCTGCT
>ERZ837590.1511-NODE-1511-length-11680-cov-72.943398_pt1 | contig 11680 bp, 10 predicted proteins | sample MGYA00519573_ERZ837590 | MGnify/ENA primary metagenome ERZ837590 (study PRJEB31850, sample SAMEA3708820) | human gut metagenome | biome: human gut; feature: human-associated habitat; material: faeces | place: China | collected 2014 ... | reverse complement strand
GCAGAACCGAGGAACGATGGTTACTCTGTCTTCCAACGTCATATCCGTTTCTTTTAAAAGTTCATTTGCAAGAAGTGTACCGTACTCTGCATGATGGGCAACCTGCATACAGTGTTTCTGCGAATGATCCGTATATCCCAGCTGTCCCAGGTTTTCGTTTCCTTTTTCAGATATGCGCTGCATCCATTCCAGACTCCAGCCTAACCGCTGTATTTTTGCTGTTCCTGCCATTTCTTTCAGAATATTTTTTACTGCAATCACGATCGTAGCACATTTGTATTTTAACTGCTATCCTGTTCCTATAAGGTCTATATCAAATGATTGTTAAATTTTTTATATTTTTGATGCAGTCAGACGGGGTTCTGTTACAGCAGAAAAGCACTGCAAATACAGATGGATGTATTTACAGTGCTTATTTTGAGATTATTTTTGTTTTTTAATTCTGTGCGTCTTCGTATTCTTTTACTTTTTCTTCATACTGCTCCTGGCTCTCGATCGTATGTTTTACAATATGACCGTGCTCTTTCTGCTTGTGTGCCAGATCCCGGCCAGGACGCGGTGCATATTCGTCTTCCGGGATTTCAAGTGCATTGGCGGTGGCGTGAATGATACCGTTGCTGCTGTAGGTGGCACCGCTCAAGGCATCGATGTTAAGGCTCTGTTCTTCTTTCATCTGCCCTATCACGTAAGGCGCTGCACGGAAAAAGTATTCCTCGGTGTCGCAGTAGGAAAGGATGGAGATGTCGGTCACTTTCTGGTTTTCTACCGTTACCTGCACTTCTACATCCCCGCGGAAGGCATCGGCGGTACCCGTGCAGATGCCGTCTTTCAGGTCGTGGAAACGGCCGGCGTCCAGGAATGCCTGTTTTTCTTCCGTTGTATCCGTCGATTCAGATGCTGTATTTTCCTGTACAGTATTCTCATCTCCGGCAGCTTCTTTTAACGCATTTTGAGTGGCCTCAATCAACCCTTTACTGCTGTAGGTGGCGCCGGAAACAGTATCTATCTCCTCGGCACTCTGTTTTTTCATGATTTCCGAAAAGATTCCTGACTTTGCTCTGTCCAGATATGTCTGATCATCCTCGGCGTTCTCTATCGTCAGTCCGGTTATCGTTCCCTGTTCCACTTTTACGGAAACAGTCACGGTTCCGCGGTAGCCTTCTCCACTTCCGGAATAAGTGCCGTCCTGGAATCTGCTGTCCAGATTCTGTTCTGCCGTATCAATGGCCGCATCACCTGCTGTCTTACCAACGGAACCGCTCTCGCTCCGGATCAGGAACTGTGACGCTGCAATCGTAAGGCAGGTCACCCCGACACCGATCCACACGCTGTATCGGTACTTCCAGTGTGCATTGTTCTTCAGACATCCATTTACACATACCCCGCATCCAATGCACTCGCCGCCTGCCATCTGCTCTTTTTCTGTCAGATCAATTCCCATGGTACATTTTGCAGTACAGAGATGGCAGTTTCCGCATTTGCTCCGCGGTTTTACAATTTTTAACAGCGTACATCTGGAAATCAGGCTGTAGATGGCTCCCATGGGACAGAGATACCGGCAGAAAAAACGCTGGATTAAGACGGATCCGACGAAAATCACCAGAATCAGCGCACCGCCAATCGAAAACATCGGCTTCACGCCCGGCCAGTGTCCGATGGAACTGTACTGTCCAAACACCTGCCACGGCCCTGCGATGTTCCATTTTATCATACCGCTCCATACGAAGACTGCCCAGAACAGGAGCACACCATATTTGATCCAGCCTGTTGGAACATTTCTTCCACTCTTCTTTGAATTTGAATGCAGGTTTTTCGCACCTGCTTTTCGAAACCGCTTTTTCAGCTTATTTCCTGCAAACCACAGAAAATCCTGCACAGCCCCGAAGCTGCAGAAATATCCGCAGAAAAACCGTCCCACAATAATCACCGCCGGAACCGTCGCCAGCACCATCCATACCGAATACCTGATCCGTTCCCACGAAACCGTCCCCTGATAAACTGCGGAAATAATCGTCCCAACCGCAGAAAACTGCGCCTCAAACAAGCCCGGGATCAGCAGGAAAGAAAGGATCTGAATCACTGCTTTCGGCCAGTTTCTTTTGTCTTGTTTTTTCAAATTTGTTCCTCTTTTCTTATGTTTAACGTTTCATCTCCATTACCGGACCATTCGATTTATGTTCCTGGATTAATTCACAAATCTCCGAAAGATTCATTGCCGAGAAATCTCCGGGGACGGTATCCTTCAGGGCACTTACTGCATTTCCGATGGATACTGCCTGTGACAGTAAAAAACCCTCATAAATCGTGTATTTTCTGCACATTTATGAGGGTTTTATATTTTTGCGTTATTTTTACAAATTCACAGTTGAATTATGCGTTCATCTGTTTAGCAACTTCCTCAGCAAAGTTCTCTTCTTTCTTCTCGATTCCTTCACCGGTCTCGAAACGAACGAAGCCTTTTACTGCTACGGTTGCGTTGTTTGCTTTTGCAACCTGTGCTACATACTGAGCTACGGACTGTTTTCCGTCTTCTGCTTTTACGTATACCTGGTCAAGCAGGCAGATCTCTTTGAGCTCTTTGTTGATACGGCCCTGGATCATTCCCTGGATAACTTTTTCCGGTTTCTGGGACTCTTTCGGGTCGTTCTGAATCTGAGCCATGAGGATTTCTTTCTCATGTGCGATGTAATCAGCGCTTACTTCGTCGCGGTTTGTGTACTGCGGACGAAGAGCTGCAATCTGCATTGCAACGTTTTTAGCCATCTCTTTGAGGTCATCGTTTACAACATCTGTCTCAACGTCAACCAGAACACCGATTTTACCGCCCATATGAGTATAAGAAGCAACGAAACCGTTCTCCTCTTTTACCTGCTGGAAACGACGGATGTTCATGTTCTCGCCGATGGTAGCGATCTGATGAGCCAGCTCTTCGCCAACGGTCTCGTTGGTATCGAATTTCCAAGGCTCTGCCAGGAATCCTTCTACGTCTGCTGCAGTTGTATCCATAGCCTGCTCTGCAACCTGTGCTACATAGCCACGGAATTTCTCGTTCTTTGCAACGAAGTCTGTCTCAGCGTTTACTTCTACAGCGACAGCTTTCTTTCCATCCTCGGATACGTTCAGCATAACGATACCCTCAGCTGCGATTCTGCCAGCTTTTTTCTGAGCAGTAGCAAGTCCTTTTTCTCTCAGGAACTCCATTGCTTTGTCCATATCACCTTCGGTAGCTGTAAGAGCTTTCTTGCAGTCCATCATACCAGCACCGCTTACTTCTCTTAACTCTTTTACCATTGCTGCTGTAATAGCCATTGTTTTATTCCTCCGTATACGTGATTCAGCAGACTGCATCTTCATGCCGGTCTGCTATTGTGAGATTCGCCGAAGGGAACCTGAATTTCAAGTTCCCCCCAGTTCATTACTTCGCGTAAATTATTCAGCGTCTGTCTCTGCTGCTTCTTCGTATGCAGCTTCCTCAGCCTCGCCCTGTTTTGCCTCGATAACTGCGTCTGCCATTTTGGAAACGATCAGTTTTACGGCACGGATAGCGTCGTCATTACCCGGAATTACATAGTCAAGCTCTTCCGGATCGCAGTTGGTATCGCAGATACCGATCAGCGGAATTCCCAGTGTATGAGCTTCCTGTACGCAGATTCTCTCTTTTTTCGGATCTACTACGAAGATAGCGTCCGGCAGTCTCTTCATTTCTTTGATACCGCCAAGGTTTTTCTGCAGTTTTGCAAGCTCTTTCTTTAACTCAATGACTTCTTTTTTCGGAAGAACTTCGAAGGTGCCATCCTGCTCCATGGTCTCGATTGCTTTCAGTCTTGCAATACGGCTCTGGATGGTTTTGAAGTTGGTCAGCATACCGCCGAGCCATCTCTCGTTTACATAGTACATTCCGCAGCGCTCTGCCTCAACAGCGATAGCGTCCTGAGCCTGTTTTTTGGTTCCTACGAAAAGGATTGTGCCGCCGTCTGCTGCGATGTCTGCAACAGCTTTGTATGCGTCATCTACCATTCCTACAGATTTCTGCAGGTCGATGATGTAGATACCATTACGCTCTGTGTAGATGTACGGAGCCATTTTAGGATTCCATCTTCTTGTCTGATGTCCGAAATGAACACCGGCTTCCAGTAACTGTTTCATTGAAATTACGCTCATTGTTTTATCTCCTTATGGTTTTATTCTTCCCCATGTTTTTTCACCTTGGAACCTGTTTTTCAAAAAACAGACACCATCCTTGGTACCGCATGGGTGCTTATTGTGCAACAGTAAGATTGTATCACAGAGTTTTTTTCATGACAAGCATTTTTTTCGCGGATTCTGCGGTTTTTTTCTGTTATTTTTGTGTTTTTCCCTGTTTATCCTTTAAAAACAGATACCAGAACGTTCCGGCGCAGATTACCGCTTCCAAAAAGATGAACATCCATGCACCTGCCGGCGCTTTTTGGGTCATCCAGGATACGAACTGGCTCCGGTAAAGTCCCCAGATATTTTCTGCCATGTGCGCAAGAGCCGGGGCAAAGAGTGTTCCGCACCGCTCATAAATAAGGATCAGAAGCACACTTACCACGGCTGCATAGACAAACTGCGTCACATTGCCGTGATATGCACCGAACAGCAGACATGATGCTGCGATGCCCCAGCCGGTTCCCCAGAAATCTTTTGCCCTACGGTAAATCATGCCGCGGAAAACAATTTCCTCTGCGGCCGCGCTCAGCACACCGACGGACAGGATCAGAAGCAGCGGGTTCTGTCCTTCATAAATCTTTGATGCCATGTCCTGATAGCCGGAAAAGATTCTGGTAAAGCCGGTCACGTTCATTACAGTATTCAGGAGATGGCCGAAGGTCATAACCAGCAGAATACAGGCGGCTGCCTCTGCCGCACTCCACCGTTTTTCCGGTTTCGGGAACATGCCTTCATCTTTTTTGTACTGTTTCCAGAGAACCGGGATCGCCGCCAGACTGCCGATTGCTGATGCAAGAACGGATGTCGCGTGCATACGCTCTTCCAGATAACCGCCGGTCGTAAACGTCATCAGAATCAGCGCCAGAAGTACGGTTGCTCCGATCAGAAACAGTTCGTACGTCAGAAGCGGTTTTAAAAGACGCCATAGCTTCCGCTGGATAGGAATTACGATTTCCTCCGTTTTTGGCTCTGTTTTCGCTGTCCTTTTTTCTTTTATATTCTCTGCTTTTTTCTCTTTCGGCGCAAAGATTCCTGTTCCACTTTCTCCTCTTGTCAGCCACGGGATACGCTCCGGCTTCATTTTTTTGATGCGGTCGCGTCTTTTCTTCTCTTCTTTCGGATCCTCCGCCAGCAGTTTCAGTTCTTCCGGTGTATCACATACCTTTGCGGCACCTGCTGCCTCGAGTTCTTCTCTTCCGCCGTACCCATACGATACGCCGACACAGAGCAGTCCGTTTTCTCTTGCCCCGATTACGTCATAGCTTCTGTCACCAACCATCACCACGTCGGAACGGCTGTCTTCTGCTCCGAGTCGGCGCAGCGTCTCTGCGATGACTTCTCCTTTGTCGGTTCTGGTTTCGTTCATTTCTGAACCGGTTACTACGGTAAAATACTTTCTGATTTCGAAATGCTCCAGGATCTGCTCCACGTATTTTTCCGGTTTGGACGATGCTACCGCCAGAATTTTTCCCTTCTCTTTCAGATACGCCAGAACCTCCGGGATTCCCTCGTATACTTCATTTTCAAAAATGCCCTCTGCCTCGTACCGCTCCCGGTATTTTGTGATGGCCTGCTGTGCTTCTTCGCAGCCAAGGCCTGCAAAATTCATGAAAGATTCCAGAAGCGGCGGTCCCACGTAACAGTTCAGTTTTTCCAGATCCGGCTCTTCGATGCCAAAGGATGCCAGCGCATACTGTACGCATCTTGTAATTCCAGGACCGGAATCGGTCAGGGTTCCGTCCAGATCAAATAATATCATATCTGACATACTCTTATTTCCTCTTTTACTTTTTTATCGTATGACATGTCTTTTATTCTAGCATATCGAAATTAGAAATACAAACAAAACCGGATCAGGCTATTTTCTGCAGAGTGCACGCAGATAGCGGGTGGTCTGATTCTGAATTTCGGCAATGGCACGAATCAGGTTCCAGAGGCGCCTTAAGGACTGCAAGAGGCGGGTTCCTTTTGGTTTCTGGCTGGTTCTTTGGCTGACAAGTGTGGAAGTTTTTGGTTTCACGTTGACTTCCCACGGTTTCATGGTTCGTACAATGCCGTCTGCGCCACGCACTTTTACAGTGATGCGGTTGTAGCCTTCGGAAAGGCTCTCGGCTTTCAGACAGATTTTGTTTTCTTTCCATTCGTATTCGGCTTCGGAGCCATTTACCATGCAGGAAAGAATTTCAGCCGTGTCGGCGGCTCCCTCGAGCAGAATTTCCGGGGTATAACCGGGATCTATTTCGACGCTGGTGTCGGCCGGGCGGATAATCAGGGGGTTCGGCGCTTCGAAATCTTCGTCTGCTATCTGTGATAATATGAAATCGGCGATGATCTGCGGCGGTATTTGAGATGGCTCCTCCCCGGCACTCTCAGATGGAGTTTCGGCAGGCGGAGGACTGCTTTCTTCTGTTTGTAGCGGAGTATCATCTGGATCTTGGGTCACCTCCTCGGGCGTGGCTGCAGCAACGGGCAGCTGTTCGTCTGTTTTGAGTTCTTCTTTCTCCGGAGACGATTGCCCGGGCTCCGTTTGTTCCTGCTTTTCTGTGTTTGACTTTCCGGCATCTGGCATTACGGTAGGCTCCTCTTTTTCTGGTGCTTTTGTTTCCGAGGTTTGATTTTCTGACTCTTTTTCGGTTGACGGAGATTCCTGCTTCGTTTCTTCCATATCAGGCTTTTCCGGTTCCGGATCTTCTGGCATCAAATTTTCCGTTCCGGATTTTTCTGAACCTGTATCTTCATAATCTGGTTTTTCTGTGTCCATTTCTCCAAAATCCGTTCTCTCCGAATCTGACTCTTCTGTCTCTGATTCTTTTGTATCTGTTTCTTCACATTCTTCCTCTGATTCCGATTCCCCGAAACCCATATCTCCTGCCTCCGGCAATTCTTCTGGCTTCCCCGATTCTGAATCCTCCGAAATTTCTTCCTCCTCTTCTTCCCACCTTTCCGCTGGTTCTTTCTCCGGATCCGGAATTACCGTCGGGGGAAGCATTTTTTCTTCTTCTGTCTCTTTCTTTCCGGTCTCTGCCGGATCTGTTTTCTCTTCCGGCGGCTCTGGTTCCTGCTCTGGTTTCTCTTCTATAGGCGGTTCTTCTTCTGACTTTTCGTCCGGCAGCAGTTCCTCCGGTCCGGCTTTCCCGTCTGCATCTGTCACATCACTGTTCCCGATGATTTCAGCTTCTAATTCCACGCTTTCCACCGCACTTGCGGCCTCGCCTGTCGTCTGCTGTGTCTCCGCGTGGACTTCGATTCCCTGGACGGCCAGGAATCCTGTCATCATTGCACATATAGTCTTTTTTCTCATCCTGCTTCCTCCCATCTTTTTCTGATCTGCTGATAAAAAATGTCCTCCTCCATTCCCGGAATTTCTGCTGCCTCGTTGAGGTACTGTTCTGCTTTTTCCTGCATGTCGAACTGCAGTGCCAGCTCTGCGGCCCTGAGCAGATTTTTCCGCCGGTTTCCATCCTGTCTGCTGCACAGAAGCCGTTCGTAATAGAGAAAGCTCTCCTGGCACCAGTCCTGTTCTCTTTCCCCATCCCCGGATTTTCCGCCAAGATAGCACGCATCCGCCAGTCTCTGCCAGATAACCGTCTCCCACTGCCCCTCCATATTCTCGCCTGCGGCCTTTTCCAGCACTTCGATTCCTTTCCGCATGGCGTCTGTGTCATTTTCACGCGCCAGTTCTTCGGAAAAACTGAAATACATTCCTGCAACAGCAAGATATCTGCGGCAGCGTTTTTCTTTTTCCGGCTCCTGCTGCGTGTCATCATAAAATTCAGCCAGCAATGGCTCCATCTGCATTTTTTCCCTTGCCGCATCATCCGCCAGACAGTATTCCACAAGTTCCTGCTCCACACGCCCCGCCTGACTGAGATGGTCTGCCTTTAAGAACGCTTCCCGCGCTTTCTGATAGTTCGGCAGACTGCCTTCTTCCACCGGATTTCCGCAGAACCAGAGATCGCCCTGCTCCTCCCATTCGTCTGCCGCCGGAAACTGACCCCATGGCATCCTGCTGGCAACTGCAGCCGCTCCTCCTGTCAGAAAAGCAAAAACTGCAAAGATCCGCAGAGTCTTCCTGCCTTTTTGCTTTCTTTCCAGCCGCCGCAGTGCCTTTTTGACTTCTCTGGCAGACGCATACCGCTCCTCCGGCTTTTTCTGCATACACTTTTCCATCACCCGCCAGAGTCCTCTTTTCTGCCGCTTTTTCGCATGCTTCGCCATTGCCGCAAGCAGTGCGCCGAATGCATAAAGATCGGAACGGGCGTCACACTTCCCGTCATACTGCTCCGGCGCTGCATAACCGCGGGTTCCATAACGGACTTCCACACCCGTTTCTTCTGTTCCGGCTGCACCGAAATCCACAAGATATATTTCACCACGCTCTGTTATCATCACGTTGTCCGGCTTCAGATCCCGGTAGAAAACCGGCGGGTTCTGTGCATGGAGATAACAGAGAATCCCGCTCAGGGCAATTCCCGTTTTCAGAATTTCCCGGCTGGAAAACCGTTCTCCCTTACGCATACGCTGTCCGATAGATTTTCCGTTTACAGCTTCCATCACCAGAAAGCTTTTTGTCCCACTTTCCAGAAGTTCCACCGCACAGGGAATCCCGGGATATGAAAACTTCTGTAAAAGAAACGCTTCCCGGCGCAGTTTTTCCCTGTCACATATACTTACCTTGACTGCATACCGCTTTCCGGATCCAGTTTTCTCTGCAAGATAAACGACAGACGTTGCCCCTCTTCCGAGCACTGACAGCAGGCGATACTTCCCTCCCGGAAGTTCTACTTTTCCAATGATCCCGCCTCCTCTTTTTACGTCAAAGTGTTTGTCAGTCCGATATTCTGTTTTTGTACATGGATATAAATTGAGCCGAATGGCTCTTCGATAGAGTAATATAGAATCGATTTTTCAGGACAAATGTCCAAGCGGATGAAAAATCGTGATGTAAGTATAACACAACAGCCGCCGTTTCTGCAAGAACTACAGAAGCCGACAGCTGCCAAAAAAATCGCCTGTTTTTTATCTATTTTTTTCCTCTTGACAAATCTTACATCCGTTCCGGTGCCGAGAATCCCAGCAGGTCGATGCAGGTCTCAAGTACCTCGCGGACAAGATCCAGCAGTGCCAGGTAAGATGCTTTTCTTGCCTCATCCTGCTCACTTAAGATCTTGGTCTCGTGGTAGAAATGGTTGAACTCGTTTGCAAGCTCGTAGATATAAGCACAGATCTTATGCGGTGCTTTCTCCTCGAATGCGTTCTCCACAACGCCGTTGAAACGGGATACGGAAAGCATCAGAGCTTTCTCGCTGTCGCTCTTCGGTGCCAGAAGTGCGCCTTTCTTCAGTTCATTTCCCTCTTCTTTATATTTTCCGAGGATGGATTTTGTACGAACGATCGTGTACAGGATGTACGGACCGGTGTTTCCCTCGAAGGAAGTAAATCTCTCAACATCGAATACATAATCTTTCGATGCCTGGTTGGACAGGTCACCGTATTTAATAGCAGACAGTCCGACAATCTGTGCCGTTCCTCTTGCATCCGTATCTTTTACGCTGCGGTTCTCCACGATCTTCTGATACATCTCATCGTTGATCTCGCCGATCAGACGCTCCAGACGCATAACGCCGCCCTCACGGGTCTTGAACGGTTTTCCGTCTTTTCCGTTCATGGTACCAAAGCCGATAAAGGAAAGAACGGTATCATCATTCACCAGTTTTGCTTTTCTTGCACAGCGGAAACACTGTACGAAGTGAAGCTCCTGACGTTTGTCTGCCAGATAGCAGATCTCGTCCGGCTTGTACAGTTTCATACGCTGGATGATGGTTGCCAGGTCTGTCGTATCATACAGAGCTGCTCCATCGGATTTTAAGATCATGCACGGCGGGATCTCTTTTGTGTCTGTCTCTTCTTTGACATCAACAACGAGTGCGCCCTGGTCATAATGTGCATAACCATTGTCTTTCAGGTAATCTACCATGTCCGGAATGTACTCCTGTGCATCGGACTCACCCATCCACAGATCGAAATGAACGTCGAGGTTTCCATAGTTCTTTTTCAGATCGGCAACAGAAACGTTCATAATGTGTTTCCAGATCGCACGATATCCTCTTCTGCCCTGCTGCAGCTCTCTCGTTGCCTCGAGTGCACGTTTCTTATAGTCCTCGTCCTCTTTCGATTTGCCGCTTGCGCAAGGATAAATCTCCTCGAGCTCGCTGATCGTAAACGGTGCTTCCTCAGGGTACTCTCCCGTAAAGGACTCATCAAAATAAACAAGCTCCGGATGGCGCTCCTGCAGCTCGGTGATGATCAGTCCCATCTGCAGACCCCAGTCTCCAAGATGAACGTCACCGATCATGTTGTGGCCCATGAAGCGTCCCATACGCTTGATGCTCTCGCCGATGATCGCGGAACGGAGATGGCCGACGTGAAGCGGTTTTGCCACGTTTGCTCCGCCGTAATCTACGATGATGGTTTTCGGATTTTTTGCTTTCTCTACAGAAAGCTCTTCATCGTTCTGCATTTTGGAAAGATAATCTGCCAGAAATTCCGAGTTGATTTTCAGGTTGATGAATCCCGGTTTTACGGCTTCAATTTCACCGATCACGCTGTGATCGGTCACTTTTTCTACAACTGCTTCAGCCAGCTGGATCGGTGCTTTGTGGTATGCTTTTGCAGCTGCCATTGCGCCGTTGCACTGGTATTCGCACAGATCCGGGCGGTTGGAAACGGAAACCCTTGCATAGGACGGGTCCATCTCCGCAGCGGTAAAGGCTTTTACCAGCTCTTCCTGGATAAGATCGATCAGTTTTTTCATAATGTTTCCCTCATTTTCTTCTTTACTGCAGAATCATCTGTTCTGCGTTTTGTTTCCGCGCGCTGCGCCGGGCTTCTTCCTCTTCTTTGATGCCGCTTTTCTGATAACAGTACTGGATGATATCTCTTCTTCGGATGATGCCGATGAAGATTCCCTCGTCATCCACAACTGGAACGAAATTCTGCCGCATGGACATCTCGATCAGGTCCTCGATGTTGCTGTTGATGTTGACGGACTCATAATTCCACCGTTTCGGAACCTGCCAGAGCGGGATATCCTCTGCTTCATGGTAATTCAGAAGATACCGTTCTTTTATGATGCGGAGCAGATCTCCTTCCGTCAGTGTTCCCACGTAGCAGCCCTTTTTGTTCAGTACCGGAACCGCCGTGTATTTATGATATTCGATCTTCTCGATGGCCTGCCGAAGTGAGCAGTCGTCATACAGATAAGCCGTTTCACTTTTCGGTGTGATAAAAAACAAAATATTCATTCGCGTATACTCCTTTTCGTTGGTCATACTCTTGTTTGATTATACCATAAACGAATGTGAAATGTCTTTGAATCTTTCTTATATTTTCATAAACATACCGAATCCGAAACTCGAATGCCTCTTTGCTGTGCCGCAAATTGCGCTTATTTTCCAGTATAACCGACTTTCCGCAAAAAGTAAAGATC
>ERZ837590.1505-NODE-1505-length-11764-cov-2.874797_pt1 | contig 11764 bp, 9 predicted proteins | sample MGYA00519573_ERZ837590 | MGnify/ENA primary metagenome ERZ837590 (study PRJEB31850, sample SAMEA3708820) | human gut metagenome | biome: human gut; feature: human-associated habitat; material: faeces | place: China | collected 2014 ... | reverse complement strand
CAGATCGACGATTACACGCCGGTGGATTTCTCTTTCTATATCGAGCGTACGCGTGCGCGACTTGCGGATATTCCGGAAGACGATCAGGAAACCCGTATGAACCTCATTCGCGAAGTTCATCATGCCCGTTTGTTCCGCCTGTTCTTAGCGGATATGGCCGGACGCTTGACGGTGGAACGATTGGCCGACCAGCTCTCGGCTCTGGCGGATGCTACGCTTGAAATCGTCATGGAAGAAGTGTGGAAGACGGTTCCCGGACGTCACATTGAGCGTCCGAAGTTTGCCATCGTGGCTTACGGCAAATTGGGCGGTAAGGAGCTCGCCTACGCGAGCGACCTGGATTTGGTCTTCTTGTTTGAAGATGACGCTCAGGATGCAGAAAAGATCTACATGCGTTTCGCGCGTCGACTGATCAATTGGCTGACAGCGACAACCGGCTCCGGCGTCCTGTTCGACGTCGATATGCGTCTGCGCCCGAACGGGGAATCCGGCATGCTGGTCTCTTCCGTCGACAGCTTTGAGAAATATCAGAAAAACGAAGACGGCACGGGCGCCTGGCTTTGGGAGCATCAGGCGCTAACGCGAGCCCGCTATGCGGCCGGCGACCGAGATATCGGTGACAAATTCGAAAAAATTCGCATCGAAATACTCCGTCGCGAGAGAAACGCCGGGGAAACGAAGGCCGAGGTGCTCAAAATGCGCCAGCGTATGCACGACGGTCACCCCAACAAAACGGAGCTTTTTGATGTGAAGCATGACGAGGGCGGCATGGTGGATGTGGAGTTCATTGTTCAGTATCTCGTGCTTCAGTACTCCTCTAAATTCCCGCAGCTCGTCAATAACTTCGGCAACATCAAGATGCTGGAGATGGCCTCTGACGCCGACTTGATCCCGAAAGATCTGGCGTTCGAGGTCTCCGCGATTTATCGCAAATATCGCCGTATTCAGCACGAGTTCCGCCTGAACTCTCCGAGCGTGCCGGTCCGCGTTCCCAGAGAAGAGTTTGCGGAAGAGGCACAAAAGGTTCGCGCGCTCTGGTCGCTCGTTTTTGGTCCGTCCGAAGGTCAGGGGGCCTAAAAGCGACCTAAGCTAAAAAGCAGTTTGAATCTGCTATGCCTATGAGTCTCGCTGCTTCCGAATACCGTGCTCCTTGGTGGCTGCCCGGCGGCCACCTGCAAACCATTGTGCCTGCCGAACTGTTTCCGAAGGCCAAGGTGATCTATCGCCGTGAAATTTGGAATACGCCGGATGACGACATCATTGCCGTGGACTGGTCAACGCCCGAACCCATTGATCCGAAGGCGCCGATTATGGTGCACATCCACGGATTGGAAGGCTCATCAAACAGTCACTATGCCCGTGCGCTGATGGCGCGCTGCGGCCAAGGGGGTGTGCGCGGCGTGGTGATTCACTACCGCGGCTGCGGCGGTGTCATCAATAAAAAACTTCGAGCCTATAACGCCGCAGATGCGGCTGAGCTAGACTGGGAGTTTGCCCGGCTGCGTGAGCTCTACCCTGAAGCTCCGATCTATGCGATGGGCGTCTCGTTGGGCGCCAACAATCTGCTCTTCTGGGCCGGTACCCGAGGCGAGGACGCTGCAAAACTGGTTTCAGGCATCGTTGCAGTCTGCGCGCCCCTCGATTTGGTGGGTTCAAGCCACGTTATCCGCAAAGGATTCAGCCGGATTTACGACCTGAATTTCATCTCGACGATGAAGAAAAAAGCACTCGCAAAAGCCAAACGTTTCCCGGGCGTGTTAGATGTCGAGAAAATCAAAAAGATTCGCTGGCTCTGGCAGTTTGACGATCTTTTTACGGCACCGATTTTCGGCTACAAGGACTACATGGACTACTGGACGAAATGCTCGAGCAAGCCCCATTTAGGCGGCATCCGATTGCCGACGCTGGTGCTTAATGCCAAGAACGATCCGATCGTGGGAAACGAAGTTTTACCGATGATTCAAGAAGTTTCCAAGTTTGTGACGTTAGAATATCCCGCTGAGGGCGGCCATTGCGGGTTCCCTCGCAAACCGAACGAAGGAAGCCTCGGATTTCTGCCGACACGCACCTTCGATTTCTGTTTCCGCGGCCGCTGATGTCTCTAATTTTCCCCCGGTATGTGCAGCCGGAAACGGAGTTGAAATGCCTTTAAGAAGTACCAAAGACTATTCAGTCGGAATCATCTACTTTATCCTCTTTATTCTGACCATCCCGGCGATGAACTGGGTGGTGATGAATGTCGGCACGGTTTGTACTGCTGACGGTCCCTGTCTGATTCCTGTCTGGCCCGGTATCATGGCCCCGAGCGGCGTGCTTATGGCCGGCGTAGCTCTGGTGCTTCGTGACGGACTGCAGGCCAAACTCGGTGTCCGCTGGTCGCTGTATGCCATCATCCTCGGCGCAGCGCTTTCCGCACTTTTCTCCGAACCGTCTCTGGTCCTGGCTTCCGTGATGGCCTTCTTCTTCTCCGAACTGGCCGACTTGGTTGTCTACACACCGATGCGTAAGAAATGGCCGGCTTGGGCCATTATGGCAAGCGGCTTGGTCGGCTCCATGGTCGACAGCGCCATCTTCCTTTCTCTGGCATTCGGCTCTATTGAATTCATCTTCGGACAGGTTCTGGGTAAGTTCTGGATGTCTCTTGCCGTAGCGCTTCTTATCGGGTATCTTCATAGCCGCCGCGCCAAAGCGGTCCAAGACGAAATTCTTTCCCGATAAGTAGATATGACAGAAAAGAGCCCGAAGACTGCGGTACTCCTCATTAACCTCGGTTCCCCTGACGAACCGACCGCTTCGGCGCTCAAACCCTACTTGCGGGAGTTTCTTTCCGATCGACGGGTGGTCGATTTAAATCCGATTTTTTGGCAGACGCTGCTGAATTTGGTCATCCTGCCTCGCCGCAGTCCTAAGTCCGCAGCGCGCTACGTTCAGGTGTGGATGAAAGAGGGCGCTCCTCTTAAGGTCTACACCGACCGCATTGCCGATAAGCTGCGGCAGCGTCTTCAGCAAAAAGCCGTCGACGCAGACGTGTTTGTCGGCATGCGTTACGGCAACCCTTCACAGGTCGAAGTCTTTAAAACCATCCACAATGAGCACGGTTTTGACCGAGTCTTAGTGCTTCCGCTCTATCCGCAGTATTCGTCTTCCACGACGGCTTCCGTTTTCGATGCCGTCTCAAAGGCAATGCAGCAAATGAAAAGCCACCCAAAAGTGCGCTTCATTCGCGACTATCACACGCATCTGCTGTACATCAAGGCATTAGCCGATCAAATTCGCGATCAATGGGCAAAGGTCGGCCCGCTTGGCAAGAAGGGCCGATTGATGCTCTCCTTCCACGGCATGCCGGTTCGCTACTGCGAAGAAGGCGATCCTTACCCGAAACAAGTTCGCGAGACAACCGATCTGCTGATTCAAGAGCTCGGCGTAGATCCTTCTAAAGTCGTGCTTTCCTACCAATCCCGTTTTGGCAAGGAAGAATGGCTCAAACCTTATTCCGATGAGACGGCCCGTCATTTAGCTCGAGAAGGCGTGGAGCGGCTAGATGTTATCTGTCCGGGGTTTCATACCGACTGTTTGGAAACGATTGAAGAGATCGGCCTGGAACTCAAAGAGACTTGGCTTAAAGCCGGAGGCAAAGTCTTCCATTACATCCCTTGTTTGAATGATTCAGAGGCGTCGGTTTCCCTAGTTGAGAAGATTGTCGAAGAAGAACTGCTTCATTGGCCGGAATAAATTTGTTACCTTTTTCGTTAAGTTTGGCGAATAAGGGAAAACCCTTTATATTTCAAGCAATAGGCGGGTATTTTTCGGCCAGGTCGTTTAATTTGCTACATAAATTCACTTCCTGATTTGCTTAATTCGGGTGACGTTACCTCTTGAAGCTGAGAGGTGTTCTCATAATGATGTTCATCGAAGGTTGAAAAAGGATCGGGCGACCCCATATCAACCATTAAAGGGCTCCGTTAGATCGGATCCTGATTTCTGAAAAAAACTTGAGGACAGTTAATGCAAGATAACGAATTAAAGAACGGACAGACCGTCCCACCTCAGGACGAAGCAGCCCAACAGGCTCCGGCAGATGCTCCGGAACTCCCGGACTTAGATTTATCTGCCGAATTAGCGAAGGCCCAGGCTAAGGCCGCGGAAAACTACGACCTTTATGTCAGAGCAGTCGCTGAAGCAGACAACACCCGCCGCCGCGCCTCTGAAGATGTTGCTAAAGCCCGTAAATTCGGCATTGAAAAATTTGCAGAATCCATGCTGCCGGTCGTAGACAGTATGGAAAAGGCGCTTGAGGCGTCTGCAAATGAAAAGGGGCCCCTCAAAGAAGGCCTTGAGATTACCTACCGTCAACTGCTGAGCGCACTGGAGCATAACGGGATGAAGTGTGAAAACCCTGTGGGTCTCAAATTTGATCCCAACACAATGCAGGCGATAACCATGGTGAAAGATCCTGCAGTCCAGCCGGGCTGCGTCGCAACAGTGTTTCAGCGCGGATGGAAAATTGCCGATCGAGTTCTTCGTCCGGCGATGGTGGCAGTCGCTCAATAAGACTTGTTTTTTCAGGAAACGACTCAATATAGAAACTTAACAGCAGGCAGCCCTTCTGCCGGCAAGTGAGGAAATTCAAAAATGGCAAAAATTATTGGTATTGACCTTGGTACAACAAACTCCGCAGTCGCGGTCGTTGAAGGTGACAAGGTTCGCGTGATCGAAAACAGCGAAGGTGCTCGCACCACACCTTCCGTCGTTGCATATCTTGAAAAAGAAGTGCTTGTCGGCGCTCCTGCAAAACGTCAGGCTGTTACGAATCCTGCCAACACGCTTTTCGCGATCAAGCGTTTGATCGGCCGTCGCTATGACGACAAGGAAGTTCAGAAAGACATCAAACTGATGCCTTACAAGATTATCAAGGCTGCCAACGGCGACGCCTGGGTTCAGGTTCTCGGCGACAAGGATTTGGCTCCGCAGCAGGTTTCTGCTGAAATTCTTCGTAAGATGAAGAAGACCGCCGAAGACTACCTCGGTGAAGAAGTTAAAGAAGCCGTTATTACTGTTCCGGCTTACTTCAATGACTCTCAGCGTCAGGCTACTAAGGACGCCGGTAAGATCGCCGGTTTGGACGTCCGCCGTATCATTAACGAACCGACAGCCGCTGCTTTGGCTTTCGGTCTTGATAAAGGCGGTAAGGGAGACCGTAAAATCGCTGTCTATGACTTGGGCGGCGGCACATTCGATATCTCCATTATCGACTTAGCCGATGTTGACGGTGAAAAACAGTTTGAAGTTCTGTCTACCAACGGTGACACATTCCTTGGCGGCGAAGACTTCGACCAGAGAATCGTTGACTACGTCATCAAAGAATTCAAGAAAGACACAGGCATTGACCTGAGCCAGGACGTTTTGGCTCTGCAGCGTTTGAAAGACGCCGCTGAAAAGGCCAAGATCGAACTGTCCAGCCGTCAGGAAACAGAAATCAACCTGCCTTACATCACTGCTGATGCAACAGGTCCGAAACATCTGAACATCACACTGACACGTTCTAAGCTCGAAAGCCTCTGCGAAGATCTGATCGAAAGGACGATCGAACCTTGCCGCAAGGCCCTGAAGGACGCCAACGCTACTGTTGAAGATATCTCCGACGTCATCCTCGTCGGCGGTCAGACACGTATGCCGGCTGTTCAGGAAGCTGTTAAGGACTTCTTCAAGAAGGATCCGCGTAAGGACGTGAACCCGGATGAAGCAGTTGCTATGGGTGCTGCTATTCAGGGTGCTGTTCTGTCCGGTGACCGCAGCGACGTTCTTCTTCTCGACGTTACACCGCTTACCCTCGGTATCGAAACCCTGGGCGGCGTGATGACTCCGATGATCAAGCGCAACACCACGATCCCGACAAAGCACTCTCAGGTGTTCTCTACTGCCGAAGACAATCAGCCTGCCGTAACCATTAAGGTTTACCAGGGCGAACGTGAAATGGCAGCTGACAACAAACTGCTTGGCGAATTCAACCTTGAAGGCATCGCTCCGGCTCCGAGAGGACTGCCGCAGATCGAAGTGACATTCGATATCGACGCCAACGGTATTCTCCATGTTTCTGCTAAGGACAAGGCAACAGGCAAGGAAAACCAGATCACGATTAAGGCTAACTCCGGTTTGAGCGACGCCGACGTCGAAAGAATGGTTGCCGATGCTGAAGCCAACAAGGAAGAAGACCGCCGCCGTGCCGAACTGGCTCAGGCTCGCAACACAGCCGAATCCAGCATCCATCAGGTTCGTAAGACCCTGAAGGACCTCGGTGAAAAGGTTGACGGCGCTGACCGCGCTGCCTGCGAAACAGCGATTAACGACCTTGAAGAAGCCGTTAAGGGCGAAGACAAGGATCTGATCACAAAACGTACTGACGCCTTGATGGCTGCTGCTCAGAAGATCGGCGAGAAGCTGAATCAGCAGCAGGCACAGCCGGGTGCTCAGCAGGAAGCTCCGAAGTCTCAGAAGAAAGATGACGATGTCGTCGATGCCGACTTCAAAGAAGTCTAATTCTGAAACTTGTTAGACTGTAGCTAACGACAATGAGGCCGTTTCCGTAAGGTTGCGGCCTCATGGCGTAGATAAAGAGACGAAAATAAGGGTTTTTACCCTATAACCGAATTCCGTAAAGAATGGCTGACGAAGTAGATTTTGATTATTACGAGGTACTGGGAGTCTCCCGTACTGCTACTCAGGAAGAGATCAAGAAAGGTTATCGCCGTATGGCGATGAAGTATCACCCTGACCGCAATAAAGGGGACAAGCATGCCGAAGAAAAATTCAAACAAGTAGGCGAAGCCTATGAAGTGCTGAGGGATGAGCAGAAGCGCGCGGCTTATGACCGTTACGGCCGTTCTGCGTTCAACGGCGGAGCCGGAGGCCCCGGTGCCGGCGGATTCGGGGGGTTCGGAGGTTTTGATGCTTCTCAGTTCGGCGACATGGGCGATATTTTCTCCGAGATTTTCGGCGGAGGACACGCCCGCAGCTCCGGACAGAATAAGCAGATGTTCCGCGGTGAAGATCTGATTTATGACCTCGATATCACGCTTGAACAAGCCGCAGAAGGCTACAAGACAAAGATTAAGGTTCCCTCCTGGAGCAAGTGCACAGCCTGCGGCGGATCCGGTGCAGAAAAGGGCAGAAACCTGCCCGACCTGTCACGGCAGCGGTTATGTCCGCGCCGGCGCCGGCTTCTTCCAGATTCAGCAGACCTGTCCGCGCTGCCACGGAACCGGCAAGTACATTCCTCATCCCTGCCACAAGTGCCACGGCACCGGTATGCAGGAAGAGAAGAAAGAACTCGAGATTACGATTCCCGCCGGTGTGGATGACGGCAACCGTATGCGTATTCCCGACCGCGGATCGCCCGGACAAAACGGCGGCCCCGCAGGCGATCTTTACATTCGCATTCGCATCAAGCCCCATGACATCTTTGAACGTGACGGGCAGGATCTGCACATGGAGATGCCCATGAGTTTTGTGACGGCGGCGCTCGGAGGTGAACTCGAAGTCCCGACGTTAACGGGCAAAGCCACATTGCGCATTCCCGAGGGGACTCAGTCCGGAAAGACCTTCCGCTTGAGAGGCCATGGCATCCGTAGTGTTCGCAATGCTGAGAAGGGCGACCTGTACGTTCATACCACTGTGGAGATTCCGGTAAATATGACGACTGAACAGAAGGACATCCTGAGACAGTTCGATGCGTCGATCAATCACAGCAAGAAAGATCATCACGCGCCGGAAAGAAAAAGTTTCTTCGAAAAGCTCGGCAAGCTCTTCAAGTAATTCGCCTCTGAATTAATAATTCAATCCCGATTTTGACTTACCCGTTGAAGTCGGGATTTTTTCATCATCAAAAAATTTTTGTGAAAAAGATTTGCAGACTAAATTCGATTCAGAACCTGAGTTTGGCAGATTCTGATTGACCTTTTGGGCGGCAACGCCCATGAGATCTATTTTTTGGCCCTGGTTTAATTATTTACATGTAGATATGTAGTAGATATGTTATGATTGGACTCAACAATTGAGGTGGTCTATGTATGTCTCTACTTGCAAAGGCGGAGCCAACGGGCAATACACTTATGTCCGGCTCATGGAGTCTTATCGGGATGAAAACGGAAAGGTCAAGCACAAGGTCGTGCAGAACTTGGGGCGGCTCGACATCCTTTCTCAGTCAGATCCAAACTACTTGGAAAATTTGAAGAAGAAGTATCAGGAAGACTATGCGGAAAAGAGCCGCCTTCAGTCGCTCAATCGACTCGCACAAGTTCAAAGTCTGCTTAGCTTTGACAACAATTCTTCTGCCGGCGCTCCGCTTCCTCTGCTGCAGTACGGACATTACCTCTTAAAAAAGATCTGGGACGACCATCTTCATTTGGATAGAAAGTTCAAAGATATCCAGCACAGACAAACAAAAGCAAAATTCGACTTAAACGCTGTTGTCTCCTACCTGTGCTTCTTGAAAATTCTTGATCCGCACTCCGTTTTTTACTCATTCGGAGATCAGGACGGTTTCTTAGGAGCGCCGGTTCAAGGCATCGGTTTAGACAGTTACTACGATTCTTACGATTACTTGTTTGAGCATAAGGACTCAATCATGAGATTCTTCAATCGCTCAATCAATAATCAGCTTGGGAAAACAAAAGCTACGTTGATTTTTTACGACGTTACCAATGTCTACTTTGAAACGGCGCTTACTGACTTGGAATGCGGCAGACAGCAGATGGATTTCCAAGACCGGCTTCAGGAAGAGGTGCAGCTGGCCTATGAAAACGGCGAGTTGGATGCTGCATGCTTTGACAAGGAAGGAAGACTGGTGCCCGGCCAAAAAACGGATGATTTCATTAAGAAAATTCAGGCGCAGAAAATCGAATACCTTCGAATGAGAGGTCCTTCAAAAGAGCATCGCTTTGACCTTCCGTTAACCTCCATCGCGTTAGTGATTAATGAAGAAGGCATCCCGATTGACTTTTATGTCTACGCCGGAAACGCCTCCGAGTTCAAAACCATGGCCGCTTCAATTGAATCTCTGAAACAGAAATACAACGTTAAAGAGAGCATCGTCGTAGCCGACCGGGGCCTTAATTCTGCAGCGAACTTAAAGATGCTTCAGAGCAACGACCTCGGATTCCTGATGGCACAGAAAGTAAGCAATCTGGACCAGAAGACAACAAAGGCAATGTTCGACCCTGAGGGTTATGTTCCGATCATCAAACAAGGAGAGCAAGTCGCCCGCTTCAAGGTCGTCAAAGACTGGACTAAGAAAGGAAAGCGCAAGGCTGAAGATACTAAATGCACTTTAGTTCTGACCTTTGATAAGAAGAGACAAAAACGAGATCTGGCAGTCCTCGAAGTCTGGAAGCAGCTTGTGCTGAAGAAACAAGCCCAGGGAGTAAAAGTTAAACCCAAGAGCTCCGGCTGGGCTTCCATTGCAAAAACTTCGGAAAAAACAGAGGCGAGAATAGAAGGAATTGATGAAGAGACGTTCGAAGCCAAACGCCGTCTTGCCGGGTACGCAGCTCTCGTTTGCAAGAATGCACCTAACTGTCAGGAAACTGACGCTGTGCCGGACGGACGCCTGGCCGCCACCTACCACGAGCTGAACCAGATCGAGAGCTGCTTCCGAATTATGAAATCTCATCTGGGCTTACGGCCCATGTACGTGAGGAACTCAAACCACATTAAAGGTCACATACTTATTTGTGTGATTGCGTTGGGGATTCTCAAACTGCTGCAGTGGAAATTGAATAAATCAGGTACTCCGCTGACAATCCCGGAAATCATACGTGCATTGAATTCTGCGACGACCGTACCCATAAAAAGCGGCGATGAATTAATGTTCCTGCAGTGCTCGAGACCGCAAAACATTAGGAAGGGCTTGGAGGGATTGAATCAAGAAGAACTTAAGGCTGAACTTGCAGAACGCAGGAAGCAGCCAAATCAGGTTGAAATACTCTTTAAAACAGTGGGACTCGTACCGCCGGCCCGCTTAGTTAATCTCAAAGAAATGGGGCGCTGCTTGGGTGTAAGACTTACAGCAGAGGAGGCAATTCCGGAATTGGTTAAGGACATGCTCTAGCATGTACACAAGACAATAAATTAAAAAAGCTCTGAACTTGCCGATAATCAAAGAGTTGAGAGCTTTTTATTTACCAGATTCTGCCAAACTCGGGTTTTGCATAGAAAACTATGGATCACAATATTTTCAAGGAATCTGTTCGATCGATATTTTTATCAGGGTAAAAGGGCGAATTTTTTGACTAAACTTTCCTGAATATTTACTGCTCAGAAAAGCCATGAAAGAAGAACTCAAATCGCTTTTTGCCGAAATTGTCGGCCTCAATAACGTCATTAATGATCCGGCTCTTTTCGGACCTTACACGGATGATTTCACAGACCACTACGTCTCAAAGCCTTTGGCTGTCGTCCGCCCCTCTACCACCGAACAAGTTTCAAAGATCGTCAAACTTTGCGCTCAATACAACGTTCCCATCGTCACCCAGGGCGGCAATACAAGTCTGACAGGCGCAGCGACAACTTATCGACCGGATGCTGAAATCGTCCTGTCCATGACAAAAATGAAAAACGTCATCGACGCGGACCCACTTTCAGACACATTAACCGTTCAAGCCGGAATGACATTGGCCGAAGTGCATGAAGCTGCAGAAAGTGTTAATCGTTCCTTCCCGCTGTCTTTTGCGGCAGAAGGCAACGCAACCATCGGCGGCTGCTGCGCCTGTAATGCCGGCGGAGTAGCCGTACTGCGTTACGGAACAACACGCGACTTGGTTCTCGGCGTTGAAGTCGTCCTTCCCGACGGCCGCATTTACAACGGTTTGAGACGTCTTCGTAAGGACAACACCGGATACGATTTCAAAGATTTATTCTTGGGCAGCGAAGGAACCATCGGCATTATTACTGCCGTCGTTCTGAAACTCTTCCCGGCGGCGAAAGAAAAGGAAACTGCTTTTTGCTGTCTGAACAGTATTCAGGACGCCGGAAAGCTTCTGAACCGATTCAAGATGAAAGCCGGCTCTTCTCTGACAGCTTTCGAGTTGATCAGCGATTTGCCGATCGAGCGAGTTAAAAAGTACCTGCCTGATATCGAAGTGCCTCCGCTCAGCGACTCTCCCTGGAAAGTATTGGTTGAACTTTCTCTGGAAAAGAAGCCTCAGGAAAGCATGATGGAACACATCTTGGAAGGTGCGTTTGAAGACGGAGAAATCACCGATGCCGCCATTGCCAGCTCTCTGCAGGATTCCCATACCTTCTGGCATGTTCGCGAATCAATCCCTCTGGCCGACAGAACGGCCGGCGGCAGTATCCATAGCGATGTCAGCCTCCCCATTTCTTTAATCCCTGAGTTCGTCGAAGAAACAAGCGCAATGCTTTTATCCGCTTATCCCTGGCTCGGGCTTTCTATCTATGGGCACTTGGGCGACGGAAACCTTCATTTCAATTTCGTCAGTCCCGAAGACCCGGGTGCAACCTACCGAAATGAAGAAGGAATTCGAGAAATTCTTTATAGTCAGGTTAATAAATTCGAGGGCTCGATTTCAGCCGAACACGGCATCGGAATGCTGAAACTTGACCATAATTACCAATTCAAGGATCCTTTGGAGATTGAAATGATGCGCAAGATCAAAAACGCTTTTGATCCGAAGGGCATCATGAATCCCGGGAAGCTCTTGAAAACGGAATAACCAACGAGGAAACTGTGGGTAAGAAATCAAAGAAA
>ERZ837590.1498-NODE-1498-length-11815-cov-2.816071_pt1 | contig 11815 bp, 7 predicted proteins | sample MGYA00519573_ERZ837590 | MGnify/ENA primary metagenome ERZ837590 (study PRJEB31850, sample SAMEA3708820) | human gut metagenome | biome: human gut; feature: human-associated habitat; material: faeces | place: China | collected 2014 ... | reverse complement strand
TAAGCCGGTGTATAACTATGTCAGGCGAGAGTTTTGCTATACATTCACATAGTATGTCTATATATTCGTCCGGTGTCAATATATGAAAACTTCCCATAAGGTCAGCTAAAGCAGTATCTTTTAGGATATGAAGAAGCTGCAGCTTTATTCCAAAGATCCCTGCATTATTCAGATAACGAATAGTTTCGAGCATTTTTTCCTTATCTTCGCCTGGAAGACCAAGTATCACATGAACGATTACAGGAATCTGTGCATCATTAAGACGCTTTAATGCGTTTTCAAAGCATGTCAAATCATATCCACGTCTAATATAGGCTGCCGTGTCCTCGTGTATTGTCTGAAGTCCCAGTTCTACCCACACCGGCTTTCTTTTGGAATATTCACAAAGAAGTGAAACAACATCCTCTCCCACACAGTCTGGTCTTGTCGCAATATCCACCACCGCAACCTTTTCATGTAAAAAAGAAGGTTCATAGACACGTCTTAAATAATCCAAATCTGCATATGTATTTGTAAAAGCCTGATAATATGCAATATACTGCTTTGCATGAAAGGAGCCAAGCTTTTCAATCTGACTGTCGATCTGCTCGGTAATTGACAGCGCTCTGCTGCCTGCAAATTCACCCGAACCGCCTCTGCTGCAAAAAATACATCCGCCGCGCCCGATTGTTCCATCCCTGTTTGGACAAGTAAAACCGGCATCTAACGATGCCTTATAAGTCTTTGAACCAAACGTTTGCTTCAGGTAATAATCAAGCGAATAATACGGTTTTTCTCCCCACAGCATCTTTTTCCTCCTTCACACGTGACGCACTATAGAATAATGATATCAATTTTACATACATTCGTCAAGTTTTGCTTTATTTTTTTACTTTACTTTTTGCCATTTCATTCGTATAATGATAGTGCGATGTTTCGCTGCAGCTATGCGAATGCTGCATCATTTCGAAAGGTGAAATTAAAAAAATATTATAATTTGTATTTTGTATGACAAAAACATGAGAAAGGCATGGTTATTTATGCGTGAAAAATTAAAATCACTTCCGCTCACTGAGCTAAAACAGATTGCGAAAGAAAATCACATTAAGAACGTTTCTACTCTGCGCAAGGCGCAGCTGATTGATGTAATTCTGGAAAGACTTAGCCCGGAACAGGCACAGACGCCGCAAACACAAAATGTTCAAACATCTGATACGGCTTCATCCGACAACGAACTTGTATCGGCATCTTCTGAGACAAATTCCACTGATACAAAGACAGCTTTATCAGAGACAGATTCTTCACAAATGAGCTCTGCTCAATCTTCTTCTGATGATGTACAGGATTCTTCTGCTGAAAAACTTGCTGATCCAACAGCACAAAGAGAGCGCCGCTCCTATGCTGCTTCTGCAGCTTCCTATGCTGCCGCAAGAAATAATTTTTACAGCAGGAATAATTCCTATTCCTCCTCTTCCTTTAAGGATCTTCGCCAGTCAAACGCCCACACGGTTCATCCGCGTAAGCCACGTGTACGAAACGGTCGCCCTGATTCTAACTGGCGTGAGGATTCTGTAAACCGCTTCGATACTACAAGAAATGATTCCCAAGGACGCTTTGATAATACAAGAATAGATTCTACAAGCCGCTTTGATAATACAAGAATGGATTCCTCAAATCGCTTTGATTCTACGAGAAATGATGTTCAAAATCGTTTTGATAATACAAGAAATGATTCCCAGGGACGTTTTGATAATTCCGGAAGAGATTTTTCAGGCCGCAGTGATTTTTCAGTCAGAAATGACTACTCAAACCGCTATGATTCCAGAAATGATTATCAGAACCGCTATAACAATTCTTCAAGAGATTATACAAACCGCTACGATAATTATAGAAATGATTTCCAGAACCGTTTTGATTCCAGAAATGACTATCAAAACCGTACCGACTTTAATCGAAATGACAGAAATGATGCTATGAACAGAAACGATATGACAAACCGTACCGATGCTGTCAATCGTTTTGATTCAAGAACAGAGCTTTCCAGTCAGAATCGTTTTGATTCAAGAGATACATCTGCTCAATATTCTAATCGTTTTGATAACGCAATGCGTGATGATTTTGCAAACCGCTTTGATAATGATGGTGCTCTTCCAGAAGGATGCCAGCCGGCATGCGGTATTCTTGAGGTTTTACAGGAAGGCTTTGGTTTCCTTCGCTCTGCAAACTTCTTAACTGGTCAGCAGGACGTATATGTTGCGCCGTCTCAGATTCGTCGTTTTGGCCTTAGAACAGGTGATATGGTAGATGGTTTCCAAAAAGCAAATCCAGATGATAATAAATATGATGCTTTGATTCGCATCAATACAATCAATGGTGTTAATCCTGAGCTTTGCTCACACCGCCCGAATTTTGAAAAGCTTACTCCTGTTTTCCCTAACAGTCGTCTTTCTATGGAGGTTGAAGGCGGTTCCACTGCACTTCGCATTGTTGATCTGATCAGCCCTATTGGAAAAGGACAACGCGGTATGATCGTCTCCCCGCCAAAAGCTGGAAAGACAACGCTTTTAAAGGAGATTGCAAATGCTGTTACACACAATTATCCTGACATGCATCTTATCATCCTTCTTATTGATGAGCGCCCAGAGGAGGTTACAGATATCCGTGAATCCATTCAGGGAGAGCATGTTGAGGTAATTTATTCTACATTTGATGAAACACCTGAACATCACAAGCAGGTTGCTGAAATGGTTCTTGAGCGTGCGAAGCGTCTTGTTGAGCATAAGCAGGATGTTATGGTTTTATTAGACAGCCTGACTCGTCTGGCTCGCGCATATAATCTTACCGTGACTCCAAGCGGACGCACTCTTTCTGGAGGACTTGATCCGGCTGCACTTCACATGCCAAAGAAATTTTTCGGCGCTGCCAGAAATATGCGTGAGGGCGGCAGTCTTACTATCCTTGCCACTGCACTTGTTGACACTGGAAGCCGTCTTGATGATATGGTATTTGAGGAATTTAAGGGAACTGGAAATATGGAGCTTGTATTAGACAGAAAGCTGTCTGAGCGCCGTATCTTCCCGGCAATTGATATTACCCGTTCTGGAACAAGACGTGAAGATCTGCTTCTGACACCAGATGAACTTACAGCTGTTTCCACTATCCGCAAAAGCATAAGCGGACTAAAGAATGATGATGCAATTGAACAAATTTTAAATCATTTTGTACACACAAAAAATAACGCTGAATTTATTGAAACACTTCCAAAGGTAAGACAATAATATAGTAAATCTAAAAAAGCAGTCAACTGACTGCTTTTTTATATTATAACTATTCAACTGCTCGTTCAATTGCCCATAACACATCTGACAGCTCTTTTGCTGATACCTGTCCCGGTGCACTGGCTTTTCCCATGCTTCCAAAACTCATTACACTGCCAAATAAACCGCCGCAAAGCCTGCTCACACATCCTGTGCGCCCCATTGACATTGTAATTAAAAGTGTCTCTGGATGATTCTCCTTCATAGTTCCTGTCGCCAAAAGAAGCGCTGCCACATCTGCAAGAGACTGAGGCATCACTGCTATTTTGCAGACATCTGCGCCGTAGCCTGCCATCTGCTCCATTGTTGTAATAAGATTTGAAGCTTCCGGTGTCTTTTTAAAATCGTGCTGTGATACAATCACACCGATACCCATCTGGTGTGCATGTTTTATCAATTCCTGTACACATGCCATTCCCTGGCTAAGCTCCACATCAATAAGGTCAGCCATATTGCTTTCTATTACTTCATCAAGAAGTGTCTGATACGCTTCGGGAGTAATATCCCTCTCACCGCCCTCTCGTCTGCTTCGAAATGTTACTAAAAGCGGTTTTCCCTGCAGATTCTCACGAATTTTTCTCGAAAGTGCATTTCTCTTCCTTGGCTGAAACACATCCTGATACCAATCAATACGCCACTCGGCAATATCTGCCACACTGCTTTTCCCAATGCGCACAGACTCTTCTAAAATTTCTTTTTCCGTTTCATAGGCAATTGGTACACAGATGCGTACCTTTCCATCCTCAAGTGTTGTATTTCCTGCTCTCAGAACACTCATGCAAGCAATGCCTCCAATCTGCTTCTGATTGCACTAAGAAATTCCTCACTAGTTACTGTCTGTGCATTTGAAAGCGTTGTGATGGCAGACAAATCCTTTGTCATAATGCCAGACTCGATTGTATCAATAGTTGCCTGCTCTAACTTGTCTGCGTAATCACACAGCTTCTCTAAGCCGTCCATCTCTCCTCTTTTTCTGAATGCACCGCTCCATGCAAAAATTGTTGCAACTGGGTTAGTGGAAGTCTTCTTTCCTTCCTTATACTGATAATAATGTCTCTGTACTGTTCCATGAGCAGCTTCATACTCATAGCAGCCATTCGGAGATACTAAAACAGATGTCATCATTGCCAGAGAACCAAATGCTGTTGCTACCATATCACTCATAACATCACCATCATAGTTCTTGCAAGCCCAGATATATCCGCCCTCAGAACGAATTACTCTTGCAACAGCATCATCGATCAATGTATAGAAATACTCAATACCAGCCTTCTCAAATGCTTCCTTATAATCGCGATCATAGATCTCCTGGAAAATATCCTTAAAGGTGTGATCATACTTTTTGGAAATGGTATCTTTTGTCGCAAACCACAGATCCTGCTTTGTATCAAGCGCATATCTAAAGCAGCAATGTGCAAAATTCTCAATGGAAGCAACGACATTGTGCTGTCCCTGAATGATACCTGCTCCTGTAAAGTTGTGGATCAGCTCTCTTGTCTCCTCACCAGCTTCGTTTGTGTAAACAAGCTCTGTCTTTCCCGGTCCCGGAATCTTCATCTCAGTTGCCTTGTAGACATCACCATACGCATGTCTTGCAATTGTGATTGGCTTCTTCCAATTTTTTACAAGCGGTTCTACGCCTTTTACAAGAATCGGTGCACGGAATACAGTTCCATCTAAAATAGCACGAATAGTTCCATTTGGACTTTTCCACATCTCATGCAGGTTATACTCTGTCATTCTTGCCGCATTTGGAGTGATCGTTGCGCACTTAACGGCAACACCGTACTTCTTTGTCGCATTCGCACTGTCAATCGTTACCTGATCACGTGTCTGGTCACGGTATTCAAGTCCCAAATCATAATATTCTGTTTTCAAATCAACAAACGGAAGGATCAGCTCGTCCTTAATCATCTTCCAGAGAACTCTGGTCATTTCATCTCCGTCCATCTCTACTAATGGAGTTGTCATCGCTATTTTTGTCATAATTTTCCTCCTCCTGCAGCTTCGAATGCTGACATATCTTCATGTGAAAACATTCACTTTGATAGTTTACCATGTTATTGTATCAAATGCAATCCCCTGATAAAAAAACAAAAGAATCTCCTGCCACGTTTTTCCCTGCTCTAATAGTTGGTACGCACAATTTTGTGATAACCCAATACCATGTCCATTTCCGCCGCCACAAATCACATAGCCTGTCATCGTATCCTGATTCATCACTGGAATCAGACAAAAAAAAGCACTTGGAAGGTAATTTCCTTCGCTTAGCGATACTGTTTCCTCTGATTTATTTTGATATGTACGGTTTGGTTCACTTAAAAGCTTTCTCATAATAAGCTCCCCTGTCACCAAGACACTTCCTTTTTCGTATGTAAGCTTAAGCCCTGATACCATGCCTCCGGCGAAACGACCCGTCACCTGCACAGATGTTAATGTTGAGCTGATGATCTTTTCTAAGCTTTCTCCTTCTGCCTTGATACATTCACTTTGACTGGCGCTAAGCGCTGGAAGACGTTTTAAAAACAGCTCCTGCATTACATCAAGAGGAATCTCACAGCGCCACCTGTACCATGCCATATTTGACTCTAATCCAGCTGCATTCTGGTCCTGTAAAAATGCACTGACTGTCGCCTCATCTGTCATATCACGATCTGGCTCTCCTGTTAAATTAAGTGATTTCAGATAAGGAAGCGTCTGATTTCCAGACCAGGCAAGATTATCTGAAGTATAGCCGCATGATGTTGAAAAATAATATGGCACGATTGGCGCACCGTCACGCGTCATTATCACACCTGATGTAAGCTTTGCTCCCTGCGCTGAAATCTCCTGATAGCCTGCACTGTTATACACCTGATAATCTACAGAATCATCTGCAAATGAGCCATAATTATCAATCGTTTTTTGGTGAAGAATACGTTCATATGCATATGTACGTGCACATACAGCCTGCAGCTTAGCTGCTTCTAATCCATAGGAAACAGGCATCTCGCTTGGTACTACCTTTGAAACATAATCCTCAAGCGGCAGTTCATTTACAATCACAATGCCCTGTTCATTAAGATATAAATCAAGAACACCTTCATATTCATGGCTGATGCCGCGCCTTAAAATACTGTCAATTATAACGAAGCCACCCTCCGATGCCACACGAATCGATCCTTCCTGAAAAAACGGATGCTCCGGTGTAATCGTAACAGTCTGTCCGCCGGTAAAAATCTGCTCCTTTGTGCCAGACTGTATATGAAATGTATCTGGACATGTTATGATTACCTTGGCATGCTCAAATGAGGTGTTGTCTGAATTTTTCAGCTTAACGCGCATAGAGGGCATCGAAGATACAGCTTCCTCAACTGGTTTTGTTTCTTCCTGATTTTGAGTCGCTGTTTTTTCATTTTCCTGTATATCAGACGTTGTTTCTTCTTGTGTCTCTGACAAAACACTTTGTTTATTTGCCGTCTGGATTTTTGTTTCATTCCAAATAGCATTTTTCCACAACACAAAAGCTGCGATCAAGATCTCTGCCGTTGCAATAGCCAGGCAGACGATATGGATACGCCTCACGCGGAAATTTTTCATGCTGACACCTCTGCCGCCTGTTTTTAATGTTTACACAAGAAAAGAAAGAAGGCACTACTGCAGAATGTTCTGCTGTAATGCCTTCGTACGTTATAATTTTATCTTTTGTACTATCCCAGAGTGCCGTCCCTGCCCATTTGACGCCTAGCTAATGCTAGGTGGGCAACCGCAATCAAACTTCTGCCTTCCACTGCACAACGGAGGCCTGACATCTGCCTGACAATATAGGAATCCCGTATTAAGTCATGTAGGTTCAAATAAAAGCAAGACTTCGTACACCCCAGGATCTATTGTTAGTATAACATATTTTACAGAAAAATCAAGTAATCATTACATTTTTTTCTGTTCTTATTCTTCATCCCAGTCATCTTCTAGGATTTCATCGCCCCAGTCATCCTCGTCGGAATATTCTTCGTACTCGTCGTAGTCATCATATGCTTCTTCCTGATACTCGTCTTCGTATTCTTGCAAAGTTTCTTCACCGCTTTCATCAACAAAGCCTTCGTCTTCTGCATTTTCATGCTCTGGATCATTGTCCCATTCGGCTTCCTCAATTTCCTGTGGCTCCCATACAGTGTGTGTATCCTGTACTGGCACTGCTTCTTCTTTTGACTCTTCTTTTGCTTCCTCTATCGGACGTTTATTCTTAGCTGCCTTCTTTCGTGCTGCCTGCTCTTTTGCACTCTGCTTTACGTGTGCCTTCGCTGTCTTTTGTGCACGCTGCACTTTTTCCTGTGCAGATATAGGCGTTGGAACAATTGCTTTTTCTTCGTCGTTTCCGGCTTCCTGCTCATACACATCATCATCATCGTCTTTGTTTCGTCTTCTGATTAATGTAACTGCAAGAATAGCAACAACAATTGCAATCGCAAAGATAACACCAATGATGACCATTGTTAAATTATTAATAGTCAGCTGATAACGGTATGTCTGCTGGGGAATGGTCGGGCCTGCTGCTACAGTTGTTACCTGCTGATTCTGTGCGTTAGTCTCTGCTTCATTACTTTCATTTTCCTGTGCCTGTGATTCAGGCTGCGTGGCTTCGACAGCCTCTTCACTGCTTGTCACCTCTGCCTCATCTGACTCCTGTGAAGTCAGAACAGGTGCTGCAGACTTCTGATCATCTGTCAGTGTATTTACAACTTCATATGTTCCGACAGGTGTGCCATCCTGGAAAATAAGATACTGTGAAGAGACATAACCAACACCATTTGGTGTCTCAACCTGACTCCAGTTTCCAAATGTTCCAATGCGGTGAACTGCATCGCCTGGCATTAAAGAAGCAATTCTTGGTGCTGATGTGCTTGGATACTGACGCACATTTAATCCGGAAGCCAGATCATTTTGAGCCATTACAGAATCATCTGCCGCTGCATATACTTCCTGCTCGTTTCCCTGCACCTTTAAAAATGCATGGTCGAATAATGTCTCTGTATCACTGTAGAAATTATCATTATCTGATTTCATGATTACACAGATAAGATCCATGCCATCACGATATGCTGCTGTAACTAATGTACGTCCTGCTTTTGCAGTATGTCCTGTTTTTCCTGCATACACACCTTCATATGGACGTGCACCATTAATCAGCTGATTTGTGCTGGTACAATTTCTCTCACCATACTTGTTTGTTGCCGGAATCGTGTAGGTTGCTCTTGAATCAACATAACGAAAAACATCATTTTTCAGTGCTGCATCAAAAATAATCGCCATATCGTGAGCTGTTGTATAATGATCATCATCATCTAGTCCATGCGCATTCATGTAATGTGTATTGACTGCACCAAGCTCTTGTGCCTTCTCATTCATCATCTCAACAAATGCGTCAATGGAGCCTGCCGTATAAACTGCCAGCGCGCTCGCACACTCATTTGCGGAATTAAGCATAAGGCCAAACAGCGCATCACGCACTGTCATCTCCTCGTCCAATATTGCCACTGGATTTAATGTAGAGCTGTTACTGCTGATAGAATCCATAACTTCACTGTTAAATACAACAGTATCGTCAAGATCAGTACAATGCTCAAGTGTGACAAGTGCCGTCATAATTTTCGTGATACTTGCCGGGTAGTAACGGTCATCCATATTTTTTGAATATACAATGGAGCCGTCCTTTCTGTTAATTACACAGTATGCCTCCGCCTTGACATCAGGACCATCCTGCTGTGCAAATACGGATACGACAGACAGCATGCAAAGACATACTGCTACTAGTACTGCCGTTATTCTTTTCATTGTTTGCTTCATAATACGTAACCTTTCTTACGCCTTCCATTTTTCATTTTCTGTTGGTCATTATACATTATTTGTTTGTATTATGCAAGCACTATTCAAGTAAATGACTTATATCAAGCTGTCCCCACCCCTGATGACTGCGCGGCAAACCTAGATTTTTCGCACTTTTCCAAAGCTTTAGCTTCACATTTGTATTTGTCATTTTTGGATAACGCTCCAACAAAAGAGCTGCTGCACCAGATACCATAGGCGTAGACATGCTTGTTCCGCTCTTTACTGTATAAGGGCGGTCATCTTCCCCCTTCATTGCATTTGTTGCCACAATATTTGTTCCAGGTGCTACGATCTCTGGCTTACAAATACAGGCAATTGTCGGTCCTCTCCCTGAATAATTATGATAGAATCTTCCACCCTCATCAATCATTTCTTTATCATCGCAGGAACCAACAGTGATAATTTTTCTGCTTATTCCCGGCGATGTAATATTATGCTGCTGCATACCCTCGTTGCCTGCCGCTGAACAAATCACAAGACCACTATCCCAAAGCGATTCAACAGCCTGGACAAGCTGCGAATTTTCTTTCTGCTTTTTAACTGAACCTACTGAGATATTTACAATTTGTATACCAAGGCGTTTCCAATTTTCTTTAAGCCAGCGAATGCCTTCCAGCATAGCAGACAGCCTTCCTTTTCCGTGAGCATCGAGAACACGTACAGACACAATGAACGCCTGCGGTGCAATTCCCTGAATATGACCTCCAGAAAGCGTGCCGTCACCTGCGATAATGCCTGCAACATGGGAAGGAGGAAATGGTGTGATCGCAGTTATTTTCACGAAATGCCTACTCGGTGAAGCGCCTGTGTTTTTTCTCCTGTACAAAAAAGAACATTTCCTCTGATATAATCGGTTCATGGACATGTGCTATCCTAATCCACTCTTCTGGCGGAATCTGTATCCTTGCTTGATTTTTGTAGCTGACTGTCCTTGTCTTTCCCTGCACTATTTTCCCGGTGTAACACTCGTTTGCTAAAATCCGGTAAATGCTTCTGCTGCTCCAGCCTGCTTTAGCATCTGGAGATGGATATGCTTTTTGCTGACAGTGCTTCACAAGCTCTTTGACTGATGTGCCAGCCGCATACGCCTCGAATAGTTCTCTTACAATTGATGCCTCTGGTTCTTTTAATATCAGCTTATGTGGATTCTCTGGTGATTTTTGATAGCCAAATGGAGCGCTGCTTCCAATAAACTCACCGCTAAGCACCTTCTGATGCAAGATTTCCCGCACATTTTCAGAAATCTCCTGACAATACCACTCGTTTACAAGAGCATAGATCTGTCTCGTCTTTTTTCCACTTCGACGCACTGCAATATTATTAATTTTGCCCGTATCTACACCGTCCGTCACACCAATAAAACGAATATTAAGATGCGGCAGCTCCCGATGAAGGTACTGCTCAATATGTAAAAAATTCCGTGAAAAGCGTGACTGATTCTTTGCCAGAATCACATCAAAATGACCTTTTCTGGCATCCTCCATCATCTTAGCAAAACCAGGGCGCGTATCTGTTAAACCTGATATTGCTTCATCTGTATATTCTTTTACAACCGAAAAACCATGATCGTTTGCATACTTCCTTAAAAGAGCCCTCTGATTCTCAATGCTCTCCTGTTTATCTTCTTTGCTCAGTCTAAGATATATTGCTGCTCGCATGCACTCCCCCACCTTAAATCTTGCAGGTTATACCCTTTATTCATTCTATGGCAGACATTCCATACTAATTCTTGTACAATTACAATTCACAGATAAACCAATATTAATGGCATAGCCGCACCCGTAACTTGTAACCTTGCACATAAATAAAAAAGCACAGCAATCCGCAAATTGCTGCACTTTTTATTTATAATGTTTTTTTCTTATACACCTCTAAATCGTCTTGTCTTTACCTTTATCGGCTTTGGCGGCTTGACATCATGGCGATGATCGTACCAATAGAAAAACTTATCATAACCCTTTGTTGCAAGATCAATAATCATTGGTGCGAAGTTTACTGCTGCCAATGTGACTATAACGCATGTAAAGTTTAATCCAACTAGTTCCATAATACGCTGACCAATTACCATTGCTACAAGGTAAGCTGTCTGCATAAGATAAATAACAAATTTGCGGTATCCTGTCATTGGCGAATATACCTGACGAAGTGTGATCAGATAAACCCATCCCGTTGCCAATACACATACAGTTGAAAGCATCTCACGCGGTGTTCCAATTGAATGACCAATATTGTTTATAATAGTAATCATTGCTGTAATAGTAATGGCTGCCGGCATTGACATTCGAAGCACCTCTCTAAAGAAATGCTTATTGACTTTCTGGAAGCTTGGTTCTAGCTGCAAAAGCATCGTTGGAATTGCAACTGCACATCCGTTGATGACTGACAGCTGAATCGGCTGGAACGGATAATTCTGTCCAACAATGATTGTCAAAAGTGCTGTCAAAACAGAAAATCCTGTCTTAATTAAGAACATTGAAGCTGCTGCCTTGATATTGTTGATGACACGCCGTCCCTCATTTACAATATGTGGCAGTGATGCAAAGTCTGAATTTAACAATACCAGATTAGCTGTATTTTTTGCTGCCTCACTTCCTGATGCCATCGCAATACTAACATCAGCATCCTTGAGTGCAAGCACATCGTTTACACCA
>ERZ837590.1462-NODE-1462-length-12093-cov-2.889517_pt1 | contig 12093 bp, 6 predicted proteins | sample MGYA00519573_ERZ837590 | MGnify/ENA primary metagenome ERZ837590 (study PRJEB31850, sample SAMEA3708820) | human gut metagenome | biome: human gut; feature: human-associated habitat; material: faeces | place: China | collected 2014 ... | reverse complement strand
GAAGACCTGAGACGCTTGGTCTTGTACCAATAATAAGGCACCATGTCAATTTCCAGTATGAGATTGCAAAAAGAAAGTATGAGACACTTCTTGCAAAGGAGCAGGAGAAAGAAGAAATACAGCAGGGACTCATAAAGGCCTGCAACGTGATAGATCTGATTATTGAAATATTAAGAGGAAGCCGTGACCAGAAAATGGCAAAGGCATGTCTCATAAACGGAGAGACAGAGGGAATTAAATTCAAGTCAAAGGCTTCAGAAGCCATGGCAGCCCAGCTTTGCTTTACTGAGCGTCAGGCAGCTGCTATCCTTGAAATGCGTCTGTACAAGCTGATTGGACTCGAAATTGAGGCTCTGATTAAGGAGCACGAGGAGACCAGGGCAAAGATTGCAGAGTACAGCGATATTTTAGAGCATCGCTCATCCATGGCAAAGGTCATTATGAAGGAGCTTAAAGCGTTCCGCAAGGAGTATGCAAGGGACAGACGCACAGAGCTTGATAATCTCGAGGAAGCAGTTGTGGTCAAAAAAGAGCTTGAGGTATTGGATGTAGTGCTGCTTATGGACCGCTTCGGCTATGTGAAAACAGTAGATACTTCAACCTATGATAGAAACAAAGATACAGCTGACGCAGAGAACAAGCTGATATTAAAGGTCAAAAATATAGATAAGCTGTGCATTTTCACAAACAACGGAAACATGCATCTTGTCAAGGTGTTAGACCTGCCTTACGGCAAATTTCGTGACAAGGGCACACCTATTGACAATGTAAGCAACTATGACAGCAGTAAGGAGGATATAGTATTTATAGCGCCTCTTATGGATGTTGAAAAGCACAAGCTTATATTTGGAACGAAGTCAGCCATGATAAAGCTCGTGGATGGTGCTGAGTTTGTGGTGACACGAAAGACCTCGCAGGCTACAAAGCTCATGGATGATGATGAGCTGTTATTTGTTGACATGCTTTCAGAGAATGCTACAATGGTAATGCGTTCAAAGAAGGAGATGTTCCTTCGAATCGACTGTGGCACTATTCCTGAAAAGAAAAAGGCAGCAGTAGGTGTCAGGGGAATGAGGCTTGACAGAGAGGATGAGCTTACTGACATTTATCTGCTTAATGACCAGGGGGAAAAAGAGGTCGAGGTAAAGGGTAAGCAGGTGGCGCTTCACAGGCTGCACATTGCAAACCGTGACACCAAGGGCGTGAAGAAATAATATATCGTATGACAATATAACGTAAAGCATAAACTGTGTACGGTTTTGAGTATGTATGGCCTTAGAACAGTTAAAATATCTGACATGAAAGGAAGCGATGAGCTTGTTGGACAAATTAAGAGAGCTTGGCATTTCAGAAAATCTGATTAAGGAAATTGAAAAGTTTCGCTCGCAGTATCCGGTGGACAAGGAGTATGAGTCAAGAATCCCCGTGCCTACACAGTTTTATTACGGAAGCGATGTGTGGGAACAGGCTATAACAGCTGTTTTGTGTGGAGAAAATCTGCTTTTAGTAGGAGAAAAGGCCACAGGAAAGAATCTTTTCGCAGAGAATCTGGCAGGTGTATTTAACAGACCACGCTGGGATGTGTCATTTCACGTAAATATGGATGCAGCATCACTTATCGGAACCGATACGTTTAGCGCCGGAGAAGTAACCTTCAGGCCGGGACCTGTGTATACAGCCGCAAAAACAGGTGGCTTTGCGGTGCTTGACGAGATAAATATGGCAAAAAGTGAGGCTATGGCAGTGCTTCATGCCACACTTGATTTCAGACGTACAATAGATGTGCCGGGCTATGATAGACTGTCGCTTCATCCGGCAACAAGATTTATTGCCACGATGAATTACGGCTATGCAGGCACAAAGGAGCTAAATGAGGCTCTTGTATCACGTTTTGCGGTAATCCGGATGCCTATGATTTCAAAAGAGAGCCTTGTGAAGCTCATAAAGGAGCATTATCCTGCAATACGTGAAGCGGGAGCAAATGAGCTTGCGGAGGTATTTCTTGAACTGCATACCAAGTGCAAAAATGGCGAAATATCCTCAAAGGCACTTGATCTGCGTGGTCTCATCGGTTCAATTGGTATGATGGAAAAGGGCTTAAATATATATACAGCTCTGGATATGGGTATAACAAACAAGAGCTTTGATGAATATGAGCAGACGCTTATCCGTGATACAATCCGTGCAAGAATCTCAAGGAAGATGAGCAGAGAGCAGCTGTTTTGTTGATATAAGCTTGTGACATATGAAGGAATGGAAAATATGGAAGAACAGGATATAAAGGAAGCAAAAAGAGCAAGAAACTTCATATGGATGGCGGCCTGTGATTATGACATAGAGCCGCTTTTTCTGGCATTTGCACCTGATGGATCCGCTGATATTTATCTGAATTTGATTATTGGGCTTGAATACAAGTGGTATGAGCATGACAAGATAGATGCCTTATTCAATCAGCTGACAGGGAAAAACGCCATGCTTTATGAGGGTCTTTTATGGATAGGTTTGGAAAATGCCCTGTATGAAAAGGAGAGACAAACGAGACCTGCCTTATATGATTTAAGGCTTGAGTACGCGAAAAAGAGCCTTGCAGGAGTCAATAAAAACAGGGAGTATTCGATGATTGATATAATCAGAAATGCACATTGCAGAAGGATACTTGGAAAACCCTCAGATCTTTGCAAAGAGGATGAAGAGATACTGCATGCTTTTTGTTTTACACCTGATATGACAACGGATGAGATTATAGAAAAAACGAGAGAAAATCTGTGGAAGTATTTCTCGTATAAGCCGATAAAGGTGGCAAAGCCGCAGGGCATATATTTTTTACAGAAGGTAGCAGGAGCATTTCACTCAATAGGAAAAGTCAGCACACAGTATGTCAGAGCGAATAGCTTTTATGATAAAAATATGGCCTCGGACACAGCAGCTTTGTCTATGGAGCATTCAAAGAGATATCTGCTGCAGTTTGCACTGCAGAAAGATCCAATAGAAGCGAAGCGGTATGTGACAGCCTGCTTTGGAAAAAGCATGTATTCTGACAGGCAGCAGGCCGAGCTGGAGAAAAAGCTCTGTGTAGGAAATCACAAAAACTGTCACTTGCGTTTTACCAGAGGTATTTCATCGGAGAAAAAGCAGACTGTACCTGATGAGATTGACAACAAAAGAGAGCGCAGGGAAATTCTTGCATTTAAAAAAGAGACAGCCATGCAATATGACAAGAATAAAGAGCATTTTGAAAAAAACATGGCAGTGTATCAAAACAGTATAAGGAGACTTACAGAAAGCCTTAGAATGCACCTGGAGACAGCAGATGAGACATTTATGGATGCTTCAACACACGGCCGTATAAAGCCTTCGAGAGTATGGAAGGCGCTGTATCTGGACAATCCGCGTGTTTTTGAGCGAAAAGATGAGGTGGAGACGCCGGGCTTTTCTGTCGACATACTGATGGATGCGTCTTCTTCCAGAAAACAGATGCAGCAGAAGATAGCAGCACAGGCATATGTACTGTCAAAGAGTCTGACTAATTGTGGCATACCGGTGCAGATTTACTCATATTGCAGCATAAGAGGCTACACGGTGATGCATATTTTTAAGGAATATGATGATTATGGTGTGGAGGATGAATTATTTCATTTTGTTGCGGCAGGAAATAACAGGGATGGCCTTGCTCTGCGCGCGGCATCACATCTGATGGAGCTAAGTTCAAAGCCAAAGAAGTTACTTTTCATGTTTTCGGATGCAAGTCCCCAGGATGATCAGATAGCAGGGGAGGGAGCCTTTTATAAGGACAGGGAGTACACTGATGCTCTTGCTGTTAAGGACACCGTAAATGAGGTGCAGAGGCTTAAAAACCATGGAATAGACGTAATTGGCATCTTCATGGGAAGTGCGCATGACAGTGAGCTTGCAACAAAGATATTCGGCAGAAGTCTCGTGAAGATAAAGAGTATCAACGAGTTTGCCGATGCTGTCGGACGCGTGTTAAATGAGATACTGACCTAGCATTTTAATTAAAAGTACAATAAATTTAAAGCAATGGAGATAACAAATGAAAGCAATATTATTTGATTTGGACGGAACTCTGATTGACTCATCAGAGGGCATCACAAAGTCGGCACAATATGCACTTTCACACTTTGGCATAGATGAGCCGGACAGAAACAGTCTGTTTTTCTTTATAGGACCGCCGCTCATAAACACATTTATGGAGTATTACGGATTTACTAAGGAGAGAGCACTTGAAGCGGTCGGAAAGTACAGAGAGCGCTATAACAAAATAGGTATATTTGAATGTTCGCTTTTTCCGGGAGTAAAGGAATGCATAGAGGCGCTTAAAGCAGCCGGATATAGGATAGGACTTGCATCATCGAAGCCGGAAAAATCGTGTGAGCGTATTTTGGAGCATTTTGGAATACTGGATATGTTTGATGAGGTGGTCGGAGCTACATTTGACGGCAGGATAGATACAAAGGAAGAGGTGCTTAACGAGGTGATGCGCCGGTGGTCAGACATTCCAAGGGATGAGATGTGTTTAATCGGAGATACTATGTTTGATATCGAGGGAGCAAATCGTGTTAATGTGCCAAGCATAGCGGTAAGCTTTGGATTTGGAGATGTTAACGAGATGGTGAGTGCCGGTGCAAAAGCTGTGATAGATGATATAAGGCAGCTTCCTGATGTACTTTCCAGGCTTTTCGATTAGCTTTTATGAAAATGCAATGCATTGAGACCTGAGGTTATAAACAGTAGATAGGAATGGGATTTCATGAATAAGAATTTAAAATTAAGAGCGATAGTGTGGGAGATAATTGTCCCGATTGTGCTTTACTACATTGTTTTTCTGAGCGCAATGTACTTTATTTTTGCGTTTATCGGACACACAGCTTCGACATACATGATAGCGCAGATAATATCTGCAGCAATTACAATACCATTTATGTATTTTGCAAGCTATAAGCCGACACAGCAGATGTTTGTTAAAAAACCAAAGATAGACAGGGCACTTTTTATAAATGTGCTCTGGGTGATTGTGATTACACTTTTCATTTCATTTGCGCTCAATAATATCATCACAATGTCACCGCTTATCGGGCTCTCAGAAGGATATGCCAGGGCGAATGAGAGCTTCTATGCAAGCACTCTTGTAATTGAGATGATTGGCTCGGCAATTCTTTCTCCGATTATGGAGGAGCTTGTTTTCAGAGGCATTGTATTTGGAAATATGCGCAAAATAATGAATGTGCCACAGGCTGTATTTTTGTCGGCGCTTTTGTTTGGGCTCATTCATTTTAATATAGTGCAGTTTGTCTATGCTTTTTTACTTGGCCTTGTGCTTGCAGCTTTTATGTATAAGTCAGGGCATGTGTATGCGGCCATGATTGGGCATATCACCGCAAATGCGTTTGCAGTCATAAGGACAGAGACCGGTATTTTGAAGTGGACTGTTGATGGCAGTGTAATGGCATGGGTGGTATCTGTCATGTGCCTTGGTATTGGTGCTGTGATATTTTATTATTATGTAAAACACTCAGAGTGAGTTGTTTAGCATGAAGCGAAACGGAGCGCAGACAAAGTACAAGTATCGTGCAGCTTTATGAATATGGGAGGTGCGATTTAGGATAGTTACCGGATGTTTATAAAAATCAGCTATACAATAAAAAGTATAGCTGATTTTTTTATGATATAAGACATGAAAAGCTACTGTAACGCATACACAATTCAGACACAATTTGTTATAAGAACTTTTTTTTACATGAGTTATTGAAAAAAGTTTTGAAATTTAAAATAGTAAATTGTGCGTATAACCTTATAAATAAGATAAAAATACAATTATAGTCAGAAAAATAACTTTATAATATTAAGTTATCAAATAATCAGACAATAGCGAGAAAAAAACTATTTACATTGGGCTTTCATCGTTGTAAAATCATAAACAGGAAATGATTCACTTCTTAATAAGTTATCCGTTAACAAATTTACACTAGGAAAGGAAGAACCTATGAGTAAACAATGGAATGAAAGCACAGCCACAGCTAAGGGATTATATGATCCTCGCTACGAGCATGATAACTGTGGAATTGGTGCAGTAGTAAATATCAAAGGTATCAAAACACATGAGACAGTCGAGAATGCTTTAAAGATTGTTGAGAACTTAAAGCACAGAGCCGGAAAAGACGCTGATGGTAAGACCGGAGACGGTGTAGGAATCCTGCTTCAGATTTCTCATAAGTTTTTTAAGAAGGTTACAAAGCCACTTGGAATAGAGCTTGGAGACGAGAGAGATTACGGTGTGGGAATGTTTTTCTTCCCTAATGATGAGTTCAAGACTATTCAGGCAAAGAAGATGCTTGAGGTTATCGTGGAGAAGGAAGGCCTTGAATTTCTCGGATGGAGAGAAGTGCCTACAGAGCCTGATAAGCTTTCCCAAAAAGCCAGAGACTGTATGCCATGCATCATGCAGTGCTTTGTAAAAAGACCTGAGGATGTTGAGAGAGGACTTGAGTTTGACAGAAAGCTGTATGTTGCAAGACGTGTTTTCGAGCAGTCAAACGACAATACATATGTGGTTTCCTTCTCAAGCAGAACAATAGTATATAAGGGAATGTTCCTTGTAGAGCAGCTCAGACAGTTCTTCATGGATTTACAGGATCCTGATTATGAGTCAGCAATCGCCACAGTACATTCAAGATTCTCTACAAATACAAACCCAAGCTGGGAGAGATCTCATCCAAACAGATTTATCGTGCACAATGGTGAGATTAACACTATTCTTGGAAACTCTGACAAGATGTCAGCACGTGAGGAGAACATGGAGTCTCCTAAGCTTAAAAAAGAGTTCCAGAAGGTTTTGCCGGTTATCAATGCGGCAGGATCTGACTCAGCAATGCTTGATAATGCGCTTGAATTCTTGGTAATGAGTGGTATGGAGCTTCCACTTGCCGTTATGATAATGATTCCTGAGCCATGGGCAAACAATTCAATCATGACTCAGAAGAAGAAGGATTTCTACCAGTATTACGCTACAATGATGGAGCCATGGGATGGTCCGGCTTCAATCGTATTCTCAGATGGTGATTTAGTCGGAGCAGTGCTTGACAGAAACGGACTTCGTCCATCACGTTACTATGTGACAGATGATGATTATCTTATCCTTTCATCTGAGGTCGGAGTACTTGAAATTGATCCTACAAAGATAGTGAAAAAGGATCGTCTCCGTCCTGGAAAGATGCTTCTTGTGGATACTGTTGCAGGAAAAATCATAGATGATGATGAGCTCAAGGAGAGATATGCAGACAAGCAGCCTTATGGTGAGTGGATTGACAGATACATGGTAAATCTTAAGGATTTAAAGATTCCTAACCAGAGAGTACCTGAGTATACAAAGGAAGAGCGCCAGAGAATGCAGAGAGCCTTCGGTTACACATATGAGTCACTCAAGGATTCAATCCTTCCGATGGCTAAAAATGGTGTTGAGGGCACAGCGGCCATGGGTACTGATACACCGCTTGCAGCTTTATCCGGTAACAGGGAGCCGTTATTCAACTACTTTAAGCAGCGCTTCGCACAGGTAACAAACCCGCCTATCGATTCAATCCGTGAGGAGGTTGTCACATCAACCACACTCTATATCGGTGAGGCCGGAAACGTGCTTGAGGAGAAGCCGGAAAACTGCCGTGTACTTAAGATTAACAACCCAATCCTTACAAACACCGACCTTATGAAGATTAAGAATTTAAAGGCTGATGGCTTTAAGGTAGAGGTTTTACCTATTATATATTACAAGAACACAAGTCTTGAGAAAGCAGTAGACAGACTTTATATAGAGGCTGACCGTGCATACAGGGACGGAGCCAACATTATTATCCTCTCAGACAGGGGTGTTGATGAGAACCACGTTGCAATTCCTTCACTGCTTGCAGTTGCTGCATTGCAGCAGTATCTTGTAAAGACAAAAAAGAGAACATCGCTTTCGCTCATTCTTGAGTCAGGAGAGCCGAGAGAGGTTCATCATTTTGCTACACTGCTTGGCTTTGGTGCAAGTGCAATCAACCCTTATCTGGCACAGGATACAGTTAAGCAGCTTGTTGACGAGCATATGCTTGACAAGGATTATTATGCAGCAATCGATGATTACAACCATGCAATCATCACAGGTATCGTAAAAATTGCAGCAAAGATGGGTATTTCAACTATTCAGTCATATCAGGGCTCAAAGATTTTTGAGGCAATCGGTATTGACAAGAGTGTTATTGATAAGTATTTCACAAATACAGTAAGCCGTATCGGTGGAATTACATTACAGGATATCGAGAACGATGTGAATGAGCTTCACTCTGCGGCCTACGATCCGCTCGGACTTGAGACAGATGTTACACTTGACAGCAAGGGCAGACACAAGATGAGAAGCGGAGCTGATGACCATCTGTACAATCCGGCTACAATCCATCTTCTCCAGCAGTCGACACAGCGCGGTGACTACAATATGTTCAAGCAGTACACAGCACTTGTGGACGAGGAAGAGAAAAATACAAACATCCGTGGACTCATGGATTTCAACTATCCTAAGAAGGGTGTCAAGCTCGAGGAAGTTGAGAGCGTTGACTCAATTGTGACACGTTTCAAGACAGGTGCTATGTCATACGGATCTATTTCCAAGGAAGCACATGAGACACTTGCAATTGCCATGAACCATCTGCACGGAAAATCAAATACCGGTGAGGGTGGAGAGGACAAGGATCGTCTCACAATCGGAAAAGACGGAAAGAACCGCTGTTCAGCAATCAAGCAGGTTGCTTCAGGACGTTTTGGTGTCACAAGCAGATACTTAACAAGCGCACAGGAGATTCAGATTAAGATGGCACAGGGCGCTAAGCCGGGCGAGGGTGGACACTTACCTGGAAAGAAGGTTTATCCTTGGATTGCAAAGACAAGACTTTCAACACCGGGTGTTGCACTTATCTCTCCACCACCACACCACGATATTTATTCTATCGAGGATTTGGAACAGCTTATTTTCGACTTAAAGAATGCAAACAGAGATGCAAGAATCTCAGTCAAGCTAGTTTCTGAGGCCGGTGTAGGAACTGTTGCGGCAGGCGTTGCAAAGGCCGGAGCACAGGTAGTGCTTATCTCAGGCTACGACGGAGGAACAGGAGCTGCACCTAGCAGCTCAATCCACAATGCGGGACTTCCATGGGAGCTTGGACTTGCAGAGACACACCAGACTCTTCTTATGAATGGTCTTAGAAATAAAGTAAGAATTGAGACAGACGGTAAGCTGATGAGTGGCCGTGATGTGGCAATAGCAGCGTGTCTTGGAGCCGAGGAATTCGGTTTTGCGACAGCTCCGCTTGTAACAATGGGCTGCGTAATGATGAGAGTATGTAACTTGGATACATGTCCGGCAGGAATTGCCACACAAAACCCTGAGCTTCGTAAGCGCTTTGCAGGAAAGCCGGAGTACGTTGAGAACTTCATGCGTTTCATCGCTGAAGAGCTTCGTGAGTATATGGCAAAGCTTGGCGTAAAGACAGTGGATGAGCTCGTTGGACGTGGAGATCTCTTAAAGAAGCGTGATAATCTAAGCGAGAGACAGTCAAAGATTGACCTTGACTGTATACTTAATAATCCGTTTGACGGCAAAAAGCAGAGTGTTATCTTCGATCCTAAGCAGGTATATGACTTTGAGCTTTCAAAGACAAAGGATATGACTGAGATCATGACACAGCTTAAGAGCGCACTTGAGAGCGGACAAAAGCGCGCGATTGAGATTGAGGTAACAAATACAAACAGATCTCTCGGAACAATATTTGGTTCTGAGATTACAAAGAAATATGACGATACGCTGGATGAAGACACTTTTGTTATCAAGTGTAACGGTGCAGGCGGACAGAGCTTTGGAGCATTTATTCCTAAGGGACTTACACTTGAGCTTGTCGGAGATTCAAATGATTACTTCGGAAAGGGTCTTTCAGGTGGAAAGCTCATCGTATATCCACCTGCAGGAGTCAAGTTTGAGAAGGATGATAATATCATCATCGGAAACGTAGCACTTTACGGAGCTACAAGCGGTAAGGCCTTCATAAACGGTGTTGCCGGTGAGCGTTTCTGCGTAAGAAATTCCGGTGCAACAGCAGTAGTTGAGGGTGTCGGTGATCATGGCTGCGAGTACATGACAGGTGGCCGTGTAGTTATCCTTGGAAAGACTGGAAAAAACTTTGCAGCAGGTATGAGCGGTGGAATAGCATATGTGCTTGATGAGGACAATGACCTTTACATGAGAACCAACAAGCAGATGGTATTTACTGAGGAGGTCTCAAACAAGTACGATGTATTAGAGCTTAAGGAAATGATAAAAGAGCATGTAACACTTACAAACTCAGAAAAGGGTAAGGAAATCCTTGATCATTTCAGTGAGTATCTTCCTAAGTTCAAGAAGGTTATTCCTTATGATTACAACCGTATGCAGATGGCTATTGTACAGATGGAAGAAAAGGGTCTTAACGCAGAGCAGGCACAGATTGAGGCATTTTATGCCAGCACAAGAGGCTAAGGAGGACGCAGATAATGGGAAAACCAACAGGATTTATGGAATATGACAGATGCGAAGCAGCGTCTGTAGAGCCAAAGGAGCGTATTAAGAACTTTAACGAGTTCCATGTGTTCCTTTCAAAAGAAAATCAGCAGAAACAGGCTGCCCGTTGTATGGATTGCGGAGTTCCTTTCTGCCAGTCGGGAATGACAATAGCAGGCATGACATCAGGCTGTCCTCTGCACAACCTGGTTCCGGAGTGGAACGACCTTGTATATACCGGCAACTGGGAGCAGGCATATAATCGTCTGCACAAGACCAATAATTTCCCTGAGTTTACATCAAGAGTCTGCCCGGCACTGTGCGAGAAGGCATGTACATGTGGACACTGGGGTAGTCCGGTATCAGTCAGGGACAATGAGCATGGTGTAATAGAGACTGCATATGCAAACGGATATGCAGCTCCAAAGCCACCAAAGGTCAGAACCGGCAAGAAGGTTGCAATCATTGGTTCGGGCCCTTCAGGACTTGCGGCAGCAGACCAGCTTAACCAGAGAGGCCATGAGGTTACAGTATATGAGAGAGAGGACCGCGTCGGTGGCCTGCTCATGTATGGTATTCCAAATATGAAACTGGAAAAATGGGTCATTGACCGAAAAGTAAATGTAATGAAGGAAGAGGGAATAACCTTTATTACTAATGCAGATGTAGGCAGAAACTACAAAGCAGCTAAGATTCTCCGGGATTTTGACAGCATCATCCTTGCATGCGGCGCCTCTAACCCGAGAAATATTGATGTTCCTGGAAGAGATGCAGCTGGGATCTATTTTGCAGTAGACTTTTTAAAGGCAAATACAAAGAGCCTTCTGGATTCTGGTTTAGAGGACGGAAACTATATTTCTGCCAAAGACAAACATGTGATCGTTATTGGTGGCGGCGATACAGGAAATGACTGTGTGGGAACATCTATCCGTCTGGGTGCCAAATCTGTGATCCAGTTAGAGATGATGCCCAAGCCGCCAGTGGAAAGAACACCATCCAATCCATGGCCGCAGTGGCCGAGAGTCCTCAAAACAGACTATGGCCAGGAAGAAGCTATCGCAGTATTCGGACATGATCCACGAGTATACCAGACTACTGTTACAGAATTTATCAAAGATAAAAACGGAAATGTCTGCCAGGCAAAACTCACAAAATTAAAGAGTGAAAAAGATCCAAAGACAGGACGTATGATGATGGTTCCTGTAGAAGGAAGCGAAGAAGTCATCCCTGTAGATGTAGTCCTTATCGCAGCCGGATTCCTTGGCAGTGAGAAATATGTAACAGACGCATTTAAGGTAGCCATCAATGGAAGAACCAATGTAGATACAAAACCAGAGCAGTATCAGACCTCCGTAGACAAAGTCTTCACAGCAGGAGACATGCACAGAGGCCAGTCCCTGGTAGTATGGGCAATCCGCGAAGGCAGAGAAGCTGCGAAAGCAGTGGATGAATCACTGATGGGATATTCCTATCTGTAAAAATAAGATAAAATATGACAAAGGTGCTATTGCCTGACG
>ERZ837590.1460-NODE-1460-length-12110-cov-13.394857_pt1 | contig 12110 bp, 18 predicted proteins | sample MGYA00519573_ERZ837590 | MGnify/ENA primary metagenome ERZ837590 (study PRJEB31850, sample SAMEA3708820) | human gut metagenome | biome: human gut; feature: human-associated habitat; material: faeces | place: China | collected 2014 ... | reverse complement strand
CGCCGAATGCTCGCCATCGAAATTTATCGATGGCCTATTTCAGACTGTAATGGGGTTCCCGCTTCGCGTCTCGGCGTGAACCACGACCACAAACTGTACGAACCCGGCGTATGACGCTGGCGTTATGTTATTAGGAGCTGCATATGAAAGGCATCATCCTCGCCGGCGGGTCCGGCACCCGCCTGTACCCGCTCACGCTCGTGACCTCCAAGCAGCTGCTTCCGGTCTACGACAAGCCCATGATCTACTACCCGCTGTCCACCCTCATGCTTGCGGGCATCCGGGACGTCCTGGTCATCTCCACGCCGGCCGACCTGCCCAACTTCGAGCGCCTGCTCGGCGACGGCTCGCGCTACGGCGTCAACCTCTCCTACGCCGAGCAGCCCTCGCCGGACGGCCTGGCGCAGGCCTTCACCATCGGCGAGGGGTTCATCGCCGGCGAGCCGTGCGCGCTGGTGCTGGGCGACAACATCTTCTACGGAAACGGCCTGTCCCGCCACCTGACGCGAGCCGTGCAGAACGCCGAGTCGGGCCGCGCCACGGTCTTCGGCTACCACGTGGACGACCCCGAGCGCTTCGGCGTCGTGGAGTTCGACGGGGAGGGGAGGGCCGTCTCCATCGAGGAGAAGCCCGCCCAGCCCAAGAGCTCCTACGCCGTCACCGGCCTGTACTTCTACCCGGGCGACGTGGCCGCCAAGGCGCATAGGGTGCAGCCCTCGGCCCGCGGCGAGCTGGAGATCACCACGCTCAACCAGATGTACCTGGAGGAGGGGACGCTGTCCGTGGTCACCCTGGGCCGCGGCTACGCGTGGCTGGACACCGGCACCATGGAGAGCCTGCACGAGGCCGCGGAGTTCGTCCGCGCCGTGGAGCACTCCCAGGACCTGCCCGTGTCCGTGCCCGAGGAGATCGCCTGGGAGAACGGCTGGATCACGACCGCCGAGCTCGAGGAGGCCGCGAAGGCCTACGGCAAGTCGGTCTACGGGCAGCACCTGAAGAAGGTCGCCGCCGGAGGTCTAGTGCCAATTCAAGATGACGGATTATTCAATGAGATTAATTAGATCCGTCTCACTTCCTCTTGAACTGAAAACGGGCTTCACTTCGTCGCGCATCAACGCCAACTCAATGGCGGGTCAGTCTCCATATTTCGTGGGACTTTACGAGAACCTTGTAAGGATGACCGCGTCGATATCTTCCTATAACCCCGATTACATGGTTTTGTTTAGGGGTCAAAATAACGATTATTTAGATGATGCAACCGGGCGCTCATTGATAATGCCTTCAATTTATAGGGCCAATAACGGTCGTGAGCTGAGTCGTGAAGAGCTCGATTCGCGGTTCGATGTGCTTGGGGCAGCATGTTCGCTACTTGAAAGCGAGCTTGCCGGGAAGTATAAGGGATTGTTTGGCAAGGAGAAAACAAGATTTGCCTCCCGAAGGGTTGAACAATGGGCTTTACTGCAGCACTACGGAATTTGCCCGACACCGCTTATTGATCTCACGAGATCCCTTAGAACTGCGTGTTGGTTTGCTCTTCATAATGCGGACCCGTCTGATAGCCCGGTAGTCTATGCTCTCGGAATGCCGTACATGAATGGACCACTTTCGCTTAATTCCAATGATGGACTTTTCCAAATGGAACTATCTGGTCTGATGCCGCCTCAGGCGGAGCGTCCTTATTTCCAGAAAGCAGTTCTTGTTGGTTCCGAACGTCCCGATCGGAGAAAGGAATCTATCTATGAGTCCAACTTGGGCGTAAGGGTCCTCGCCAAGTTCTCAATTCCTGTTGGGGAAGACTGGGAAGACGATCTTGGTATCGAAGAAAAATATGTATACCCGAAGGATGATCCGTTTTTCAAAGTCGCTAATAGAATTCATCTTGGGCTAGTCACAAAAGGACTTGTTGATCCAAATGAGACTGAGGTCAAAGCCGCAACAGTTGCAATTGAAACTATGGCGCAGGTGCTAACTAAAGCTCTAGAAGGTATGCCCCTCAGCGAGAAAGGTGCTAAAGGATGACCAATTCTTTTCGGAACATCATCGTCACGGGCGGCTGCGGCTTCATCGGCAGCAACTTCGTCCACTACGTGGTCGACAACCACCCCGAGGTGCACGTGACCGTCCTGGACAAGCTGACCTACGCCGGCAACCCCGAGAACATCGCCGGGCTGCCCGCGGACCGCGTGGAGCTCGTCGTGGGCGACATCTGCGACGCCGAGTTGCTCGATAGGATCGTCCCGGGCCACGACGCCATCGTGCACTACGCCGCCGAGAGCCACAACGACAACTCCATCGCCGACCCGGAGCCGTTCCTGCGCACCAACGTCGAGGGCACCTTCCGCCTGCTGGAGGCCGTGAGGAAGTACGGCATCCGCTACCACCACGTCTCCACCGACGAGGTCTACGGCGACCTGGCGCTCGACGACCCGGCGAAGTTCACCGAGGAGACGCCGTACCACCCGAGCTCGCCGTACAGCTCCACCAAGGCGTCCTCCGACATGCTCGTGCGCGCATGGACCCGCACCTACGGGCTTCGGACCACGATCTCCAACTGCTCCAACAACTACGGCCCCTACCAGCACGTGGAGAAGTTCATCCCCAGGCAGATCACCAACATAATCGACGGCGTGCGCCCCAAGCTCTACGGCAAGGGCGAGAACGTCCGCGACTGGATCCACACCGAGGACCACAGCTCCGCGGTCTGGGACATCCTCACGAAGGGCGAGATGGGGGAGACCTACCTCATCGGAGCCGACGGCGAGAAGAACAACATCACGGTCCTGCGCATGATCCTGGAGGCGATGGGACGCGACCCCGAGGACTTCGACTGGGTCGCCGACCGCCCCGGCCACGACCGCCGCTACGCCATCGACTCCACCAAGCTGCAGACCGAGCTCGGCTGGAGGCCGGCGCACACCGACTTCGCCGAGGGCCTGAAGGCCACCATCGACTGGTACGTCGCCAACGAGGCCTGGTGGCGCCCGGCCAAGGAGGCCACCGAGGCCCGCTACCGCGCGCAGGGGCAGTAGAGGTAGCAGCCCTTGCGAAACAAAGCGGGGTCCCGGACTAGCGCTCCGGACCCCGCTTTGTTTAGTGCGCAGTTGGCCGAATGTGTCCCTGAATGGCGGTTGGTTGGTGGAGCGTCGTGCGTCGTGTATTGTATTTCTTGCGCCTTTGCTTGTGGCCTTCCTCGCCATAAATACTGTGGTGATGCTATTCACCCAGTTGTACGCCTACGCGGACGAGCCCGGCGGGGACGTATACCTGCACGGCGATCTGATCTGGTGCGGCGAAACGCCCGAATGCAAGCAGTCGATGGCCATGTGCGGCGCAAGGTGGGGCTGCAGGTGAGGCTCGTGCCCAAGAGCAACACGAGGCGGCTCTCCTACGAGTGCTGGCAGGGTGCGCAAAATCTGCATCGACCCGGTGCGCTGCCCGCTGGCGCATGAGAAGTCCAGGCTCAAGAAGTACGACCACGACCACGACTGCGACGGGACGTGGCTTGAGGGCATCCCCGACGGCAACGACCACTCGATCGAAGCAGTGAGGTTCGCAATTATGGACGACATCTTGCGTGGGTGAGGGCGCAGCGTGCTGCTTCTCCTCGCCACTGAAAGGCGCTAAAGGTTAATCTGCTGTCTTCTCCGTTGTCTTAGGATCAGCCTCCTCGCCCTGCTCGTCAGATACTCCCTTGAACTTCGCCATAACGTTTTTCTTTGTCTTGACAATCTTTGGACGCGCGGTCTCACGCCACCATTTTTCGACATGAGGCTTTGCCGCCTGAGCACCTTTCACCGCCAGAAAGCTAACGGCAATTACGGTAATCGCAGCAGCCGCCACCTTGCCACCGTTCGAATCGGAGGCATCATTGCCATCGCGCTGGCCGTCATCAAGACTGTCATCGCCATTTGCCGCAAGCGATGCCTCCCACTCTTCTCTCTGCCTTTTCTTTTCGGCGCGATTGGCTGCAACCGAATCGGAAAGCTCACGTCTGCGTTCCGGGGAAAGCGGGCCAATTTCATTGAGGATTTCCTCTTTCCATGACGTGGAAACATAGCCAGCATGATTAGGGCTTCCGGTTTCCCAGTGCCTCTGCGTGGCATAAGGACGCCCCTTCTCGGTGACCCTATAATCTCCAGGTTCGCCTTCGAGGTAGCCTTCTTCCTTCAGCCAGACATTCACCTCCTCTGCGCTAAGCCCAACATCCCGCCCCAAGTATCTTGCTGACTTACGCATCGCAAGCCCCTTTCGCTTATCAACAGTATGGTAGTGTCGCGAATCATGATGTAGGGCTCGGTTCTCGAGGGTGGCCGCAGGCTGCCCGAGGAACCGAGAATCATCTAGAATGCCGTCATTCTAGCCTATGTCACGCCGCCTTCCTGCCGACAACGGGGTTACCGGCCGCGACGAATGCGATGATCCCGGCCGCGTGCTCGGCGGCAGGGCCCTCGTAGGCAGGCGCGTTCACCTTGGCGCCCTCGACGGCCCTGCCGATGGGGTCTTCGTTGAACTGGCGGCGTCCGGCCCAGCCCTCGTCCATCTCTGAGAACACCGCTCCCATCATCCTGATGAGCGACTTCCTGCTGGGGAAGACCTGCACCACGCAGCCGCGGCGCTTGGGCTCGCGGTTGGCGCGCTACTGCACGTTGTTGGTGCGAAGTCTCACGTGGTGCTCGTAGGGGAAGTCGAGGTAGGCCAGCACGTCGGCCTCGGCCTCTTCGAGCGCCTCGGACGCCTTGGGGCAGAACCCCTCGATCTGCTCGGTGGTCAGCTGGGTGCTCGAGTCCGGGCTCGCCGACCGCAGGGCCACGCGCGCCATTAGCGAGGGATGTGGTGATCGCGAGATACACGGTAGCGACCTTGGGCGCATGTGCGCGCTTCTGCAGGTTCGAGCGGAAGGAGATGAAGTGATTGGCGAAGACGTGAAATGGGCGTTGGGCATTGCGGTCACGGCGCTCGTGCTCATGGCGTTCCTGCTGCACGTGCCGTTCGCCCTGGTGCTGGGGCCGTGGAGGACTAGGGGGCGCGTCCGAGACCGGAACCCCCGCTGGAGGGACCGTCCGTTTTTTGTCCGGGCGAGCTGAGATGCTTTTATCACGATAAGCGCAGATGGGAAGCACATCACTGGTATGATTTGGGAAAGGAGGAAACAGATGAAAGTCCAAATCGGGACAGAGTACTGTGCGATGGAAATCGCCGAGTACGCCGTCAGCAGGCGATATCGCCACGACACGCCAATCAGCAATCTTCAGCTCCAGAAGATTCTTTACTTCCTGCAAGTCATACACGCGAGCGAGACCGGCGAGCTGCTATTCGCCGACCAGTTTGAGGCATGGCCCTACGGCCCGGTCATCAGAGATGTCTACGTTAAGTTCTCTGACTGCGGCGGCTTCCCGATAAAACGCGAGTTCGACACCGAGATAAATGATTCCATCCGCCCGTTTCTGGATGCGGGGGTGGACATGCTCGCCGAGAAATCCCCATGGGAGCTCGTCAGGATCTCACACGCCGAGGGGTCTCCGTGGGACGTCATCTACAACCAGAAGCGCCTACACAAGGGAATCATCCCAAATGAATTGATCATGCAGTGCGCTAGCGAGGTCTCTGAGTGACCGAGCAAGACTACGCAAAGGCGGCCGAAAACTTCGAAAGGGCCCTCTCTCTGCTCACCAGCAAGATTGGGACTCTTTCGAAGCCACCCCTGAAAGTTCCCCCAATAAACGCAGGCAGCGACGACGCAGAGAAACGCAAGGCTCTCCGCGACATGCTCGAATCCCTCGCCAGCACGGATGATGCTGCGGTGCTCTCCCAGGATGACATCCGCCGAGCCTCGAACTTCTTCGTAAAGCTATATGGGGGGAGCGAGCCCTATCGCCATAGATATGCCGACATCTGCGACCTGGTATTCAATGCACTCGGGCAGTCCCCTGGGGACTTGGACGAAGGGGTCCCCTATTCGGTCAACTGCCTCGCCGAGAACATTCGCATCATCCATGACAACCTGACGAAACATGGATTTTGTGACCAGGCGAAAAGTGTCCTCAAACTCGCCGACCACATCGACCTGGAAAGACGAGGCTGAGCCACGACATCGAACAGCAGCAGGCCATGCGCACATTCAAAGCGGCAATCGCCGAAGTGAAAGCGGAAAGGGACGAGGCGGACCAGAAACGCGCAGAGCTGGAAAGGGAGTTCGACGAGCGCCTCGACAAGACGAGGATGGAGTACATCGCGATCCTCGGCGTGTTCGCGGCGGTCGTGCTCGCCTTCAACGGCGGCGTCGGGTTCTCGACCTCCGCGATGGGCGCGCTCGGCATCGACGGCGGCATACGCGCCATCGTGCTCCTCGCCGCGCTCGTGGGCTTCGTGCTCATCAACACTGTCTGCATCCTGCTGGTCTTCATCTGGAAGATGTCCTTCAACCATCGGAATGTCGAGCTGGGAAAATGGCCGAGGAACTGTCTGATCGCCGCAGACGTCGTCCTCGTGGTCATCATGGCTGCGATGATGGCGCTCTCCCACCCTGGACTCAGGGGGCTCATCGGGCTGTAGCCCGAACGCCATGCCGAGGGCCGTCCTCCGGGGCGGCCCTCGGCATGGCGACACGTCTAGGAACATAGCCGTGCGGTCATCCTCCGCCGCACGGGACACTGGGGAGCCGTCCTTCGGGTCGGCTTCCTGCTTTTCGCGGCGGGGCGAGATTGATTGGAGGTGGCGCTTGGACGCCGACGAGCCGATGGCGAAGGTAGTGTCGCGATTGTTGGTGTAGGGTCTCCATAAGGCGGAATCTGTAGAGGAAGGAGACTGTGATATCGTGCGCTCCGATGATGATATGCCTGGAGAAGGGTTTTACGAGCGCTACCGCGTGCTCTTTTACCCATGGATTCACGAGAGGCCTGCGGCCAGAATGCGGGATGTGCGACGGGAGAAGCGGGCCGTTCGCCAAGTGGGGCCCGTTGACCGGAAGCCTCTCCTTGAGGCGGCGGCGCTGGCGGATGGGTTGACCAAATGTTCCCAGATAGCGTTGTAATTAGTTTCAACGGTCAAATCGATTTCGGCACGGCTGTTGCTTTCCTCTCGTTGGCGCTCACTCTCCTCCAGTGGATTGTCACGCTGATACGGGGCCGCCGGGCGGCCGCGCGGAGCCAGGCCTCGGCCATCTGTGCCCGTGTGGTCAGGATGCCCGAGGGGGAGACGGCCACGGTTGGCAGGTACAGGGTTGATTTCGGGCCGCAGTTCGGACTAGAAGTGATGAACAATAGCAACGACGTCGTTTACCAAGTTATCCTCACTGCCGCGCTCGTCCAAGGTGCCGGGCCTCAAGACGGGAGGGACGTCGAGGGGTGTGGCTGCAGAGTTCTACTCTCGTCCGTTGCTCCGGGCAAAACCGTGAGGTGTATCGGGCATCTCGATTGCTCGATGCATAAGGCCCTCGGCTGCGAGGTGGCTTTCACCGATCGCTACGGACGCAGTTGGGTGCGGAAGAGCGACGGTCATTTGGGCAGGATTCGATTCAAAACGCCCGTCGATTATTACGGTCTGATGCTGCCTGTGGAGTGGATGGACTTCGATGAATGGTAATCGACACACTCTGGTTTTGAACGAAGAGTCCCCGAGGCGATCGATAACGATTCTTCTTTGATGATGCAGGCGGCGCTACCATTAGCAGCGCCGCTTCTTTTATGTTCCGTACGCAGATAGGCCCCGTCATGTTGACCACCGAACGCATCTTGGCCGACGTGCTCGTGTCGGGCCGCTGTTCGTGATCGAGCCCGACCATGATAGCGAGGCCGTATACGATTTCACCAACCCGAGGTCGGGGGCGAGGATGGACGCGAAGACAGGAGAGATTCTCTGATGGATAGCATGTTCAATGACCATGTTTTCCCTAAATACAAGGATCAACAGGTCATGAAGCCTCAGATGGATGGCCTTGATGACCCCACTTTAAGGTATTTCACGCTGTTGGACTCGTCTGCCCTAGTGAAAGACGAACTTAAAGCCGACAGGTTCGACGATGAATTCATTAAATCCTTCCTCAATGCCGCCAAGGAGCTTGCGGCCGCCGGGAGGAGAGCGACCGACAGGCCGGGCATGTATGTGTTCCTGGAGCATTCCTACGCGATTCCGGTGATGTTCCTCACAAGGCACTGTATTGAGCTTTCAATCAAGAGGGCGATAAAAAAATGTGGGGCTAAGCCTAAGAAAGACCACAGCCTTAGAAACCTGTGGAATTCCTTGCTCTCGAGGTTTCCGAAGCAAAAGTGCCGTGAAGACAATAGAACCATCAAGAACATGGGTGCTTTTGTAAATGCCATTGCCGACATCGATGACAACGGCATCAGTCTCCGCTATCCGCAGGACAAATCAGGCGGACTGACGCAGGACAGGCCGCTATTCGTGAACGACGAGGAAGTCGTCTCGTATTTGGAGAAGTTCGTAGAGCAACTTCAACTTATTGACTTCGATTATCTTGTCGAGAATGGTAAATAAGTAGCTGGAGACCGCTCTTTATCGTTTGTAAAACCATTGGTTGGGATCGATTTGACCACCGGCCCCAACCAGAAATATAACGTCCGATAGTTGTGAATCATAACCAGTAAATTAACGTAGCATCACAGCGGGATTGCTAAAGAAACTCGCCAGACTCAAGGTCGATAAAGTCGCCAAGTCTGATCTGCGCCTTGAAAGCGGCCTCATATTCTCTCGCTCGCGTCTGATCATCAAGCTTGAAGCCGATGTTGAACAGCTTTCCCGACTTCGTTCTCCGAATCAGGTCTTGTTCCAACATGAATGCGATCACGCGGCGATGCGCTTCGTCGTCGTCCATATTCAAATAGAAGCACGCGACACCGCGCCTGCCCTTCGCGAGGGTCTCGCAGGAGCTGTGCTTGCATTCAGCAACCACCGTACCGAGAGCCGCTTCACGGCAGACCTCCTCTACGAACTCAATATCATTGAAGAAGAACATCCATTTCCCGCACCTGTGCTTATCAAGCTCCGGGGCCAGCTTGGTATCGATGTAAAACGACCACCACGGGTTGTCCACCCTGATGATTCGGCCGTCTTCGCTCAACATCGACCTCACTTCCATCCATGCCTCCTATGCCAGGATCTCACCGATTACCAAATTGAACTTTATGCCCGAACGCGGTTCGTTGAACTCGTCGACCGCCTCGCCGTCATGGTCGGGCTTGGTCACGAACAGCGGCCCCGGTGCATCGATGCGAGGTCCGATCGTGAATTCACATCGCTGTAGGATTATAAATTGACTTTCGATATTGGCACTCTTTATAGCGTTGTAGCAAAGTGAGCCTGTTACCGGCTTGTTCCGGCAACGGGTTTTTTAATATCTACTTGGAGTCATGCAAATGGTCCAACATAGATCTGTAAGTAAGCGCTTCGAGGAAACGATGCCGATCTCGCATCAATTCATGGGTGCATCGGAAAAATAGGGCGGAGTCGCCCTCGCGATCCCGCCCCGTAGACCCGAGCGTTTCTGACTTTCCCGTTATCCGGAACGGCTGGAGAAGGTCGCGTCTCAGTTCGGAAAACCCAATGCTTGAAGCGACGATGCCAAGGGGCTACTCGGTCAGCTTTTCGCATCCGCGCCAGGGCAAGGGGAGGGACAGCCTGTAGAACGAGGCCGGCTCCATAGGAATCTCCTCGAGCCTTCCGTTGCCTCGCCGAACCCACGATGTTCCGTTTGCGTCGGTGAAAGCCGTTTCGGGCGCCGTGCGTACTCCCATTCCGTGCCCTTCCGTCGGGAGCCATATGTACCATGCTCCAGGAGGAAGCGTGCCGACGCAGACGCGGTTGGGAAAAACGGGGCGGTTGTCCTCTCCTTTGAAAGAGGGGCCGGCTCCGCTAATCCCGACGCAGGTGACGATTGCGTCGTAGACGGGGGACTCACTTTCGTTTCGAAGCACGACGAACTGCCAGACGAATCGATTGTCCTCGGGCTGACCGGTACGGTTTCGACCCCCTTCGTACCATGCCGATATGCGGGATGGCTGATACCGCTTGATGTCGTCCTCCCTGTTCCTTTTGCTCTGGCTGCCTTGCCAGAATGCGACAATCAAGGCCACCAAGGTAACGAGTCCGATGAATGCTTGGACAATCAGATTGGCGATGTCTATATCGATGCCAAAAATCATTGGATGGTCACCGGCTCAGCGTCGTGGGGCGATAATTCTAACTCCGAATAATACGGCTTGATCGATGGTCGACGTTACGTAAACGTCAAAATGGGTTTGTCTTAACAGCCTTATTTTCTTAAGACAAACTTGCCGCAACGCCAATTCAAAGAGTTTGCCGTGACGCAGACAGATGCAGTTGGTTGCTGAAAAGCGTGGTTATTTGGGCAGGATTCGCTTCAAAACGCCCGTCGATTATTACGATCTAATGCAGCCTGTAGGGTGGATGTACTTCGATAAGCAGTAGTCGACATGCTCTGGTTTTGAACGAAAAGTCCCAGAGACAATCGATAACGATTCTTCTTTGATGATGCGAGCGGCGCTACCATTAGCAGCGCCGCTTGTTTTCCGCTCGCAGATAGATCCCGCCATGTTGACCACCGAATGCATCTTGACCGACGTGCTCGTACTCCTATTCGGGCACAGAAATTGGAGGCGCGGCCCCCAGCGTCTACTCAGCGAAATTCGTTAAGAAAGCTGACATCGAACACTGTGAACTCCGTCATCGAATCGAATCTCATTGACTGGGATGCGTTCATTAATGATGACTTTGATGCCTATTTCAAAGCTCGCGTCATGGCTTTGCTGGACGCTATTGAGTTCGCACTGGGCAAGTCCATCTCCGATAGGGGCACCGAGGAAACAGTAAAGAGATTTGGCCGCTCATTGGAATAAGATGCTTCTTAGCTCCGTTATTGGTTATAGAAAGAAGGCTTAATGTCTGATTTTGAAATTTTGCAGCAGTTGTGCGAAACAGCAGACGAACTTTCAAAGAAATACATCAGCTCTAGTTCGCCTGACTTTAAAGCATGGAAGACAAGGGCGGACAGGCTTTTAATTAGGCGATTTGGAAAAGACAGCTACGAATTTAAAAGCTTTAACAAAATCAGCTACTCGTTGTCTTTCTTCACCTCCGGTACGCCCGACTCGGCTTTCGTTGAAGCCTGTGCGGACGGCCTGCGCAGTGCAAAAGCTGTGCTGGAGACATACCTTGATGAGTTTTCAGACGAAGGGGAAACCGGATCGACTGCAAATGTTGGAGATTATTCGAAGGTATTTATCGTTCATGGTCACAACGGAGAGCTTAGAGAAAGGGTCGCGAGAATCATCGAAAGGCAGGGCCTGACGGCGGTTGTCGTAAACGAGCAGTCAAATCAGGGCAAGACAATCATCGAAAAGCTGGAAATTGAAGGCGATGCAGCAGGAGCGGTATGCCTTTTTACGGCGGACGACGAAGGAAGAGCCCAGGCAGAACAGTCGGAAAAGCCCAGGGCTAGACAAAATGTTGTATTTGAAGCCGGATACTTTATTGGTCGGCTTGGCAGGGAAAACGTTGCAATTCTTGTTGACAAAGGTATCGAGATTCCCTTCGATCTACAGGGCGTCGTTTATACCGGAACAGACAGTTGGGAGTTCGGCCTCTTGAAAGAACTCAAGTCCATGGGATATTCCATCGACTTTAATAAGATGGATATCTAATCCGTTGATCCCTCCTTTCACCGACTGGCAAAACGATTTACACCTAATTGTGGACATTGCCCACACGATTTCTCTTTGCTCCCGCATCGATCTCGCTAAACTAATAGGTGCTGCTACCAGGGCATTTTTCTGGTGCATATTCTATTGGCTCCTGCGAAGATCGGAGCGGCTATGTTTGCCGCCGAGCCCCACACCGGCCGTCATCACATCGCGATCGCTGCCATGGCCTGCCTATGCGTTTTGCTGGGCGGGCCTTCTTATGCCGCGGGCGCGGAGAGCCTCATCATCGCGGGCGCGACGTACTGCGAGCCGGGCGCGTCGGGCCCCGGCTGGGCCTGGACCGATGCCGACCACCTGGAGCTTGACGGCTACGCGGGTGGGGCCATCGGCGCCGAGGGCGACCTGGTGCTGACGCTTGCCGGGCAAAACTCCGTG
>ERZ837590.1458-NODE-1458-length-12123-cov-4.684620_pt1 | contig 12123 bp, 10 predicted proteins | sample MGYA00519573_ERZ837590 | MGnify/ENA primary metagenome ERZ837590 (study PRJEB31850, sample SAMEA3708820) | human gut metagenome | biome: human gut; feature: human-associated habitat; material: faeces | place: China | collected 2014 ... | reverse complement strand
GAGGTAAAGCGGGCCTGCACCGCGAAGGAATATCTCTGATTTCCGCGTCCGCTTCTTCACAAAGAAGCTTTCTAATCTACAAGCGTATCACCCCAACAATTACAAATTTAAATTCTTGAAAAGATCTCCAAGGCTTGTGCCGATATCTTCACTCTTTGGAATCTCAATCTTTTCAACCGGCTCTTCTTCTTTCTCTTCCAGTGCTTTCATACTGAGACTGATCTTACCGTCTTTGATACCGATAACCTTTACCTCTACTTCCTGTCCCACTTCAAGTACATCGGAAGGAAGTTTCACACGCTTCTGGGAGATCTGAGATACATGGACAAGACCGGACAGACCATTCTCAAGCTTTACAAAAGCACCGTAATTCTGAAGGGTCTCAACGGTTCCTTTCAGTACAGAACCAACCTGAATACTTGCGATCAGAGCTTCACGGGCTTTTTTCTCTTTCTCTTTCAGCAGTTCACGTGCAGAAAGGACAAGACGGTTATTTGCCTGATCCACATCAATCACCTGAACTTCAATATCCTTGAGAAGGTAAGTCTCAAGATCTTCAATATAGGAAAGGGAAAGTCTGGAAGCAGGAACAAATCCTCTTAATCCTTCTACCATGACGATAACACCACCGTTGACAACTCCCTCGACTTTTACAGGAAGAACGGTCTTTTTCTCCAGGTACTCTTTTACACGGTTCCAGGGATTTGCATCATCGAAATGATCTTCATAATCAGCCATGGTCTCTGTTGCTTCACTTGTCTGTAATTCTTCTTTTAATTGTTCGCTCATAGCAGTCACCTTTGTTCCTCTCTTTTTGTTAAAAACTAAAATCAGTATAGCATATGTATCTGAAAAAAAACAGTAAATCGTGGAAAAACTGCCTCTAAAATGTTAAAATCAGGTTGGCTTATAATGAAAAAAATGTTAATCTTTTAGAATCAACAGAGAAATGGAGTAATACAGATGAGTAATGATAAAAGAAAAGTGTACGTTGTCGGACATAAGAATCCAGATACGGATTCCATCTGTACCGCGATCGCTTATGCAAATTTAAAGACGAAACTGACGCAGATCAGGCATGAACCGCGTCGTGCCGGTCAATTAAATGAAGAAACTCAGTATGTACTGGAACGTTTTGGAGTGAAAGTGCCGTTACTTTTATCGGACTTAAGAGAGCAGATCAAAGATGTGGATCTAAGGGAAAGCGAAGAGATTAACGGAAATCTGTCCATTCGTACTGCATGGGAAAAGATGACCGAGATGAATACGCATACACTTCCTATCACAAGAGACGGGATGCTGGAAGGTGTGATCACGAAAGGTGATATCGCCAAATCCTATATGGATGTTTACGATAATACGATGCTGGCAAAGGCGAGAACCCAGTATCGGAATATTGCAGCCGCTGTAGAAGGAAAAGTGGAGACAGGAAATGAGCATGGCTATTTTCAGAAAGGAAAGGTCGCAATCGCAGCATCCGGTAAAAATCTTATGACCCGATTTATTGAAAAGGATGACCTGGTGATCATGGGAGACCGGATTGATGCACAACAGTGTGCCATTGATATGGATGCAAGTTGTATGGTCATATGTCAGGGCTATCCGATCTCGGAAGACATCCTGCATCAGGCAGAGAAAAAACAGATCGTTGTGATCCGTACACCGCATGATACATTTACTGCTGCACAGCATATCAACCAGAGTATCCCGGTCCGTTTTTTCATGACCAGAGAAAATCTGGTTACATTTCATATACGGGATTTTGTGGATGACGTAAAAGAAGTTATGGCAAGAAAAAGATTCCGTGATTTCCCGGTTCTGGGCAACCAGGGAAAGTTTGTAGGACTTGTATCCCGGAGACGCCTGTTGAATGTGAAGAAAAAGCAGGTGATCCTAGTTGACCATAATGAAAAAAATCAGGCAGTCGACGGAGTGGAAGAAGCAGATGTCCTGGAGATTATCGATCATCATCGCCTGAGCAGTATTGAGACGATGGGACCGGTTTATTTCCGTAATCAGCCGGTGGGATGTACGGCTACGATCGTATATCAGATGTATGAAGAAAATGGAATTGCGGTGGATGCAGTCAATGCGGCACTCCTCTGTTCAGCAATCATTTCTGATACCCTGATGTTCCGTTCTCCGACCTGTACACCACTGGATGAGGTAACAGCGAGAAAACTGGCAGAAATTGCTTCGATCAATATTGAAGAACTGGCACAGGAGATGTTCAATGCAGGAAGCAATCTGAAAGGAAAGAGTGCAGAAGAGATTTTATTCCTGGATTTCAAGCAGTTTACGGTGAATGATACGATGTTTGGAGTCGGACAGGTCAATTCCATGAGTGCAGAGGAACTGAAAGAAATCAAAGAAAGAGTTCTGCCTCATATGGAGAAGGCACGTAAAAATCATGGGCTGAATATGATCTTCTTTATGCTGACGAATATTATCACAGAATCTTCAGAACTGATCTGCTGTGGAGCAGAGGCGAGAGAAAAAATCATCAGTGCTTATGATCTGCGGGATGATGCTGAGATACTGATGCTCAAAGGAGTTGTATCCCGTAAGAAGCAGCTCGTGCCGACACTGGTTGGTGCGTTGCAGCAGTAAGGAACAGGAGGAAAAAATGGCAAAGCAGATATGGAAACCGGGAAATATGGTTTATCCATTACCGGCGGTAATGGTCAGTACAGGAGATAAAAAAGGAAATCAGAATATTCTGACTGTAGCGTGGACAGGAACTGTTTGTACGAATCCTGCAATGGTATACATATCAGTGCGTCCGGAACGTTATTCCTATCATATGATCGAAGAAAGCGGTGAATTTGTGATCAATCTGACCACGGAGAAACTGGCAAGGGCAACGGATTTCTGCGGTGTCCGTTCAGGGCGGGATGTAGATAAATGGAAAGAGTGTCATCTGAGTGCAAAGAAATCACAGACGCTGGAATATGCTCCCTGTATTGAAGAAGCACCGGTCAATATTGAGTGCAAAGTAAAGAAGATCGAGAAGCTTGGAAGTCACCATATGTTCCTGGCGGAAGTGACGGCAGTTCAGGCAGACGAAGCGTATCTGAATGAAAAGGGAAAGTTTGAATTGAATAAGACGGGACTTCTGGCTTATTCTCATGGAGAGTATTTAGGGCTTGGAAAAAAGATCGGTACCTTTGGATACAGTGTGAAAAAGAAGGCAGACCGGAGACGAAAGAGAGGGAAAAAGTAAATGCTTTCATTTGAAAATGATTATTCTGAAGGGGCAAGTGAAAAAATCCTTCAAAGGCTGATAGAGACCAATATGGAACAGCTTTCAGGATATGGAAATGACCGGTATTGTGAATCGGCAAAAGAAAAAATCCGTAAGGCCTGTGGGTGTCCTGAGGCAGAAATTTACTTCCTGTCAGGAGGAACGCAGACGAACCGGATTGTGATCAGTTCCATGCTTCAGCCTTATGAGGGCGTGATCGCAGCACAGACAGGCCATGTAAGCAGTCATGAAGCAGGTGCAATCGAATCTTCCGGTCATAAAGTACTGACACTGCCACAGCATGACGGAAAGATCGAGCCGGAAGAGCTGGCAGATTATCTGAATGACTTTTATGGGGATGGAAATCATGAACATATGGTGTTCCCGGGAATGGTTTATATTTCACATCCCACTGAGTATGGAACGCTTTATACAAAAGGGGAGCTGGCGGAGCTGGCAGATATCTGCCTGGAATACCATATTCCACTTTATCTGGATGGTGCAAGACTGGGATATGCCCTGGCGGCAGATACGGATGTGACGTTAAAGGATGTGGCGGATTATTGCGATGTATTTTACATTGGCGGAACAAAAGTCGGTGCATTGTGTGGAGAGGCGGTTGTTTTCACAAAAGAGAATGTTCCGGCACATTTCCTGACCCGGATCAAGCAACAGGGAGGTCTGCTGGCAAAGGGCAGACTGCTTGGAATCCAGTTTGATACACTATTTACAGAAAATCTTTATCTGGAGCTGGGGCGGCATGCGATGAAATGTGCGGAAAAGCTGAAGGCGATATTTAAAGAAAAAAAATATCCGTTTTATATTGATTCGCCAACCAATCAGATTTTTGTAGTTCTGGAAAATGAAAAAATGAAAGAACTTGAGAAAAAGGTAAAGTTCAGTTTCTGGGAGAAAGCAGATGATACGCATACAGTTGTGCGTTTTGCAGTGAGCTGGGCGACACAGGAAGAAATGATCGATGAATTACAGGAGCTGCTGTAAAAGGGGCTGATATTCTTGATTTCAGAAGAATGAAAAAGGTGGAATTCGGGAAAAATAGAATAGAAAAAGAAATACATGAGAATCATTCTCAATAAAATTCTTGAATTAAGGAGCAGAATCTGCTAAGATACATATGGTTAGTTAATACTAACTATGTGTGAATGAATCATGGAAGCTCCTTTTGCCCTGAAATACCTGAATCCAGGGCTTGAGGATTCCTAAAGAAAGGAAGAACAGGCAATGGATTATTTAGAAATTGAAAAAGTGATTGGAAGAGAGATTATTGATTCAAGAGGAAACCCGACAGTAGAGGCAGAGGTACATCTTGCAGATGGAACTGTTGGATTTGGTGCAGCACCGAGTGGAGCATCAACGGGAGAATTTGAGGCTCTTGAATTGAGAGACGGAGATAAAGCCCGTTTTGGAGGCAAAGGTGTTTCTAAGGCAGTGGAGAACATTAATACAATTATCAATGATGCACTTCAGGGAATGGATGCAAGTGATGTCTATGCAGTTGACAAGGCCATGATCCAGGCAGATGGAACAAAGGATAAATCAAAGCTGGGAGCAAATACAATCCTTGCTGTATCGATTGCAAGTGCGAGAGCAGCAGCCACATCCCTGGATATTCCGCTGTACCGTTTCCTTGGCGGAGTCAATGGTAACAGACTTCCGGTTCCGATGATGAACATTGTAAATGGTGGATGCCATGCATTATCTTCAGGACTGGATGTTCAGGAGTTTATGATCATGCCGGTTGGAGCTCCTTCATTTAAAGAATGCCTGAGATGGTGTGCAGAAGTGTTCCATGCACTTGCAGGTATCCTGAAAGAGCGTGGACTTGCAACGTCAGTAGGAGATGAAGGTGGATTTGCACCGGCACTGAAGTCTGATGAAGAAGCGATCGAGACGATTCTTGAGGCAGTGAAAAAAGCAGGATATGAGCCTGGAAAAGATTTCAAAATTGCCATGGATGCAGCATCTTCTGAATGGAAGACAGGCAAGGTTGGCGAATATAAACTTCCAAAAGCAGGAACTGTGTATACATCTGAACAGTTGATCGAACACTGGAAGAGTCTTGTAGAGAAATACCCGATCATTTCCATCGAGGATGCACTGGATGAGGAAGACTGGGAAGGCTGGAAGAAACTGACAGCAGAGCTGGGAGACAAAGTACAGCTTGTCGGTGATGACTTATTCGTTACAAATACAGAGCGTCTTGCAAAAGGAATTGAGCTTGGATGTGGTAATTCTATCCTGATCAAATTAAATCAGATCGGTTCTGTATCTGAGACACTGGAGGCAATTAAGATGGCACATAAGGCAGGATATACAGCAATCGCATCCCATCGTTCCGGTGAGACAGAAGATACAACGATCGCAGATCTTGCAGTTGCACTGAACACCTGCCAGATCAAGACCGGTGCACCGAGCCGTTCCGAGCGTGTAGCGAAATATAATCAGCTTTTAAGAATTGAGGAAGAACTCGGAGCAAGTGCAGTATATCCGGGAATCAAGGCATTTAATGTACAGCAGTAAGTAAAAGGAATACTGCCGGATAATAAAATGATGTCGGAGTCAAAAGCCCCCACTTATTATCATGCTTTCGCTGATAATGAGTGGGGGCTTTGTGATGAATTTTTGGTGTTAAGGGAAATTGCGTTATGTTTTTTTATGTCCTTCGTCCGCAAGGGCCCGAATAGAAGAGACATATTCTGATGGCGTCATCCCGGTAGAACGCTTAAACTGCCGGGAAAAATAGTGGATGGAAGAGTATCCAAGGTATTCAGAAATCTGAGTAAAATTCATCTGTCCGCTGCGGATCATGGATTTTGCTTCACTGATCTTTAAGGCAGAATAATATTCAATCACTCCTGTCCCTTCCGAATCCCGGAATAATTTCTGCAGACGGGAGCGGCTGATCAGGTTATCATGGCAGATCTGCTCAATCGTTAAATGATCCGCCAGATGGCTGAGCAGATAGTTCTTTATATGAGAGAATAATTCTGCATCTGTATTTTTGGAGAGTGTCCGGTCAGACAGTGGGGTCCGGGAAACTTCTTCGGTCAGAAGAGGATTCTGATTACGCCGGTAAAGGCTGAGGAGAAGTTCTTCTAAATGAAGGCGGATAAGCTGACCACAGACAGGGGATGTATCTTTCCTGATCTGCAGGGATGTCTGATAGGGATCGTCCAGACGTCCTTCCAAAAAACTTCCTGCTTCTGCAATGATTCCGGCAAGCAGCCGACGTTCAGTTTCTTCGAGGTGAAGGATCTTTCCTCTGAAAAATTCCATCGCAGGATCTGTGCAGGAAAAAGAGATCACGATCAGATTCGGTGCGATCTTTCCGTTTGCCTTGACCCAGTGAAATTCACCCGGGTAGTGAAAAGCGATTTCTCCGCGTCTGAGAGTATGGGTAAGAGGACCTGCACCAATCTCCACTTCTCCTTTATCAACGCATACAAACTCCCAGAAATCATGGGATTCTCCGGGAAAAGAAAAGGTACTCATATATTCAAAATAATGAAGGGAAAACAGCTCTTCTATATGAAAAAGATCCTGAAGCTGAATTCCATAATATTTCTTTGGATTTGAAAAATGATCTGTATTTGCAGCGACAATATGCATTCAGAGCCTCCTCCTTTTTCAAAAATGTTCTTAGTAAGGATATCATAGCATTATTTTCCGAAAATGCAAAGAGAAAATGCAGATTGTGCAAATGAAAGATAAGATAGTATAAAGATTTTTATGGGGTTTTATCATACAATAGAAGAAGTGTAACATAGAAAGTGAAATGGAGGAATCAATCATGAAAAAACCGGTTCTTGTAATTATGGCGGCTGGAATGGGAAGCAGATATGGCGGACTGAAGCAGATCGATCCAGTCGATAAAGAAGGACATATCATTATGGACTTTTCAATCTTCGATGCAAAGCGTGCGGGATTTGAAAAAGTTGTATTTATCATTAAAAAAGAGGATGAGGCTGATTTTAAGGAAGCAGTCGGCAACAGAATGGAAAAGATCATGGATGTTGCATATGCATATCAGGATCTTCATAACCTGCCGGAAGGATTTGAAGTTCCGGAGGGTCGTGTGAAGCCATGGGGAACGGCTCATGCAGTTCTGAGTGCGATTGATGAAGTGGATGGACCATTTGCTGTTATCAATGCAGATGATTATTATGGACGTCATGCATTTGAAGTAATCTATAATTATCTGACAACGCATGAAGATGATGACAAATACCGTTATACCATGGTGGGATACCGTCTGAAAAATACGGTGACAGATAACGGACATGTTGCAAGAGGGATCTGTGACCTGAATGATGCAAAAGAATTAGTTGCAGTTCATGAGCGTACAAGAATTGAGAAGCGTAATGGTGGAATTGCATATTCAGAGGATGACGGAGCTACATGGACAGAGGTAGATCCGGAGACACTGGTTTCTATGAATATGTGGGGATTTACAAGAAGTATTCTGGATGAGATCAAGGCAGAATTTCCTGCATTTCTTGAAAAAGGACTGAAAGAGAATCCGATGAAGTGTGAGTATTTCCTGCCATCTGTTGTGAGCAACTTATTAGAGTCTGAGAGAGCAACCGTGCAGGTACTTGAGTCAGAAGATAAATGGTATGGAGTTACATATAAAGAGGACAAGCCGGTTGTTGTAGAGGCAATCCAGGCATTGAAAGATGCAGGAGAGTATCCGCAGAAATTATGGGAGGAAGACTAAAGATGGGAAGAGTGTCTGAAGCACAGATCAATGAAGCGATTGCAAATTTTGATTATGAGGGAAAGCTTTTAAGTAAAGAGCCTTTTGGAAGCGGTCATATTAATGATACATATCTTTTAAAGTATGAGATTTCAGAGATGGGAATCCTGAAAGTGATCCTTCAGCGTATGAACCGTGAGATTTTTACGAATCCGGTAGAACTGATGGAGAATGTAGTAGGGGTTACGACGTTCCTTCGTAAGAAGATCATTGAGAACGGCGGAGATCCGGAGCGTGAAACTCTGAATGTAATCCCGGCAAAGGATGGAAAGCCTTACTATGTGGATTCTAAGGGTGAGTACTGGCGTTCTTATGTATACATTACGGATGCAAGCAGTTATGACCAGGTAGAGAAACCGGAAGACTTTTACGAAAGTGCAGTCGCATTTGGACATTTCCAGCGGATGCTGGCTGATTATCCTGCAGAGACACTCAATGAGACGATCAAGGGATTCCATGATACAAGAGCAAGATTCCAGGTATTTAAAGATACCGTTGCAAAGGATGTATGCGGACGTGCAGCAGAAGTACAGGATGAGATCAACTTTGTACTGGCACATGAAGACGTGGCAAATGTATTTGGGGAGCTTCAGGACAAAGGAAAACTTCCGCTTCGTGTCACGCACAATGATACAAAGCTGAACAATATTATGATCGACGACAAGACCGGAAAGGGAATCTGCGTTATTGATCTTGATACAGTTATGCCGGGACTTGCAATGAACGATTTTGGTGATTCCATCCGTTTTGGGGCAAGTACAGCAGCAGAGGATGAGACAGACTTAAGCAAAGTATCCTGCAGTATGGATCTTTTTGAAATCTATGTAAAGGGCTTCCTTGAGGGATGTGACGGAAAGCTGACAAAGAAAGAAGTTGAACTTCTTCCGATGGGAGCAAAAGTCATGACTTTTGAGTGCGGTATGCGTTTCCTGACAGATTATCTGGATGGAGATCATTACTTCAAGATCCACAGAGAAAAGCACAATCTTGACAGATGCCGTACCCAGTTCAAACTGGTGGCAGATATGGAAAAGAAATGGGATATCATGCAGGAGATCGTAGCAAAATATAATCGCTGATCGTGCAACATTTTTACCATAAGATGAACCAAAAATACAAGGTATATTCAGAGAATTTATGGTATAATGTACCTGTAAGTTGAAGGAAAGATAACTTGATCATATTGGTTGAAGGAGGAGTTAAAATGTCAATTTTAGTAACCGGAGGAGCCGGATTTATTGGAAGCCATACCTGTGTGGAACTTCTGAATGCAGGATATGATGTTGTTGTTGCAGATAACTTATACAACGCATCTGAAAAGTCACTGGAAAGAGTAAAAAAGATTACAGGAAAAGACCTGAAATTCTACAAAGCAGACATTCGTGATAAAGAAGCTATGAATGAGATCTTTGAGAAAGAAGAAATTGAGTCAGTGATTCATTTTGCAGGACTGAAAGCAGTTGGTGAGTCTGTAGCAAAGCCGCTTGAGTATTATGAGAACAATATTGGCGGAACGATTACGCTTTGTGATGTTATGAGAAACCATGGTGTGAAGAATATTATCTTCAGTTCTTCTGCAACAGTATATGGTGATCCGGCATTTATTCCGATCACTGAGAAATGCCCGAAAGGAACCTGCACAAATCCATACGGATGGACAAAGTGGATGCTGGAGCAGATCCTGACAGATCTTCATACAGCAGATCCTGAGTGGAATGTAGTACTTCTTCGTTACTTCAACCCGATCGGAGCACATAAGAGCGGTCTCATCGGTGAAGATCCGAAGGGAATCCCGAACAACCTGATTCCATATATCACTCAGGTAGCTATCGGTAAATTAGAGCGTCTTGGAGTATTCGGAGATGACTATGATACGCATGACGGTACAGGTGTCCGTGATTATATCCATGTAGTTGACCTTGCGATCGGACATGTGCGTGCAGTAGAGAAACTGAAAGAGAAAGCAGGAGTATCCGTATACAACCTTGGAACAGGAAATGGATATTCTGTTCTTGATATGGTAAAAGCATTCAGCAAGGCATGCGGAAAAGAGATTCCGTATGAGATCAAGCCTCGTCGTGCCGGAGATATCGCAACATGCTATTGTGACGCATCCAAGGCAAAAGAAGAGCTGCACTGGGTAGCTGAAAGAGGACTGGATGAGATGTGCGAAGATTCATGGAGATGGCAGAGCCAGAATCCAAATGGATACGAGGGATAATTTCCAGGATTACTTTCCTGAAAATGATCGCCAGAGCGTGATCAAAAGATAGAGAAAAGGTTGTTGACCGGAGATGATGGATCAGATGAATGAGACGGATTCTACAGTGACAGCCTTTTCTTTTTTGCTGCAGGGGATGTGGCAGCAGTAAAAAGAAAAGGTGGTGACGGAATGAAGAGAAATGTAGATTTGAATGAAATATCTGATGGACGGCTGTATTCTGCCAATGATATGGTCAAAGTAGAATGTGGAGATTGTGCAGGGTGTTCTGCATGCTGTCAGAATATGGGAACTTCGGTTGTTTTAGATCCGATGGATATATGGAAAATGCAACGAGGAACAGGCAGGATGTTGGAGAAACTTCTGAAAAAAGAACTGGAGCTGAATGTTGTGGATGGAATTATTTTGCCCAATCTGCGTATGAACGGAACGAGAGAGGTCTGTTCCTTTCTGAATGAAGAAGGACGCTGCTCGATCCATCCATACAGGCCGGGAATCTGCAGGCTTTTTCCATTGGGCAGATATTATGAGAAAAATGGATTTCATTATTTTCTTCAAATTGATGAATGTCGAAAAAAATCACGTGGAAAGATGAAAGTAAAGAAATGGCTGGGGATTGAAAACCTGAAAACTTATGAAACTTATATTAGCAGGTGGCACGAGTTCCTTAATAAGAGTGAAGATGGAATGAAAGAACTGGATGAACAGAACATCCCATATAAGAAAGATATTGAAGTTGGTATCATGGTGGAGACCGCTGCAGCATCCCTGATGGCAGATGTGTTCGCGAAGGAGGCAGCATTTTTCAGCATTGGAACCAACGACCTGACCCAGTATACCATGTCCGTGGACCGCGGAAATGACAAGGTTTCTTACCTGTATTCCACCTTTAACCCGGCGGTGCTGCGCAGCATTAAGCGCATTATCACCTGTGGCCGTGAGGCCGGTATTATGGTGGGCATGTGCGGTGAGGCAGCAAGCGACCCGCTCATGATTCCACTGCTTCTGGCCTTTGGCTTAAATGAGTTCAGCATGAGCGCATCTGCCATTCTGTATTCCAGAAAGCTGATTACCGGATACAGCACCCAGGAGCTTCAGGCGGTTGCGGACAAGGCAATGAGCTTTGCCACCGCTGCGGAGGTAGAGTTGTACATGAGGGAATTTATGGCTGGTCAGGCTTAAACAAATATACTGGCTGTCACCTGCGCTGCAGGCGGCAGCCATTTATAAAAAGAAGAAAACACATTCACGAGGAGAGACGATCATGGCAGTTTATCTTATCTGTTATCTGGCATCTTATATACTGGCCCGGTTTGGTCATTACCTGATATCCGGCCTCCTGCTTCTGGCAGCGGCAGGCTGGCTTTATATGGAGGATTACCGGAAATATAAGAACCTGATCCATCTGCGTGGTCTGTTCTCTCTGTTCTGGGTTGGAGGAGAGGGCCTTGCCTGTCTGAAGCTTAGCAGCTTACAGACCGACTGGTCGAACATGACCTGGTTTTGTCTGTTTCTGGCGTACATAGGGTTCTGGCTGGTTTTCGAAATTCTGGTCCGCGTGTACGGTTCCGGTTACGACGGCTATGGTAGGTGGAGAAGCTTTTCCGGGGACTCCAGGCCGGTTTTTGCCATGATCTGCGGCCTTACCGTATTATCTCTTGGATGCTTTGTCGCAGAGGCAGTTATACTGGGCTATGTACCGCTGTTTTTGCGCGGGGTTCCACATGCATACTCAGAATTCCATCTCACGGGAATCCATTATTTCACGGTATCCTGTGTGCTGGTTCCGTCTCTGACGGTGCTTTATGTTCATATGCGCAATGGACGGGGAAGCGAGAGACTTCTCCTTGCGGCGTTGGTCATGACAGCCATCTCCCTGCT
>ERZ837590.1456-NODE-1456-length-12141-cov-7.608804_pt1 | contig 12141 bp, 6 predicted proteins | sample MGYA00519573_ERZ837590 | MGnify/ENA primary metagenome ERZ837590 (study PRJEB31850, sample SAMEA3708820) | human gut metagenome | biome: human gut; feature: human-associated habitat; material: faeces | place: China | collected 2014 ... | reverse complement strand
AGATCGGCGACCACGACGAGAACATCTCCTACGAGCAGAGCATCGACGTGCTGGAGAAGCAGTTCCCCGGCCACGGTCTGGAGTACGCCACTAAGCTGCGCGACTACACCATTGCCCTGTACAAGAAGTGCGCCGAGTATGCACTGTCCCGCGGCATCATCATTGCCGATACCAAGTTCGAGTTTGGTCTGGACGAGGACGGAAACGTGGTGCTGGGTGACGAGATGCTGACCCCGGACTCCTCCCGCTTCTGGCCGCTGGAGGGCTACGAGCCGGGTCACAGCCAGCCCTCCTTCGACAAGCAGTTCGTCCGCGACTGGCTGAAGGCCAACCCCGACAGCAACTACGACCTGCCGCAGGATGTTATTGACAAGACCATTGCCAAGTATCTGGAGGCCTATGAGCTGCTGACCGGCAAAAAGCTGTAAGCGTATCCCGTATCCATAAAAATCAAGGCTGCTGCGGAAAATTTTCCGCAGCGGCCTTTTTTGCGCCCCGCCCTCTTGACATTGAGCGGGGATATGAGTAATATATGTATCGTATCAAACAGTTTTACATCGAACAACTTGAATAGAGGAAACCATTATGTGTACACAGCACACTATTGAAGAGCACTGCAAGCTGGACCCGCCGTGGGATGGGCCGCAGGTCATCCCCGCTCAGCTGCGCCGGGTGGACAACCTGATCTTCCGCAGGCTGAACCAGTTTTCCCGCGCCAACGGGGTAGAGCAGACCACCCCCATGCACGGGTGGATCATCGAGTATCTCTACCGCCACCGGGACGAGCCGGTGTTCCAGCGGGACATCGAGCGGGAGTTTTCCATCACCCGCTCCACGGTGACGAACATTTTGCAGCTGATGGAGCGCAAGGGCTACATCCAGCGGCTGAGCGTGCCGCAGGATGCCCGGCTTAAGCAGCTGGTTTTGACCAAGGAGGGCATCCAACGGCACGAAAAGACCCTGCTTTCCTTCCACCAGACCGACGATTATGTGGCCGGACTGCTGACCGAGGAGGAGAACGCAGAACTGCTGCGGCTGCTGAACAAGCTGCGGGAAGCACTGAAATAACGATCTTTTCCGTCAAAGCGCCGAAAAAGGACTTGTTAAATTAGCAATTATGAACATTTTACGAAACGTCTTGACATTTAAATTGTTATGTATAAAATTGTTTTGTACCAAACAAATAAATTCAACAGGAGGGAACTCAGATGATCAAAAAGCTTGTGTCGCATCTGGGCGAGTATAAAGCCGCCTCGATCAAGACACCGCTCTTTGCTGCGCTGGAAGCCATTATGGATGTGCTGCTGCCCACCATCATGGCCTTTATCATCGACCAGGGCATTGAAAAGGGCGATATGAACGCCATCATCCGCTACGGCCTGCTTACCTTTCTGGTGGCAGCCATTGCGCTGGTGCTGGGCGTACTGGCGGGCAAGTATGCCGCCGAGGCATCCACCGGCTTTGCCGGAAATCTGCGCGATGCCATGTATGAAAACATCCAGCATTACTCTTTTTCCAACATCGACAAATTCTCTACAGCGGGTCTTGTTACCCGCATGACCACCGACGTGACCAACGTGCAGAACGCCTTCCAGATGATCCTGCGCATGTGCGTGCGCGCTCCGGTGCATCTGGTGTTTGCCATGTTCATGGCTGTGGTCATCGGCGGCCCGCTGTCGCTGGTATTCGTGGTGGCGGTGGTCTTTCTGGTGGTGGTGCTGGCTGCCATCATGATCCCCACCTTCCGCATCTTTGACCGGGTGTTCAAGAACTATGATAACCTCAACGCCTCGGTGCAGGAGAATGTCTCTGCCATCCGCGTGGTCAAAAGCTTTGTGCGCGAGGGCTTTGAAAACGAAAAATACACCGCCGCCTGCGAGAGCCTGTACAAGCAGTTTGTCAACGCGGAAAGCCGCCTGAGCTTCAATAACCCCGCCATGCTGGTGGCAGTGTACGGCTGCAACATCGCGCTGAGCTGGTTCGGCGCAAAATATGTGCTGCACGGTGCCATTACCACCGGCCAGCTGAACGCCCTGTTCGGCTATGTCATGAACATCCTCATGGCACTGATGATGCTGAGCATGGCCTTTGTCATGATCGCCATGTCCGCCGCCTCTGCCAAGCGTATCGTGGAGGTGCTGGACGAGCACACCGACCTGCCCCCGGCAAAGCAGCCGGTGCAGCAGGTGGCAGACGGCAGCATCCAGTTTGACCACGTTACCTTCAAGTATAAGCACGGCAGCGGCCAGCCGGTGCTGAACGATATCAGCTTTACCATCCGGCCCGGCGAGACGCTGGGCATCATCGGCGGCACCGGCAGCGCAAAGTCCAGTCTGGTGCAGCTGATCCCCCGCCTGTACGATGCCGAGAGCGGCACCGTGCGGGTAGGCGGCGTGGACGTGCGGGATTATAACCTTGATGTGCTGCGCCGCGAGGTCTCCATGGTGCTGCAGAAGAACGTGCTGTTCAGCGGCACCATTCTGGATAACCTGCGCTGGGGCGATGCCAACGCCACCGAGGAAGAGTGCATCCGCATGGCAAAGCTGGCCTGCGCGGATGAGTTCATCCAGCGCTTCCCGGATAAGTACAATACATGGATCGAGCAGGGCGGCTCCAACGTGTCCGGCGGCCAGAAGCAGCGCCTGACCATCGCCCGCGCCCTGCTGCGCAAGCCCAAGGTGCTGATTTTGGACGACTCCACCAGCGCCGTGGATACCGCGACCGATGCCAAGATCTGCAAGGCCTTCCGGGAGGAGATCCCCGGCACGACCAAGATCATCATTGCACAGCGCATTTCCTCGGTGCAGGATGCAGACCGCATTCTGGTGCTGGAGAACGGCCAGATCAACGGTCTGGGCACCCACGCAGAGCTGCTGGCGACCAATGCCATCTATCAGGAGGTCTACAACAGCCAGACGCAGGGCGGCGGCGATTTTGACAAGCAGGGAGGTGCGCAGTAATGGCAGTAAAAGAAGTACATGGCCCCGGCCAGCGGGGCGCACGGGGGCCGCGCCCCAAGGTGGAAAACCCGGGCAAGCTGCTGAAGCGCATCATGGATGAGGTGTTCCGCAACTATCTGCCCCACTGCATCCTTGTGCTTGTGTGCATCGTGGTCAGCGCGCTGGCCAATGTGCAGGCCAGCCTGTTCTTGCAGACTTTGATGGACGATTACATCGTCCCCATGACCCGCCAGCAGAACCCCAGCTTTGCACCGCTGGCCGGTGCACTGGTGCGGATGTGCTGCATCTACCTTGTGGGCATTCTGGCCGCATGGGCCAACGCCCGCATCATGGTCAACGTAACGCAGGGCACGCTGCGCAATCTGCGCACCAAGCTGTTCACCCACATGGAAAGCCTGCCCATCCGGTATTTTGACACCCATCCCCATGGCGATATCATGTCCGTGTACACCAACGATGTGGATACCCTGCGCCAGATGCTCAGCCAGAGCATCCCGCAGCTGGTGTCCAGCGTCATCACCATCGTATCGGTGTTCTTCAGTATGTGTATGCTCAGCTGGCAGCTGACCATCGTTACCATGCTCATGGTGGCGCTGATGCTGTTCTGCTCCAAGCAGATCGCAAAAAGCTCCTCCAAGTACTTCATCCAGCAGCAGCGGGATCTGGGCAAGGTGAACGGCTACATCGAGGAGATGATGGAGGGCCAGAAGGTGGTCAAGGTGTTCACCCACGAGCAGCAGACCCTTGCCGGCTTCCGTGAGTTAAACGACCAGCTGAAGGAAAGCGCCAAGCAGGCCAACGCCTTCTCCAACATCATGATGCCGGTCAACGCCCAGCTGGGCAACATCAGCTACGCCATCTGCGCACTGACTGGTGCAGCCATGGCCGTTGGCGGCGTTGGCGGCATGACCCTTGGCACCGTGGTGGCCTTCCTCAGCCTGAACAAGGGCTTCAATATGCCCATCAGTCAGGTGTCTATGCAGGCCAACAGCGTCATCATGGCACTGGCCGGTGCCGAGCGCATCTTCAAGATGATGGACGAGCCCAGCGAGACCGACGAGGGCTATGTGACGCTGGTAAACGCCAAGTATGACCGGAACGACCAGCTGGTAGAAACGAACGAGCGCACCGGTCTGTGGGCGTGGAAACACCCCCACCACGACGGCACCGTTACCTACCACAAGCTGGCGGGCGATATCACCTTTACGGACGTAGACTTTGGCTATGTGCCGGAAAAAACGGTGCTGCATGACATCAACCTGTACGGCCGTCCGGGGCAGAAGATCGCCTTTGTCGGCTCCACCGGTGCAGGCAAGACTACCATTACCAACCTGATCAACCGCTTCTACGATATTCAGGATGGCAAGATCCGCTATGACGGCATCAACATCCACAAGATCAAAAAGGCCGACCTGCGCCGCTCGCTGGGCATCGTGCTGCAGGACACCCACCTGTTCACCGGCACGGTGATGGAGAACATCCGCTACGGACGGCTGGAGGCCACCGATGAAGAGTGCATCGCCGCCGCCCGTCTGGCCAACGCCGATGGCTTTATTAAGCGTCTGCCGGAGGGCTACAACACCATGCTGACCGGCGATGGCGCCAACCTCTCGCAGGGACAGCGCCAGCTGCTTGCCATTGCCCGCGCAGCCGTGGCAGACCCGCCGGTGCTGATTCTGGACGAGGCGACCTCCTCCATCGATACCCGCACCGAGGCGCTGGTGCAGCGCGGCATGGACGGCCTGATGTACGGCCGCACCAGCTTTGTCATCGCCCACCGCCTGTCCACCGTCCGCAATGCAGACTGCATCGTGGTGCTGGAGCAGGGCCGCATCATCGAGCGCGGCAGCCACGACGAGCTGATCGCCAAAAAGGGCAAGTATTACCAGCTTTATACCGGTAATCTGGCCGAGAACTAAACAATTTCCCACCTTCTCACAAAGCCGCCGCACAGCCATGCCGCCGTGCGGCGGCTCTTTTTTACTCCCATGAAGAAGCAATTCTGGAAAATCCGCAGATTTTCCAGAATTGCAAATATAAAAATAATTTTCCGCTGAAGATGGCCAAAGCGCACGCGGCGGCCATTTAAAATCGTCCGCTCCACGGTATACAAATGCCCCGGGCTGTGCTAGAATGGAGCAAACGAGAAAAAGGCTGGTGAGTGTATGCACCCTCTGACGGAATATCCCCGCCCGACTATGCGCCGGGACAGCTACGAGAACCTGAACGGCCTGTGGCAGTACGCCATCACCGCCTCGGCACAGCGCCCGGCGGGCTGGGACGGCGAGATTTTAGTGCCCTACGCGCCGGAGTGCCGCGCCTCCGGGGTGGGGCGCACATTGCAGCCCGGGCAGTGGTTGCACTACCACCGATATTTTGCGCCGCCCGCCGGGACGGGCGGCAGGGTGCTGCTGCATTTCGGCGCAGTGGACTACGCCTGCGCTGTGCAGGTGAACGGCCATCTGGTGGGCGGCCACCGGGGCGGCTACTGGCCCTTTACGCTGGATATCACCGCGCAGCTCAACGGTACAGGCCGCAACAGCCTGTGGGTGGCGGTGCAGGACCCCACCGGCCACGGCACACAGGCGCGGGGCAAGCAGACTTTGCAGCCCGGGGGGATGTTCTATCCCGCCCAGAGCGGCATCTGGCAGACGGTCTGGCTGGAGCGCGTGCCGGAAAATTACATCCAGTCTCTCACCGTTACGCCGGATTATGATGCCCGCACCGTGACCGTGAAAGCCCATACCTCTGCACCCGGCGGTGCGGCGAACCTGTGGGCGGTAGTGCGCGCCGGGGGTGTGACCATTGCCGAGGACTGGGGCAGCGATGAGGCCGACCAGGACGGTGAGGTGACGCTGCATATTGCGAAGGAGTATTTCTTCCCATGGAGCCCGGACACACCCTTTTTGTACGATTTGACCGTGGGCACTACGCAGGGAGAGGAAGAGCAGTTCGACACCGTGCACAGCTACTTTGCCCTGCGCAAGTGGAGCTGCGCACCGGACGCAAGGGGCGTGCTGCGCTTCTGCCTGAACGATAAGCCCATTCTGCTCAACGGCCTGCTGGATCAGGGCTACTGGACGGAGGGACTGTACACCCCGCCCTCGGATGCGGCGGTGGAACGGGAGCTGAGCGAGGTAAAGGCGCTGGGCTACAACCTGCTGCGCAAGCACGCAAAGATCGAGCCGCAGCGCTGGTACTACCACTGCGACAGGCTGGGGCTTGTGGTCTGGCAGGATATGGTCAACGGCGGCAGCAAGTATAACCTGTGGTTCGTCACCTACCTGACCAATGTTTTGCAGCCGCTTATGCGCCGCCTGCCGGACAAGGCGGCGCTGTGGGGGCTGCTGAGCCGGGGCAGCGAGAGCAGCCGCACCGAATACCGCCGGGAGCTGGAAGATACAGTGCAGGCGCTGCGCTGCCACCCCTGCGTGGGCTGCTGGGTGCCCTTTAACGAGGGCTGGGGACAGTACGATGCCGCCGGGGCGGTGCAAGCCATCCGCGCGCTGGACGACACCCGTCTTGTGGACGAGGCCAGCGGCTGGTACGATCAGGGCGGCGGGGATGTATACTCCCTGCACAACTACTTTTACCCCCTGCGGGTGCGCCCGCAGACTCGCACCGTGGCGCTGAGCGAGTACGGCGGTATTGCATGGCCCATGCCGGGGCACGAGCCGCCCCGCAGGACCTACGGCTACGGCACGGCCAAAAGCCGGGAGGAGCTGACTGCCCGCTACAAAAAATTGCAGCTGGGCACGGTGCTGCCGCAGCTGCAAAAGGGGCTTTCGGCGCTGGTGTACACCCAACTGACCGACGTGGAGGACGAGGTGAACGGCCTGTTTACCTACGACCGCACCGCCATCAAGCCGGACGCCAACGCCGTCCGTTCGGTGAACGCTGCCCTTGCCGCAGAGTTTGCAAGGGTAGTAAAATAGAACGCCTTTGGCGCGGGACGATTGGAAATGGCCTCAGCTATCGGGTTGCGGCACCCAGCATCCGCATCGTGCCTTGGGTGGCACTTGCGTCTTGCTGGCCGCTGCCCCAACAACTCCTCCCTGTTTCCGCCACTGGCGGCGGTCGTTGTCGTTGCACTCTGGCAATCTTCAGCGGAAAATATATTCTTATGTTTGGGGCTGTTGCAAAATAAAAATGCGATAGCAACTAGCACAAAGAAATAGTGCAAAAACAGAGACCCGGAACCCTTTTTGAGCCATTTTGGCCCTGAAAAGGTTCCGGGTTTTGTGCATATTTTTTCAGAGAGCTATTTTGCAACGGCCCCTTTTTGGCAGGATGGACTTCGTCATTTTTGACAAACCCCGACAGCCCGGCTTAGAGCCTTCTCCAAAGTTTTTGGCGCATTCTTGACAGTACTTTTCTGATATATTAATATATTAACGACAACTCTCATCTGATATGGTGAGGGATTTCCGTACGGCATTCACAAACTGTATTCATTTTTTCGACTAAGAAAAGGAGAAAAGACCATGGAACTGAGCAGACGTGACTTTATGCGTAGCACCGCCGCCTTTACAGCTGTTGCCAGTGTGCTGGGCACCAGTGGCATCGCCTTTGCCCAGGACGCCGACCAGAACTGTCTGGTCAAGGTGGACAGCCCCGACCGCAATGCGCTGGCCAAGCGTTTCAAGGCCGGCAGTGCTGCCGGGGTGGAGTACTATGCCTACAACCCTCGCCGTTACGCCCCTGCCCTGAAGGGGAAGCTGCCCCTGATCGTTTTCCTCCACGGTGAGGACGGTGTGGGCCCCAACGGCACCCAGCTTACCGCCAACGACGGTGCCACCTTCTACATTTCTGACGAAATGATCCAGAAGAACCCCACCTACCTGTTTGCACCCCAGTGCCCCGGCAAGAACTGGACCGACCCGGACACCGTTACGGCCTTGAAGTCTGCTATCGACAGCTATGTGGCTGCCCACCGCATCGACCCGGACCGTATCTACATCGAGGGTATGTCCATGGGCGGTACCGGTGTCTGGAACATGATCCTGGCCTACCCCTACTACTTTGCCGCTGCCATCCCCATGTGCGGCATGGTGCCTGCCCAGTGGTACAACGTCCCCGGCGCCTTTGAGGCCATCAAGAACACCCCTGTCTGGGCCTACCACTGCAAGGATGACCCCGAGATGCCCGAGGCTGAGACCGCCAAGGCTGTGCAGGCCCTGAAGGATGCCGGCTGCTCCTGCGTGAAGTACGAGGGCTTTACCGCCGGTTCCATGCCGGAGCCCCACAAGGTCTGGGAGCGGGTGTACAGCATCGGCACCCCCTATAACTGGATGTTCACCCAGTCCCTCACCCGGACCCAGCACGGCAAGCTAAACCCCAACATGATGTTCAGTCACTACCCGGTAAAGTACAACATCACCCGTGTTATGGACTTTGGCATGGACACCCTGTGGGTGCTGGATCTGGGCAAGGAAGCCCTGGTCATTGACACCGCCATGGGCGGCTCCGGCGCAGCAGACCTCTACGCCTACCTGCGGGAGAACGTGCTGACCAACCCTGACGCAGAGCTGGATATCCTGCTGACCCATAAGCACGGCGACCACATTCTGGGCATTCCCTCCCTGCTGAAGTCCGGCAAGGTCCGCCGCACCTATATCCACCCCGATGACCGGGAGGACCTGATCTCCAGCATGCAGAAATTCTTCGGTCTCACCGCCGAGGACCTGAAGCTGGTGAACATCGTAGATGGTGACACGGTCCGCATCGGCTCTGAGGAGCTGGAAGTGGTGGACGTGCCGGGCCACACCAAGGGCTCTGTGGTGTTCTTCTACAAGGACTACATCTTTACCGGTGACGCCGTTGGTTCTGGCGACCTGTTCATGATGGAAGCTGCCACCGACACCTATCTGCCGAGTCTGGAGCACTTCATGGCAGAGGTGCTGCTGCGGAACGAGGATGTGGACTACGAGCTGCTGACGGGCCACTGGGAGAACCTGAACCCCTTCAGCGTGGAGTACCTCCGCCATATGCTCATTCTGGTTAAGGGCGTCATCCGGGGCGATATTCCCATCGGCTACTACACCCGCAAGCCCGGCCGCTGGGCAGGCTACTTGGATGCCAACATCTTCTACCCCTACGCTGTCCTCAGCTACGAGAACGAGAAGTGATGTACGCTAAGACTCTGTTTCCCTGGCGGCATTCCCTGACTTTCTAACATATAAAGCAGACCCGGCACCGGCTCCGAAAGAGCCTGCCGGGTCTGCTTTGTAGTTCTATAATAAAAAATGGGGTCGGGATTTTTCCCGACCCCATTTTGCGATTTTTATACTGTTATCAGCTGTTGGCGCTGGTGTCGTTCACGATCTTGGCGGCGGGCAGTTTGCTCATGGCAGAGCTGCTCAGGGTGCTGTCCAGCTGGGCACCGTAGGCGGCAAGGGCGTCGTCCAGCTCCTCGCCCTTCATGTCGCTCAAAATCTGGCTGCGCAGAGCATCCAGCGTGGAAACGCCCAGCGGGTCCAGACGGACGGCCAGCATCAGGGCATAGCCGGAGTACTGGATGGCGGCTGCCTGCCCGTAGGCAAGGCCGCGCAGGGTATCGGCGGAACCCTCCTGTGTAAAGGCGTCGGTCAGGTCGCTTTCGCTCAGCAGGTCGGTCTGCAGGGTGCTGGTGGAGGGTACCTCGGCGTCCAGCACAGCACAGATCCCGGTCAGTGCGCTGCTTGCGATGCTGTTAAAGGTGGTCAGCTGGCTGGAAGTGTCCTCCGGGGCGCTGGCGTTGTAGCTGTCCGCAGCTTTCTGGGCAAGGGAGAGCATCTCGGCCTTCTGGTCATCGCTGGCAAAGGCGAAGGTGCTGGTGTTGTACAGGGGCACGGTGATAAAGCCGATCTCGTACATGGTACTGTCCAGATGCTCGGTCAGCTCGCCGTCCTCCACAGGGGTCTCGCCGTCCTTGCCGTAGACAAGATCCAGCAGCAGGGTGTGCTTGTACTGCAGCTGCTGGAACAGCTTCAAGGTCTCCAGCCCGATGCCGTTGGCAGTGTAGGCATCGCCGTAGTTATCCATCAACTGCTGGGCGTAGCTGTCGGCGGCAGACTTCTGTTCCTCGGTCAGCTCACCGCCCAGTTCAGTAAAGCGGGCATCCACAGCGGCAAGGGTCTGCAAAGTCTCAAGGGTCTTTTGCGCCACATAGTCCTTTACCACGGCGGTCTCGCCGGTGTCGGCATCGGTGGTGATGGTGGCCTTGAGGAAGGAATTCACCTTGCTGGTGTCCTGCTCAGAGTCCGCCAGCTGTGCAGCCTGCTGGTAGGCATCGTACTGCGCCAGCAGGTACAGGCCGCTGGTCACCTCAAAATCGCCGATCTTGCCCACGGTGTCCGGGGTGGAGAGTGCGCAGCCCACAAGGCTGACGGTCAGTGCAAGTGCGCATACCAGCGCAAGCAGTTTCTTTTTCATGCGTTTTGCTCCTTATTTGTTTTTATAAAACCCTCTCAGTCACGTTTGCGCGTGCCAGCTCCCCCTGTTTGGGGAGCTTTTTCGCGTTCGGTGCCGGTCAGGATATCTGCCATGGCTTTCAGGATGTTTTGCAGCAGTTCCAGCGGCTTTTCGTCCGGCTGCAATACCACCGAGAGATAGGGCTTTGTGCCCGCCCCGGCGGTGACACGGCCATTGAAAGCTTGCAGCAGGCCGCGTATCATGGCAAGGTCCAGCGTTTCCAGATTCAGCACAAGCGTATCCTTTTTCTGGGTCACCTCGTACACGCCCACGGCAGCGGCCTGTACGCGGACAAGGGAAACGTTGACCAGATCGCTCACCGAGGGCGGCGGGTCGCCGTAGCGGTCGATGAGCTCGTCCAGCACATCGGCGGCGTCCTCCGGAGTCTGGATGGCGGCAATGCGCTTGTAGGCCTCGATGCGACCCGCGCCATCCGGGATATACTTTTCCGGGATAAAGGCGTCCACCCGCAGGTCCACAAGACAATCGCTCTTGTCCCGCTGGACGGGCTCGCCCCGCGCTCGGGCAATGGCCTGTCCCAGCATTTTAACGTAGAGGTCGTAGCCCACGGCTTCCATGTGGCCGTGCTGGCTGTGCCCCAGCAGACTGCCCGCGCCGCGGATCTGCAGATCCCGCATGGCGATGCGGAAGCCCGAGCCGAAAGCGGTGAACTCCCGGATGGCAGAAAGCCGCTTCTGGGCGATATCGGTCAGGGTCTTGTCCCGGCGGAAGGTGAAGTAGGCGTAGGCCTTGCGGCCGGAGCGTCCTACCCGCCCACGGATCTGGTACAGTTGCGCCAGACCCATGCGGTCGGCGTCCTCAATGATGAGGGTGTTGCAGTTGCGCACATCAATGCCGGTCTCAATGAGGGTGGTGCAGACCAGAATATCGATCTCGCCGTTCAGCAGGTGCTGCCATACGGGGTTCAGTTCTTCCTCGGTCATCTTGCCGTGGGCGATGCCCACCCGCGCACCCGGAACCATCTGACTGACATGGGCGGCGCAGGCTTCGATGTTGTCCACCCGGTTGTGCAGGTAGTACACCTGCCCGCCCCGGGCAAGCTCCTTCTTCATGGCTTCGGCAAGGATAACATCGTTGTATTCCAGCACAAAGGTCTCCACCGGCTGCCGCTCGATGGGCGGCTGCTCAATGGTGGAAAGATCCCGGATGCCGCTCATGGCCATGTTCAATGTGCGGGGGATGGGGGTGGCCGACAGGGTGAGCATATCCACCCCGATGAAGTTTTCCTTCAGCTTTTCCTTGTGCTTCACGCCAAAGCGCTGTTCCTCATCAATGATGACAAGGCCGAGGTCGTGGAACTTCACGTCTTTAGAGAGCAGCCGGTGGGTGCCCACCACGATATCCACGCTGCCGGCCTGTAAGCCGCGTAACGTCTCCTTTTGCTGCTTGGCGGTGCGGAAGCGGGACAGCATCCCGATCTTTACCGGGAAGGCCTCCATGCGGGAGAGCAGGGTGTTGTAGTGCTGCCACGCCAGCAGGGTGGTGGGTGCCAGCAGGGCGCATTGCTTGCCGCCCATGATGCACTTGAAGGCGGCGCGCAGCGCCACTTCGGTCTTGCCCACGCCCACATCGCCGCAGAGCAGACGATCCATGGGGTAACCCTTTTCCATGTCCTGCTTGATCTCGGCGGTGGCGTGCAGCTGGTCGTCCGTTTCGTCGTAGTCAAAGCGGGTCTCAAAGTCCCGCTGCCAGTCGCCGTCCGGCGGGA
>ERZ837590.1447-NODE-1447-length-12191-cov-3.312376_pt1 | contig 12191 bp, 8 predicted proteins | sample MGYA00519573_ERZ837590 | MGnify/ENA primary metagenome ERZ837590 (study PRJEB31850, sample SAMEA3708820) | human gut metagenome | biome: human gut; feature: human-associated habitat; material: faeces | place: China | collected 2014 ... | reverse complement strand
TCGGAGGCTGTATCGCAGGAGGAAGAAACTACTTCCATATCAATGCCAACGGCGATGCTGAGCCATGTGTATTTATCCACTACTCAGGAGCCAACATCCGTACACACAGCATGCTTGAGATTTTGAAACAGCCGCTTTTCATGGCATATCATGATAACCAGCCATTTAATGAGAATCACTACAGACCATGTCCTATGCTTGAAAATCCTGAGATCTTACAGCGGCTCGTAAAGGAAACAGGTGCAAAATCAACAGATTTGCAGTCGCCTGAGAGCGCGGAGCACCTGTGCAACAAGTGTAAGGAGTATGCGCAGGCATGGAAGCCTTGTGCCGATAAGCTTTGGGCGGAGGAAGGACACAGTAATTAATGATATTTGAAACACATGCCCATTATGATGATGACAGATTTAAGGACGACCGTGATGAAACAATAAAACGCGTCCATGAAAAAGGAGTTGCCCCGATAATAAATGTCGGGGCTTCTATTGGCTCTACCATGACTACAATAGAGCTTGCAAAGAAATATGACTTTATATATGCAGCGGTTGGAGTGCATCCAAGCGACATAGCTGATTTAAACGAGGAAACCTTTGCATGGCTTAGGGAACAGACAGCATGGGAAAGGACTGTTGCAGTCGGGGAAATCGGACTGGACTATTACTGGGATAAGGAGCCAAAGGTGCAGGAAAACCAGCGCTACTGGTTTAAGCGTCAGCTTGAGCTTGCAGCAGAAGCATCGCTGCCGGTTATCATACACTCGCGTGATGCAGCACAGGACACCATGGAAATCATGACAGAGGCAGCAAAAAAGAATATCCGCGGCGTGATACACTGCTATTCATATTCACCGGAGATGGCACTGGAGTATGTAAAGCTGGGGTATTATATCGGAGTGGGAGGTGTCGTGACTTTCAAGAATGCAAAGAAGCTGGTACAGACAGTGTCAGAGCTTCCACTTGATAGAATCCTTCTTGAGACAGATTGTCCATACATGGCCCCGGAGCCACATCGAGGCACGAGGAATGATTCGTCAAACATTCCATATGTGATAAAGAAGATAGCAGAAATCAAAGGCACTACACCGGATGAGGTAGAGCGCAAAACTCGTGCAAATGCATTTGAACTTTTCACGCGTGTAAGTGATTGAGCCACAACATGAGGTATGAAAAGCATGAACCGCCGCCCTGCCATAGGGCATGTGCACTCCTTAGTGAGCTACGCTTCGCAGTTAAGATTCTGTACGGATTATGTCTAAAGATTTTCTATGCTTGACGAAACCGGCTTTTATGCGCCGTCCGTGGCGCATAACGCCTTGCCCAGCCGTCCATGGCTGGGCATTTCTGCGTATTTAAACATAATCCTACAGTATCTAAACAGCTTCGCTATTCGCTCTCTAAGGAGTGTACGTGCCCTATGGCAGGGCGGCGGTTCATGCATTTAGCCCCGGGCTTCCGACAAAACCGCGAAAATTTACAAATATAATTGAAATAAAGGCATTTTATATGATAATATAAAAGATAATGACAGCAGTTGTACTGTCATATCAGATGAAACGACACAAGGAGTGCATATCATGGCATATTTGGGAAATCCTAAGAACACAATCGAGGTTCTGCAGAAATACAATTTCAATTTTCAAAAGAAATTCGGACAGAACTTCCTTATTGATACAGGCATTTTGGAGGAAATCATAGACTCGGCCGGCATCACAAAGGACGATATGATACTTGAGATAGGCCCGGGAATAGGTACGATGACACAGTATCTGTGTGAGTCGGCGCGCCAGGTAATAGCAGTCGAGATAGATACAAATCTGATACCTATACTTAAGGATACTCTGAGTGAATATGATAATGTAAAGGTCATAAATGATGATATATTAAAGGTAGACATAAATGCTCTGGCAGAAGAATATAATAATGGTAAGCCGATAAAGGTTGTTGCAAACCTGCCATATTACATAACGACACCTATTATTATGGGGCTGTTCGAGAGTCATGTGCCGATAGACAGTATTACAATTATGGTGCAGAAGGAGGTCGCAGACCGTATGCAGGCAGCTCCCGGCAAGAAGGATTACGGAGCTCTGTCACTTGCGGTGCAGTATTATTCGCACCCTGAGATAGTGGTAAATGTGCCGCCAAGCTGTTTCATGCCACAGCCAAAGGTAGGAAGCTCTGTTATATCGCTCAAGCGATACGAAAAGCCGGTGGTTGACGTAGATGATGAAAAGCTGATGTTCAAAATCATCAGGGCATCTTTCAACCAGCGCAGGAAAACTCTTGCCAACGGGCTCAACAATTTCGGTGGTATGGGACTGACCAAGGAGCAGATACAGCAGAGTATAGAGGCTCTCGGAGTTCCTGTAAATGTGCGTGGTGAGGCTCTAAGCCTTGCACAATTTGCGCAATTATCAAATATAATTGGTGCCGCAAAATAGAAAAAGCATGAATAAATCCATGCAGACAGGACATACTATCATCAGAACAATTCAGATGATGGAGGTAATGTCCTATGAAAAAACAACAAATTGCAGCAGCGGCATGTCTCGTGGCCGGAGCCATAGGATTTGCAGCGGTATATTCAACACAGAAACCCGGGAAAGACGAGATACCAACAGAAATTTCACAGACTTCGTCTATAGTTGAGCCTACAGAGAAAAAGACACCACAGAAAACTACAGAAAAAGTAGACTCAGAGACAAAAATGGGACAGGAAGAATCAGCTGCAAGGCAGCAGGAAAATCAGCAGCCCACGGAAAAACAACTGCATTTTGTCCCAGAAAATGTGACAAACTGGCCTGTAAAGGGAGATGTGCTTTTGCCGTTTTCCATGGACAAGACGGTTTATTTCCCGACACTCGACCAGTATCAGTATAATCGTGGCATGGTAATACGTGCAAACGAAGGAGATGCGGTATACTCAGTTACCGAGGGCAGGATTATAGACATATATGACAGCGCAGAGACAGGCTGCACAGTAGTGCAGGATTTAGGAGACGGCTATACGGCTACTTACGGACAGCTTGCAAATCTAACCTGCAGTGAGGGCGATGTGCTTGAGGCAGGAGAAACACTTGGAACAGTTGGAAAGGTGACCAGATACTATACTGTTGAGGGAACCAATGTGTATTTTGCTATGGAACAGGATGGAAAACCGGTCAATCCTATGGACTATTTCGGAGATATATAGAGGTGAAAAGTGGAGTTTAACGAATACAATGAGAGTGTGAAAAACTGGACAAATGGCATTCTTGACAATTACAGAAAGGACGCCGAGCTCACAATCAGATATTGCCATGAGTTGATAGATTACGGAGAAAAGACAGCAGATTCAAAGCTCCTGGGCTTCGGATACTATCATCTTGCCATGATACTTTATTGCCTGAATGACTACGATAACATTTTTGATATCGTGGTCAGGGCGATAGATCATCTGGAGAAGGCGCAGAGCTGGAGCATGCTGGCGCGCGCATGCAATATACTTGGTATCATCACGTCAGGCAGAGGCAATCAGCCGGTAGCATATGACTATTATCTGGATGGACTGATGTACTGCAAGAAGTATGGCCTGTTGGAAGAACAGAGCATTATAAATGTCAATTGCGGAGCTTTAAATATCAAAGTGGGCAGATATAAGGAGGCCATGGAATATTTTCAAAAAGCCATGGAATACATAGCTTCCGCACCGGATGAACCTTCATATCACACCAGGATGATATCTCTTTATGAGAATATGATAAACTGCAAGGTACTGGAGAGTGACTTTACCGGAATAGATGAGATTCTTGAGATTGTGGAGAGGGAGCATCTGCCGTATGCAGATGCAATCGACAGGCTTGGAATGCTTATCAGCAGAACCTTTTACATGCATAAAAGCGGACAGATTGAAAAACGTGACGAGTGTATCAGGCGCATTGATGGTGTAATCACGCAGGATATGCTTTTTATGGATCTGATAGAGGATTTCTTTGTGTATCTCGAGGTGCTTTTCGAGAGTGAAAAGATTGATGAATTCTGGCATCTGATGGAGCTTATGGAGCCGATGATAAACAATCTTAAGGTCACAAGCATGCAGATGAGACTTTTAGGTCTTAAAATCAGATTTTACAGAAAGCACCATATGGGTGCAGAGTATCTGCAGGCAGCAGGGCTGTACTATGAGCTTTCCGAGCGCAAGGAGCTTGAGGCCAGGGCTATGATAAAAGAGGTCATAGAGCTTAGGGCGAATTTCGAGAAGGTAAATCGTGCCAAGAAAAAAATTGAGAAGGAGAATAAGCTTCTTGCGGCGCAGTCTGAGACAGATCCGCTTACAGGCATGGCAAACAGGCGAAAGCTTAATATACAGGCGGATGAGATGTTTTCGCATGCTCATAAATGTGGTCACAATTTTGCTATTGAGATACTGGATGTGGATTATTTCAAGGAGTACAATGATAATTACGGGCATCAGGAGGGGGACAGATGTCTGATTGCGATTGCGGGCTGTATAAGCGAAGTTGCGGGAGCACATGGAGGCTTTTGTGCCAGATACGGCGGGGACGAGTTTGTAGTCATATACGAGAATATATCAAAGGAAGATGCTAAAGAATATGTGGAGGAGCTTCGCCGCAAGGTTATGGAGCTGACTCTGCCACACCGGTTTTCAAAGATGCTGCCTATTGTCACAATCACACAGGGCATGTATTGCGATGTACCAAAGGAAGAAAACAGAGTGTGGGATTTTTTACATGTGGCAGATGAGATACTATACAGCGTAAAGACAGACAACCGTGGCAGCTGCAGAGTGGTCGACAGAGCAGAGTTTAAGCTTATGTCAGGCTATGGCACCACGATTCAGGGGCAGGCCTGATATCATATTGTCATGTCATAAGCACAGCGTTGATTATTGAGATGGACAAAGCAGATATGGATGAAAATTATACATATATTGTAAGGTGTGCTGACGGCACACTTTACACCGGTTGGACAAATGACCTGAAAAAGCGCATAAAAGCGCATAACTCCGGGAAAGGTGCCAAATATACAAAGACACGCAGACCTGTGGAGCTGGTCTATTTCGAGCACTTTGCCACGAAAGAGGAGGCAATGAGCAGGGAGTATCATATAAAACAGCTCAAGCGCGCACAAAAGCAGGCTCTGATAGATGAAATGAATAAAAATAACAAAAGTATTTTTACACAAAACGGATAGTCGAAAATAACTAAAATGACCAAACGCCAGTGTGAGAATACTTATTTTTTTGCAATTCTTTGTGAAAAATTGCCAAAAAATACCTGGTGTTTTTATTAATATATACAGAAAAGACAAAATCCTCTTGCGAAACTACATGAAACTGTCTATAATAATTCTTGTGAAAACGTTACCGCAAACATTACCGAAAACAACCAAGGATGTTTGCAAAGACAATTTTAATATTAAATCTTTTAGGAGGGTTTAAAATGAAAAAGAAATTAGTAACAGTATTACTCGCTTCTTCAATGGTAGCAACAATGCTTGCCGGATGTGGATCAGGAAGCGGAGACGGAACAGAGAAAGGCTCATCTGCAAAGGGCGGCGATGGCTCAGTTTACATGTTAAACTTCAAGCCGGAGACAGATCAGGCATGGCAGGATCTTGCAGAGAAGTACACAGATGAGACAGGCGTACAGGTTACAGTAGTAACAGCAGCTGATGGACAGTACAAGACAACACTTAAGTCTGAGCTTGCTAAGAAGGAGGCTCCTACAATCTTCAATATCGGAAGCACATCAGACTGCGCAGAGTATGACAAATACATATATGACTTAAAGGACAGCGAGATTTACAAGCACCTTACAGATAAGTCACTTGCACTTGAGTACAATGGCAAGATTGCATCAGTAGCTAACTGCTATGAGTGCTACGGAATCATCTACAACAAGGCAATTCTTGAGAAATACTGCAGCAACTACTCTGGAGCAGTTATCAAGTCAGTAGATGATATCAAGGATCTTGATACATTAGAGAAGGTTGCAACTGATATCAACGAGCATGTAGATGACATCAACAAAGCTTGTGACTTACATCTTACAGAGGCATTTGCTTCAGCAGGACTTGACAGCGGATCTAACTGGAGATTCACAGGACATCTCGCAGGTCTCGCACTCTACTATGAGTTCAAGGATGCAGGATGTGATCTCACAGCAGGACAGAAGGAAGTTACAGGTAAGTACATGGACAACTTCAAGAGAGTTTGGGATATGTACACAAATACATCAGCAGCAGACAAGGCTACACTTGATTCAGGAAGCTTAAATGCTGAGTCAGAGCTTGGTATGGAAGAGGCTGTATTCTACCAGAATGGTGACTGGGAGTACGCTAACTTCGCAGATGACAACGAGAACGGATACACAGTTAAGCAGTCTGACCTTTCAATGATGCCTATCTACTTCGGTGTAGATGACGAGAACGAGGGACTTGCAGTTGGTACAGAGAACCACTGGACAGTAAACGCTAAGGCAGATCAGAAGGATATTGATGCAACACTTGAATTCCTCAACTGGGTAATCACAAGTGATGACGGACGTGATGCAATCGTTAATAAAATGGGTCTTTCAGCTCCATTCGATACATTCACAGGCGACTATGAGTCAAAGAACGCTTTTGCTAATGTAGCATCAGAGCTTGCAAAGGAAGGCAAGACATCAGTAGCATGGTCATTCAACGCAACACCTTCAGTAGATGACTGGAGAGCTGATTTCCTTGCTCCACTCACAGAGTACACAGAGCGTAATGGTTCATGGGATGACGTTGCAAAGGCATTCTCAGAGAAATGGGCTTATTACTGGGATCTTCAGAACGAGCAGTAAAATTCTCTAAAAGTTAGTAAAAAGTAGTAAAAGTGGGGTGAGTGGCAGTCACTCACCCCATATTTTTTTAAGAAAGGTATATTTGTTATGGAAAAGTCGATTAGAAAAAAATTTTGGATCTTCGCTTTACCGACAATGGCAGCATTTACAATAGGATTTATTGTACCGTTCGTATATGGTATCTTCCTTTCATTTTGTAAATTCTCCACTGTTACAGACTGGAAATGGGTGGGATTTAAAAATTACACAAGGATTTTTGTTGTAAACGGCAGTGTGGATACAACCTTTATTCATTCAATCTGGTACACAGCACTATTTACAGTAGTTTCGGTACTGATTATCAATATCGTATCATTTGCAATAGCAATGGCGCTTACAAAAGGAATCAGAGGAACAAATCTTTTCCGTACAGTATTCTTCCTTCCAAACCTGATCGGTGGAATCGTACTTTCATATGTATGGCTGATGATTTTTAACTCTATCCTGCAGAACTATTCAAAGACAATCGTAAGCTCAGAGTGGTCAGCATTCTGGGGACTTATCGCAGTAGTATGCTGGCAGCAGATTGGATATATGATGATTATCTACATCGCAGGTATTCAGAATATACCGGGTGAGCTTATTGAGGCAGCAAAGATTGATGGAGCCAACAGATGGCAGCTCTTAAAGAGCGTTATTCTTCCAATGCTTATGCCGACAATCACAATCTGTACATTCCTGACATTGACAAACGGCTTCAAGCTGTTCGACCAGAACTTAGCTCTTACAGGCGGTAATCCGGGAAAGATGTCAGAGCTGCTTGCCTTAAATATCTACAACACCATGTATGGAACAACAGGATGGCAGGGCGTAGGTCAGGCAAAGGCTGTTATATTCTTTATAATTGTTGCAATTATCGCACTTGCACAGAATAAGATTACTACAAGCAAGGAGGTACAGGACTAATGGCAAAACAGAAAAAAGCGCAGGAAGTCAGTGCCGTAAGACAGGCCAAGCACGGTTGGATAATCACATTATTATTCGCTGTTTTATCAATACTTTGGATTTCACCAATCTTTATGGTGTTACTCAATTCATTTAAGAGAAAAGCCTACATATTCATCCGTTTGGAATCAGCACAGTATCTATCACTGAGGGCTTTGAAGCCTTCAAGGATGGTATGTCAAGGCTTTTCTGTAGCACATTAAACTACAAGAATGGTCTCAGAATGACACATTTCTGGGACTGCTTTGGAAATTCACTTTTCATCACAGTCGGCTCAGTAGTACTTATTGTACTCTGCTGCTCAATGTGTGCATGGTACATAGTTCGTGTAAAGACTAAGGGCACAAAGCTTATGTATACACTTTGCCTTTTCTCTATGATTGTACCATTCCAGATGGTAATGTTTACATTATCAAAATTTGCAAATATGCTTCATTTATCAAATCCACTCGGTATCATCATTGTATATCTTGGCTTTGGAGCAGGACTTGCTGTGTTTATGTTTACAGGATTTGTAAAGAGTATCTCATTAGAGATCGAAGAGGCAGCTATGATTGATGGCTGTACACCATTACAGATGTATTTCAGGGTCGTATTTCCAATACTTCGTCCTACAGCGGTAACAGTAGCGATACTTGAGGCAATGTGGGTATGGAATGATTACCTTCTTCCATCACTGGTTTTAAACATCAACCAGTACAAAACCATACCAATTGCTATTCAGTACTTAAAGCAGAGCCACGGTATGATTGACTGGGGTGCAATGATGGCCATGCTCGTGCTTGCGATTCTGCCAATTGTTATCTTCTATATTGTATGTCAGAAGTACATTATAGAGGGTGTGCTCGCAGGAGCTGTAAAGGGTTAATATAGCTTACAAGAGGATATAGTTTATGTTATTTAAGCCCCACACTTGTTAAGAAAACATGTGGGGCTTAAGCTAAATTAGCAGGTTTTGTAGTTGTGGATATATGATATAACGAGTGAAATAAATTATATCACATGGATATAATGTAAAAGGACGTATCGCTGTCCGGACGGGGAAAACAATGACAATTGTAGATATAGCAAAAGAATCGGGATACTCAGTAACAACTGTATCCCGAGTTTTAAATAACAGGCAGGATGTTTCTCCTGCAGCAAAAGAAACCATAATGAAAATAGTTGAGGCACACAACTTTGTGCCAAATACCAATGCAAAGAGGCTCAAGCAGACCATTTCCAGAAATATTTATCTGTTGGTAAAGGGTACCTCTAATATGCTGTTTGCAAACGTAGTCGAGGAAATCCAGTCGATAATAGACAGAACAGACTACTCTTTGAGCATCACATATCTGGATGAGGACAGTAATCTAAGCAGTGTGACAGACCGCATATGCAGGGAGCGAAAGCCACTTGGCATCATATTCCTCGGAGGCAGCAGGGAGGATTTCTCGGAGGATACATCTTCGTTTAAGGTGCCGTGTGTTATCGTGACCACATCGGCAGAAAACTGGAGCATGGAGGAGCTGTCATCTGTTTCCATTGATGATGAGAAGGCAGGGGAAACAATCGTCGACTATCTCATCGAGCATGGACATACAAAGATAGCAGAGATTGGAGCCAATCTGGAGCTTTCACAGACAGCTCGTCTGCGACATAACGGATATCTCAACAGCTTAAAAAAGCATGGAATCACACCTGATGAGCGTTACTATGAGAGAGCGCGATTCTCATATGACAGCGCATATCGTGCGATGAAAAAGCTTTTGGAAAAGGATATAGAAATCACCGCAGTCTATGCGATTTCCGATGTCATGGCAATCGGTGCCTTAAGGGCAATACTTGATAAGGGACTCAGGGTGCCGGAAGATATATCTATCACAGGCTTTGATGGTTCGACACTTGCAGAGTACTACAATCCCAAGATTGTATCTATCAGACAGCCGCACAAGGATATGGCGGCACGCAGCGTGGAGCTTCTTTTTAACATGATAGATTTGCATAAAGGTTCATGTCATGAGATAATATCATTTGAGCTGACAGAGGGCGAGAGTGTTGCTAGAATTGATTAAAGACTATATAATATCAGCTTGTTACATTCCGGACATACAATAAACGAGGAGGAATCGCGCATGGAAGTGAATAATAAGATGAAGCACACCATAAAGGTCGCATGGGCCAAAGGGTTTTCACAGTTTTTAGCACTAGCAGGAGCAATCCTGCTAGTGTTTGTGCTATTTAAATTTGATGCAATAATGGCACAGATAGTGAGAATAATAAACATACTTATGCCAATCATCATGGGGATTGTGCTGGCGTATCTCATAAATCCGATGGTAGAGTTTTATGACAGAAAGCTAAGCAATTCGCTTGGCAAAGCCATAGAAAAGAAGTGTGGAAAGAGACCTTCTATGAGAGGGTTGTCAATACTTATAAGTCTGGCCATAATAATAGCCATTATTGTAGTGCTCATCATGATGGTGGTGCCACAGCTTGTAAGCAATATCACAAATGCGGTCAGTCTTTTACCGGATCAGATACAGGACCTTGTGAAAAAAATCACGGAGCTTGCCAAAAACAATGACAGGGCAAAGGAAATAATTACTGAGCTATACAATAACGGCATAAGCTATTTTACTGAATGGGTAAGGGACAATATGCTCGGACAGGTTACCTTTGTGATAAACGGTATTATGGGAATCTTTGGTACAGCGGTAAACTGCCTTGTTGCATTCATCGTTGCCATCTATGTCCTTCTTAGCAAGGATACCTTCAAACGCCAGACTAAAAAGCTCGTGAGCGCATTTCTGCCGGAGCGCCATATACAGGTGCTTTCAAGCATCTTAAAGGAGAGCGACAAGATATTCGGTGGCTTTATCAGTGGCAAAATCATTGATTCACTCATAATCGGAGCTATCTGTTTCGTGTGCTGCCTGATACTGCGCATGCCTTATGTGGCACTCATCAGCGTGATAGTCGGAGTGACCAATGTCATACCGTTCTTTGGACCGTACATTGGAGCCATACCAAGCACCATACTCATCATGCTCGACAGCCCGTCAAAGGGTGTGATATTTTTGCTGTTTATCATTATCTTACAGCAGGTGGACGGCAATATTATCGGACCAAAGATACTCGGTGAGTCCACAGGACTCTCACCTTTCTGGGTGGTATTTGCAATCTTCATTGGAAATGGATTATTTGGAGTAGTGGGGCTGTTCATCGGAGTACCGACATGGGGTGTCGTGTACTACCTGATAAAGAGATATGTGAATTATCGTGTGAGGAAGAAAGAATAAACGTACTGTTAAAAAATAAGTTATAAATTTTGAAAATAGTACTTGAATACTGGAAAATATGTGTATATAATGTGTGAACGAGGCTTTGAAAAAGAGCTTGTTCACACATTTTTTTAATAGATTTTCTGCAGGGGTGAACCTGCTGGGAAAAGTTATTATGAATTGAATTTTTGGGGAGGGTATTTACACATGAAGACAGACATGACTAAAGGCAATCCAATGAAAATTATACTGCTGTTCTCGATTCCTGTTCTGATGGGAAATCTGTTTCAGCAGTTCTATAATATGGTGGACACGATTATCGTGGGGCAGTATCTGGGCTCAAAGGCGCTTGCGGCGGTTGGTTCGACAGGCTGTATTATGTTTCTGGTGCTTGGCTTTGCAAATGGAATAGCACAGGGCTTTGGAGTTATGGCAAGCCATGCGTTTGGTGCGAAAAAAGAGAAGCTTTTGAAGCATTATGTGGCACTGGCTATAATTCTTACAGTTATTGTCTCAGTGGTGCTCACGATTCCGACAGTGCTTGCATCGAGGCAGCTTCTTATCTGGCTCAATACACCTGATGATATACTTGTCATGGCTGATGCGTACATAAAGGTCATTTTTGCGGGAATTTTCTGCACCATGTCCTACAATGTGGCTTCCGGTCTTTTGCGAAGTATCGGAGACAGCAAGACTCCGCTGTACTTTTTGATTTTTTCATCTGTATTGAATATTGTGCTGGATATATTCTTTATCGTGGTGGTGAAGGCAGGCACGGCAGGAGCAGCTTATGCGACAGTTATCTCCCAGGGAATTGCTGCAGTTTTGTCATTTATCGTGATGTTTAAGAAGTATGATTTGCTGCGCACCAGCCGTGAGGATTATTACATGGACTGGAGCGGAATCTGGCGAATGCTCTCAATCGGTCTGCAGATGGCACTCAACTATTCAATCACTGCTATCGGAACGATGATTTTCCAGGCTGCGGTCAATGTGTTCGGTTCGCAGGTGGTAGCTGCGTATACCGCCGCATCCAAGGTCAACAATATCGCGACACAGACCATGCCTACACTTGGAACAGCCGCTGCGACTTACTGCGGACAAAATCTAGGAGC
>ERZ837590.1444-NODE-1444-length-12232-cov-52.377926_pt1 | contig 12232 bp, 8 predicted proteins | sample MGYA00519573_ERZ837590 | MGnify/ENA primary metagenome ERZ837590 (study PRJEB31850, sample SAMEA3708820) | human gut metagenome | biome: human gut; feature: human-associated habitat; material: faeces | place: China | collected 2014 ... | reverse complement strand
TTCATTCGTGAACATGCTGACGTTGTTAAGGAATCCCAGCGCAAGCGTGGCGAATCGGTCGAACTGGTCGACGAGGTGCTGCGCTCCGACGAGGTTCGTCGTTCCTCTCTGAAGGAATTCGAGGCTGCCCGTGCGCAGCAGAAGGAAATCGGCAAGAAGGTCGCCGCGGCTCCGGCCGACGAAAAGGCCAAGCTGATTGCCGAAACCAAGGAACTCTCCCAGAAGGTTTCCGAATACAAGGCCGCAGCGGACGCCGCAGCCGAAGAATACACCACCGCCATGTGGAAGCTCTCCAACGTGGTTGAGCCGGAAGCTCCGGAAGGTGGCGAAGACGATTACGTGGTGGTCAAGAAGGTTGGACAGATCCGCGATTTCGCAGCCGAAGGTTTCGAGCCGAAGGATCACCTGACCCTCGGTCGTGGCGTTGCCGGCATCGATATGGAACGTGGCGTGAAGGTCGGCGGTTCCCGCTTCTACTTCCTGCGCGGCCAGGTGGCACGCATGCAGATCGCCATGCTCACCATGGCTGTGGACCAGGCCGAAGAGCACGGCTTCACGCTGGCCATCACCCCGACGCTGGTGCGTCCGGAAGTGATGCGCGGCACTGGCTTCCTCAACTCCCACGCCGACGAAATCTACCGTCTGCGCGAACCTGACGAGCAGTACTTGGTCGGTACTTCCGAAGTGGCGCTCGCCGGTATGCACGAGAACGAGATTCTTGACCTGTCTGACGGTCCGCTGCGTTACTGCGGCTGGAGCTCCTGCTACCGCCGTGAGGCTGGCGCAGCTGGCAAGGATACTTCCGGCATCATCCGCGTGCACCAGTTCGACAAGGTGGAAATGTTCGTTTACACCAAGCAGGAGGACTCCTACAAGGAGCATGAGCACCTGCTGGCCATGGAGCAGGAAATGCTCGGCAAGGTCGAGGTGCCGTACCGCATCATCGATACCGCTGCCGGCGATCTGGGCTCTTCCGCAGCCCGCAAGTTCGACTGCGAGGCTTGGGTGCCGACCCAGGGTCGCTACCGTGAGCTGACCTCCACCTCCAACTGCACCGAATATCAGGCTCGCCGTCTGAACATTCGCGAACGTATGGAAGATGGTGGCACCCGCGCCGTTTCCACGCTGAACGGTACGCTGGCCACCACCCGTTGGCTGGTTGCCATTCTTGAGAACCATCAGCAGAAGGACGGCTCCATCGTCATCCCGCAGGCCATGCGTGCCTACATGGGTGGCAAGGAAGTCATCGAGCCGACCAAGTGGGAAGCCTGATAGAATTTGGGTTTGCTTGGCAGAGTCTGATAGCTTGGGTTGCTCGTGGAGTTTGGTAACTCGGGTTTGTTTATCGGTTCCACTGAGTTGCTGAGCTACTAAACTGCTGAAACGGACTTCTGCAATACGAAATATGGAAGTCTGAGGATGCCTGGCATTTGGCATTTGCCGATTTCTGGCTTTTCTGGCTTATGGGAAGGGACTCGCGGTGAGCGGGTCCCCTCTTTTTGTTTTCGCCGCGTTCTTTCCTTTGTCCTTGCTCGCTTTCTTCCCCTCGTTCTTTGGGTTGTGCTATATTAGCGTTTCGTGCGTGATGCACATGGGTAGGTGTCTGAGCGGTCTAAAGAGACGGTCTTGAAAACCGTTGAGGTGCAAGCCTCCGCGAGTTCGAATCTCGCCTTACCCGCCTATAAGGCTTACTGAGAGCGCTCTAAGCGCCCGGTAAGCCTTTTTTGTTGCTGCAATCCGGGTAAACTCCACCCAAGTTCGGCTCAGCACCGTCCAAGTCTCAATTCTTCCATCCACTGGAATAATTCTCCCCGCTAGGGAGCGCGTGAAAGTCCGTATTCTTCCATCCACTGGAACAATCTTCCCGCTGTTGGCCCTGTGAGCGTCCAGATTCTTCCAGTGGGTGGAGGATTTGGGTCGCTGGGATGGTCTGTGGCGGGGTGATTCTTCCAGTGACTGGGGGATTTTTCCCGCTGGGGGGGCTTGTGGGCGTCTGTTTTTCTCCAGTGGGTGGAAGATTTGGGTCGTTGAGAGGCTTGTAAATGTCCACTTTCTTCCAGTGACTGGAAGGATTGGGGAGGGATTGTGATGTTGTTCGGTGTACGATCAGGCTGAGTTGTGAGAAAGGCTGCTGTGACTATGCGTGAGAATGGGATGCAAATGAAGGAACGAGCGATGGGAGCTATGGCTGGGCTTGCGTTGGGCGATGCGTTGGGAATGCCTACGCAAAGCATGTCGGACAAGCAGATTCGCCGGTATTACGACGGTCCGATCACGAAACTTATGAATGCCGTGCCGCAGCAGCCGATCGCACCGAATATGAAAGCTGGTGCCGTCACCGACGATACAGAACAGGCTTTCGTACTCGCACGGCGACTTATCGACGATAACGGCTGCATTGATAACACCCGATACGCCCACGATCTGCTGCAATGGGAAGCTGCGATGAAGGCCAAGGGATCGCTTGACCTGCTGGGGCCTTCCACCAAAGCAGCGCTGCAAAAACTTACCGAAGGCGTAAGTCTGGAAGAGACCGGCCGATTCGGCACCACCAACGGCGGTGCAATGCGTGCCACGCCGGTGGGCATCGCATTCCGTCCAGGCCAAGCGCTCGCCGACGCCGCCTGGCGATCCTGTGTGGTGACGCATAACACGGTGCAGGGCATTGAAGCGACCACTTTGGTGGCTGCGGCGGTGAGCTTTGCCATTGAAGGAGAACGTGACTTTTTGCACCTCGCGGTGGAATTCGTACGGAAGCTTCCACAGCGTGGCAATTGGTCGGCAAAGGCTTCGGTGCTTGCGCGTGTGCAATATTTCATGAATTGGGCCGAAACTGATGGATGCAGGCTCAATGACAACGAATTCGCTGCTGTGCTGCAACGGAATTGCGGTACCAGCGTGGAATCGAACGAGTCCGTGGCCGCCGCTTTCGCCATTGCGGCGCGCTTTTTTGACGATCCCACGCATGCTTTGTGTTTCGCGGCTTCTATCGGTGGCGACACTGACACCATTGCGGCTATTGCGGGCGCGATGCTGGGGGCGTGGCATGGTATGCAAGGTTTCGACAAAACCATGCTTGATCAGGTGCTTTCACAACTTGCTGAAGATAATCACCTTGATTTGGTCGGCACTGTTACGTCGCTACGCGCGTTACGCGATGATAGTGCGCTTAATGATGTAAATATCGTTTGATCTGCAGGAACCGTAGTTAGCGAAACTATGACGGAAGTGCGAAAGGCATCGCAATGACTGGAAAAGTTATTTCTCTTGGGCAGGTTATTGTCGATCTGACCATGAATGTGGACGCGGTGCCGCGTGCGGGTGAAGATGTGTTCGCCGGCAATGTGCAAACGCAGGTTGGTGCCAGCTTCAACACGCTGTATGCCGTGCGCCGCATGGGCGTTAAGGCGTCTCATGCTGGTGTGATTGGTACGGGGCCGTGGGCTTCGCAGATTCTGCAAACGTTGGAAAATCAGGAAATTCAGCATATCGGCAAGCGGGATGCCGTGCACGATTCGGGATTTTGCGTGGCGTTGACCGACGCGAATGCTGAACGGACGTTCATTTCGACGAGGGGCGCAGAAGCGTACGGCAGTGCCGATGCGTTCGATTCTGTGAATCCAGAAAAGCGGGATGTCGTGCATGTGAGCGGATACACGTTGGTGCATCACACTGCGGACGCGCTGCTTGCTTTTGTGAAAAGAACGACTGAACATCGTGAGTTCACTGCGGTATTCGATCCTTCTCCGATGATCTCGGCAGTTGATGATGACGTTTTCCGTGTGATGCTCGCATATCGTCCGATATGGTCGTGCAATGAACGCGAGGCAACGTTGATTGCGCAACGTTTGGCGGCGCTCGATAGTGGCGATTCTTGCGATTGCAAGGTTTCGCGGGATATGCTGCAAGAGATTGAGAGTGCGAATGTCAATGAGGAGACGGTTGCGTGGCTGTGCGATCGATTGCAATCTCCTGTAATCGTTCGCGTGGGCGCGGATGGTGCGTGGTCGGCGATTCCCGGTGACGAAGTGCTGCGAATTCCAGGTTTTCCAATGAAAGCGGTGGATACCAATGGCGCTGGTGATTGTCACGCGGGTGTGTTGTGCGCCCTGCTGTGCGAAGGCGTGCCGTTGGAGGAGGCTGTACGTTGCGCCAATGCTGCTTCGGCGTTGTCTGTAACGCGATCAGGGCCGGCTACCTGCCCTGATCGAAAGGAGGTTGAGCGGCTCCTAGGAAGGGCGTTCTAAGACTTATGGTACAAATGACTATAAGTGGTTATATCATGTGCACGATTGCGCTGACGCGGCGTGCATGTCGCTTGCCCGCGGCGTTGCTCGGCAGATTCAAGGAGATTAGTTTCACATGAGCAATGAGAAAGGGACCCTCTCCATCGAGGAGCAGGGTATCGACACCATATCCGAAGAGGAGCGTAAGGGCACGCCGGCCAGTCTGTTTTGGCCCTGGTTCGCTGCCAATGTTTCCATGTTCGCCATGTCGTACGGCGCGTGGGCGCTCGGTTTCGGCATTTCGTTCTGGCAGGCCACCGCCATGACCATTATTGGCGTGGTCATCTCGTTCCTGCTGGTCGGCATCATTTCCATCGCGGGCAAACGCGGCAACGCGCCCACCATGGTGCTCACCCGCGCCACGTTCGGCGTGGAAGGTGCCAAAGTGCCAGCGGCTCTGAGCTGGATCGCCACATTAGGCTGGGAGATTTCACTGACCACCACCGCTGTGTTGGCATTATCAAGCACCATCGAAAAACTCGGTTGGGGCTCTGGTGTCGCGCCCAAGATCATCTCCACCATTGTGGTGGTCGGCCTTGTGGTGGTCGCAGGTATTTTCGGATACGACCTGATTATGCGTTGTCAGCAGGTCATCACCATCGTGACCGGTGTGATCACCGTCGGTTTCTTTATCCTCGGCTGGGGACATATTGACTTTTCCGCCATTGACTCGGTTCCGGCGGGATCATTGCCGGCCATGCTCGGCTGCTGCTTCTTCGTGATGACCGGCTTTGGCTTGGGCTGGGTGAATATCGCTGCCGATTACTCGCGCTATCTGCCGCGCAACTCCTCCAATGGCGGCATTGTGTTCTGGACCACATTCGGTGCGTCCATTGCCAATGTGTTCCTGATTTTCTACGGTCTGCTGCTCGCGGTTTCCAATGCCGACATGGCGGAAAACGTTGGAAATGATCCGATTGGAGCCATGGCTTCCATTCTGCCGACCTGGTACTTGATTCCGTACACCATTGTGGCCGTGCTCGGTTTGATGTCCGGCTCCATTATGGACAATTATTCCAACGGGCTTGCGCTGCTGTCGTTCGGTGTGAAGTTGCCGCGTACCGTGGCTGCCGCGCTCACCGCCGCTTTGACTGTGCTTGGTGTGGTCTACGTGACTTTCTTCTCCGACACGTTCATTGGCCCGTTCCAAGGCTTTCTGACCACGCTCGGTGTGCCGATGGCCGTATGGGCCGGCATGTTCGTGGCCGATGTGATCATTCGCAAAAAGGATTACAGCACCGCTGATTTGTATGATCCGAAGGGGCGTTACGGCGCGTGGAACGGTAAGTCTTTCGCCATTCTTGTCGTCGGTACCGTGCTTGGTTGGGGATTGGTGGTCAACACTGCCGCCAGCTGGCTGAACTGGCAGGGGTATCTGCTGTTCCTTATCGGTGGCAAAGAAGGTAGTTGGGCTGCCGCCAATCTTGGTGTGATTGTTGCGCTGATTATTGGTCTTGCGGGATCGTTGATGTTCCAGCGTGGCGATATTGCCAAGCAGGAAGCTGATCTGCCGGTTTCGGAAGCATGAGTTGCTTATTGCGATAATACAAGGAAAGGAAAAGTCATGATTGCGGAAGATGAATGGCTGGTAGTTATCGACAGGCAGCGTGTTTTTGCGGAAAGTGAATGGTCCGCATGGGCTTGCCCGGACGGCTCCTATCACACTACTGATGAAGCGTTCGCACGATTGGCTAAGGCGTTCGGCGATCGTGTGGTCTATACGCGATATGTTGCGCCTGAGCCACCGCAAAACGCTTGGGTTGATTATTTCAAAGATTGGCCGCAGTTTTTGGTTGCTCCCGACGATCCGATGTACGATCTCACCGCGGATACCGCGGAATTGGCGCAAGGCCATGCCGTGGTCAGTTGCGACACTTTCGGCAAGTGGGGAAGCGTGCTGAGCGAAGCCATTAAAGGCGCTAAAAAGATCACGGTATGTGGTGTCGCCACCGATTGCTGTGTGCTTACCACTGTGCTCGCCGCGGCTGACAATGGTGTAGCGGTACGCGTTGCTGCTGACGCTTGTGCAGGCAGTTCGCCAGAAAACCATCAGATGGCATTGAGCACCATGGCATTGTTCACGCCGCTGGTCACCGTCACTGATACTGATTCCATCGTAGGATAGGTAAGGACTTTGATTCTGCGGGGTTTGTTGAGTTCTGCTCAGCAAACCCCGCTTTTTTGTATGTCGTGCATATTGCGCCAAAACTTGGATGATGCTCGGCTGGCATCGGTAATGAGCCATTAATCTTGCGGTGCGCTTTTGTAACTGCGGCGTAACAGTGCGGTGGTGATTGTAACGGACGATTCCGGCACAATCGTGGGTATCGACAGTTTCGTGAAGAGGTTTTACTGACGGACATGTCTCTCACAGGAAAAATCCCATGTATGAATCGAGGCCACCATGGCACAGCAGATCACTAGCTTGCTTGACGATCCTACGCAAGCGGTCAGTCTAGACACTTTCAGTGGGCTCACCAAAGGATGCCCCGCACCATTCTGGCTTTTCCAAGGCGTTTGCGCGGCTTGGGGCATCGACCACCAGCGGGCGCAACTCAACCTCATCACCGTATCCGAGAACGCGACGTTCCTGCTGTTGCTGGACGGCGAGCCCCAAGGCGTGGTACGTGTCTCGCAGCCGGGCTATGTGGGAGGTCCCGAGGCGGTGGCGTCGGAAATCAGCTGGTTGAATGCGTTGCATGATATCGAAGATATCAGCCTGATCAATCCGGTTCCCACCATCCGTGGCACGTTCGTAACGAAAATCACTGATCTGAACGGTGTCGGCTGGACGGTGATCTCCACGAAATATGTGGAAGGAACCGTGCTGGAAGATCTTGAGAATCCTGCACCGTATTACGAGACGATCGGTGAATGGGCTGCGAAATTCCATGAGCAGTCGCGCACGTGGAGCAAACCGTACGGTTTCACCCGCTTCAATTGGGATCTTTCGAACATGGTTGGTCCGGCACCGCGTTGGGGACGTTGGGAAAACGCCAATCTCACCGACGAAGAGAAGCAGCTGTGCGACACCGCGCTGTGGAAGGCCATGGACGTGGTGATGAAAGTGCCGAGAACCAACGAAACTTGGGGGCTTATCCATGCCGACTTGCGCCCGTCGAACGTGATTCGCGGCAATGACGGGAGACTGACCGTCATCGATTTCGACGATGCCGGATACAGCTGGTATCTCTACGATTACGCTTCATCGCTGAGTTTCATCGAACATGAACCGTATGCTCCCGATCTTGCCAAGGCGTGGGTCAAGGGATACCAGCGCGTCGCAGGTTCGTTCACGGATGAGGAACTGCGTATCATGTCCGCGCTTTCCATGATCCGACGCATGCAGATGCTCGGCTGGACCACCAGTCACCGTGAGGATGCCCTGCCCGACGGTCTCGCTGCACAGCAGGCTCCCGGCAGCGTGATGTGCGCAAAAAACTATCTTGAGGATCCGCTCTGGCTGCTGCATTAGGCAAGTTGCATGAAACAAGCGTAATTACGCAGAAACCAGACAATCCAAGAAATCCAATCGTAAGCACGTAAAAATACGCAATTACGAAAATCTCAATTTTTATAACTTAACAACATCTGACCGCAACCAACCAAACGAGGAATCAATGGCATAACTCGCCGAACAATACGAGAGGAAGGCGATTACAATGACTGCGTCAACTGTTTCGGGACGATCGATAGGCGGCGTGACCTACGTTGAAACCGACAAGGACTATTTCGCAAAACGACAGCTTAAGCGAACCGCGGGAGCGTTCGGTCTATGGGCCATCGGCATTTCCGCGGTGATCTCCGGCGACTTCTCCGGCTGGAACGGAGGCATCGCCCAAGCCGGATGGGGTGGCATGCTGGTGGCCGCCATCGTGGTGTACCTCATGTACGTGCTTATGCTCAACTCCATCAGCGAAATGGCGTCGGCCATGCCGCACACGGGTGGCGCGTATTCCTTCGCGCGTGCCGCCATGGGTCCGTGGGGCGGCTTCTTCACCGGCCTTGCGGAAACCATCGAGTATGTGATGACCGCAGCCACCATCGTCTACTTCTCGTCGGCATACGCTGATGCGATCCTGTCGAACCTGACCGGATATTCGCTTGACGATCATGGCTTGGCTTGGGTTTGGTGGCTTGCCTTGTATGCGATTTTCGTAGTGGTCAATTGGCTGGGCGCCGAAACGTCGTTCCGTTTCGCCGAAGTCGTGTCGATCGCCGCGCTCGCCATCGTCGCACTGTTTGGTATCGGCGCTTTCGCCACTGGTAAGGCCGATTTCTCCACGCTGCTCAATATCACGCCTACCGAAGGCAACTCCGCGTTCCTGCCGTTCGGCCCAGGTGCCATCTTCTACGCCATGCCGTTCGCCATGTGGTTGTTCCTTGGTATTGAGCAGCTGCCTCTGGCTGCAGAGGAAGTGCGTGAGCCGGAAAAGAACATTCCGAAGTCGTCCCGCCTGTGCATTTTCACGCTGGGATTGTCCGCGCTGATCATCGTGTTCCTGAACCCGGCTGTGGTCGGTTCCGAAGCGCTCGCTGGTTCCGATGAGCCGTTGCTGGATGGCTATCGTGCGATTCTGCCGGGCAATCTCGCCGCGGTGCTGTCCGCATTCGCGTTGATCGGTCTGCTCGCTTCCATCCAAGGCATTATGTTCGCGTATGGCCGCAACCTGTATTCACTGTCCCGTGCAGGCTATTATCCGGCGTTCCTGTCGCTGACCGGTAAGAAGAAGACGCCGTACTGGGGTCTGGTCGTCGGCGCGATCATCGGTTTCGCAGCCCTGTTCATCATCGCGTACGGCGGTGATGGCGCCGGTTCGGTGGTGTTGAACATCGCTGTGTGGGGTGCGGTGCTGGCATATCTGCTGCAGATGGTTTCCTATGTGATCCTCAGGAAGAAGATGCCTGATATCAAGCGTCCGTTCACCAGCCCGTTCGGCGTGCCGGGCGCGGTAATCGCAGGTTTGCTTGCATTCTGCATTTTCGTTGCCGTGCTGCTGAACCCGGATTATCGACTGGCCGTCTACGCCATGGTGGTCATCTACGTTCTCGCGACCATCTTCTTCGCGGTTTACGGACGTAAGCACCTGGTGCTTTCTCCGGAAGAAGAGTTCGCCGCTTCCGGCGGAAAGGTCGCATATAAGACTGAAGACTGACTGATTTTCTGCGATTATCGTTTCGTTTTCTTGAAATAAAACGATATTGCCAAGGCCGTGTTCATCTGGGATGCGGCCTTTTTCAATCATCGGAAATATGTAAAAAGGTCAACCAAATAGGTGGAAAACAGCGGAAATGGTTTGTTTCTGCGCTGTATCAGCCACTCAACATTACTGCGTTACCGTGTGGGTAACGCCACAGGAAGCCAACGAAAGAAGGAATCATGGCAACTCGATCGACCATCATGGACACCAATAGCTTCCGTCCGGAAATGGCGGCCGCGCTCGACCCAGAAACACGCAAACTAACCGAAGAGCGTGACGTGCTTGGTCCGGCCTACCGTTTGTTCTACCGCAATCCAGTGCATCTGGTGAAGGGCCGTGGCTCGCATCTTTGGGATGCCGACGGCGAGGAATACTTGGACGTGTACAACAATGTCGCATCCGTCGGCCACTGTCACCCGCGCGTGGTGGATGCACTTACCCAGCAGGCTTCGATGCTCAACACCCACACGCGCTACCTGCATGAGAACATCCTGCATTATGCGGAAGATATCCTCTCCACCATGCCTGACGAACTTGACCGCATCATGTTCCAGTGCACTGGTTCCGAAGCCAACGATCTGGCCATTCGCGTAGCACAGACCTACACTGGCGGCGAAGGCGTGATCGTGACCAGCGAGGCCTACCATGGCAATTCGGCACTCACCTCCAAGCTTTCCCCAGCGCTCGGCACCGCGCAAACGCTTGGCTTGACCATGCGCATGATTCCCACGCCGGACACTTACCGCTTGGTCATTGACGGCAAGCCTGCCGCGGAATGCGCCGCCGAGGAATTCGGCAACTGGATGGCTGGCGAAGTGCGCAAGGCCGTTGCCGATATGGAACGTCATGGCATCAAGTTTGCGGCATTGCTTGCCGACTCCATCTTCTCCTCCGACGGCGTGTACCCCGATCCGGTCGGCTATCTGAAGCCGGTGATCGACACCGTTCATGAACTGGGTGGCGTATGGATCGCCGACGAAGTGCAGCCGGGCTTCACTCGCACCGGCGACGCATTCTGGGGATTCGGACGCCAAGGCATTGTTCCCGATCTGGTCACATCCGGCAAGCCCATGGCCAACGGTCTGCCCACGTCGATGATGGCCGCCCGCCACGAAGTACTTGAACCGTTCGCAGGCTCCATTCCTTACTTCAACACTTTCGGCGGCAACCCGGTATGCATGGCCGCGGCCCAGGCGGTGCTTGACGTGATGCGTGACGAAGACACCATGAGCAACGCCAAGAAGGTCGGCGCAATATTCAAGGATGCCGTCGCGTCGCTTATGCCGGCACACCCCTGCATCGGCGACGTGCGTGGCGCGGGCCTGTACATCGGCTGCGAAATCGTCAAGTCGGGCACCAAGGATCCCGACCAGCAGGCAGCGCTCGATATCCTCGAAACCCTGCGTGACAACCACATCCTCACCTCCGTATGCGGCCGTTACGGCAATATCCTCAAGCTGCGCCCGCCGCTGGTGTTCAGCGAATCCGATGTGGATTGGTTCATGGATGGATTCATGAAGACTCTGGAAACATTGAAGCTGTAAAACGACAGATAACCATAAAGAAAGGGCGCGGATATGGAAGATCATACCGGCATCAGGCGCACGCGAAGCGCTACGAGCGAACTGGTCTACCGTATCCGCGCTCGCATTCGTGAACAGGAGCTTCTTCCCGGAGAGAAACTCGGATCGGAACGGGCGCTCGCCGACAGTCTTGGCGTCAGCCGTTCCGATTTGCGCAATGCGTTGACCGTGTTGGAATCCGATCATGAAATCATCCGCAAAATCGGTCGTGCCGGGGGCATCGTCATATCGGACGGACGTTTGGAACGCAATATCAACACGGTGGAATCATTGCCGACGATCGCGCGAAGACAAGGCATGCGCGTTTCGTCGAAAGTATTGCAGGCGGTGATTGCCCCGGCTTCCGTTTCCGACGTGCGTTTGCTGCGATTGCCGGGCGAGCATCCGATGATCTACGACATTACGCGATTGCGGTATATCGAAAATCGGCCGCTTTCGTTGGAACGGTCGCATTTGCCGGCATATCTGTTTCCTCTGTTCCTTACACGCGATTTGACGACCCCGTTCTACACCATGTTCGAACGTGATTATGGCGTGTATCCGTGCAATGTCGACGAAACATTGGAATCGGTGGTCGGCGACGAGCAGGAGAACGAGCTGCTGCAGATCGAGGCGGGAACTCCGCTGATGCGCATTCACCGGATCGCCTATGCGTCGGATGGACACCCGTTCGAGCGTGCCACTGACGTGTATATCGCTGATCGCATGCGATTCACCATGCATCATTCCGGCTATGTACGCCTGTCCGCAACGTCTACGCAGAATATGACGAAATAAGCCGGAAGATTCTTCGGTTATACGATGCGGCGGTCGGCGGCCCAGCGGGTGAGTTCGGTGCGGTTTGACAGCTGCAGTTTGCGTAGTACGGAGCTGACGTGCGTTTCCACGGTTTTGATGGAAATAAACAGTTCCGCTGCCACTTCCTTGTACGTGTAGCCGCGCGCGATCAGGCGCATGACTTCCTGCTCACGGTTCGACAAGCGGTCCAGCTCGTCATCGTGGATCGGTCCGCTTGCAGGGCCGCCCATGCCAGCCGGTGAGCCATTTTGGAAAGCGGACAGCACGAATCCCGCCAATTTCGGCGAAAACACGGCATAGCCCTCATGCACTTGCTTGATGGAAGAAATCAAATCATCGCCGGAAATCGTCTTTGTCACATAGC
>ERZ837590.1407-NODE-1407-length-12599-cov-32.940450_pt1 | contig 12599 bp, 10 predicted proteins | sample MGYA00519573_ERZ837590 | MGnify/ENA primary metagenome ERZ837590 (study PRJEB31850, sample SAMEA3708820) | human gut metagenome | biome: human gut; feature: human-associated habitat; material: faeces | place: China | collected 2014 ... | reverse complement strand
TTCTTTATATTTTTGCTGTCAACCTGCTCTCCATTCAACTTGCGTTCTTTTAAATAGATTTTCTTGAAAAATCATTTTTCCACTAATCACATGTGGCAGAATGTATAAAGTCAGATGATTTTGAAAAAAAGCACAGAAAAGAGGCTGCGCACTAATTACTTAGTGCGACAGCCCCTTCAAACTTATTGATTTGATATTTTCGTGAGTAATATGTCTGGATTAGAATCCTGTCAATCTGAAGAACATCAATTCATTTGCCGACTCATCATTTCGCTTCTGTGTCAGCAGGATTAAAAGAGAGCCGTCATCTAACAGCTGCATGTCTTCCAGCCATGGATAGCTGACACCGAATATGTCATCTGTAGAAATTGCACCTATGTGTGTTCCATCTTTTGCCCAAAATTGTATTTCACGCATATTTCCATCTGTAGCCACAAAACCATTTTCTGTTTCCGCCATACCTGTAATGGAACCGAGCTTGTCCTTAGAACTGATGTCTTCTCCGCCTAGTTTCAAAAGCTGATTGCCTTCATAATCATAGACAATAATTTTTGTACCTTCATCTTCCGCAGCCATGGAGCCGGCAACCATGATATGACTATTCGTGATCTGTACGTCATCTAACATGGAAAATGGTCCCTTGCGTTCTTCATCATTATTTAATCCGGTCAGTATCCACGGCTCAGCCGTCAGGTTACCACCTTGATTTGCAATCTTCTGAGTATCACTGTTCACCCAGAAACTGATTCCCCATTCTCCGGATGGATGCATATTCAAATATCCATCTACGGTTGTCTGCATTGCCTTTTTTCCATCTTTTACGCCAATTACATCTCCGATTCCCGGCGAAAGATATAACATTCCACTGTTATCTCCGGACAAATATTCACAATCATCGTCTAGTTCCATCGAAGAAACGAATTTGAGTCCGCTTTCTGAATATTCATAAGTATCCAGTTTGTTCTCCAGCAAATGGAATACCTGGTTGCCCTGTTTTACAAACTGATGTTCCATGATCTGCATGACACCCTGTGCTTCTTTAAACGGAATATATTCCGGAACGATTGTATAAGAACCTACCATCTGCTTTGCCAATACAGGTTCAAGAGGCTCTCCCTCCCATGGCCATGGTGCGTCTTTATTTCCTTCATCCTTTAATTTCAGCACAATTCCTTCCAGCAATTCTTTGTCAGAATCATCTATTTCCTGTCCCTTTACTCTGATATCATAGGATGTACCAGACTTTTCATGGCGATACATATACGTTTTCTCTACGGAATTACTTTCCGGCATTGCTGTATATTCTGCATTTCCTATTGTTACAGTGTCCATTTTCCCTTTTGCATATGTCTCTAAATCCACGCCGAAGTCAACTAAACTATTTCGATATTTATAGGAATCCTCCTTTGTTGCTTCTATATAAATGACATTCTCGGATTCATCTACTGTATCTCCATCAAAAAATCTAACGCGAGCGTAGTCTTTATCTTTCTTCATATTTTCTTTATCATAGTTCCATGCTTTCGGATAATACACTGTAAATAAATTTAATTTAAGATTTTCCCTGTCCTTAAATTTTGTTTCTGCCTGCTCTGTTTTTTTCTTCTCCGGAGCCTTTTTTTGTCCACATGCCGCTATCATCATCATGCATGTCATGATACACAGCACACACCACAATTTCTTTTTCATGGTATCTTCCCTCCCTTCACGCTTTCCATATCCGTTTCAGCTATTCACCGTCACTTTTCACACAATGAAATGTGTAGTAGTCTTCGTCATTACTGTAATCTACTTTCAACGTGCCATCGTCATTTATCGCCACTGAGAGAGATGGGTTATCTGATTCAATCGCACAATACCCCAGTGCGACTGACCATGGGAATGTCCCTATCTCTTCTCCTTTATAAATAACTGTTACATTACGGTCATTTTTGAAATCAAGACGCAGTGCATCATTGATGTTGTCTACTCCTTCCATAGAAGTCTGCGGTCCGTCTCCTAAAAGTTCTTCTACGCTTTCAGAAGCCCACTTACCTATGACTGCACTTTCCTCCTCTGTCAGATAGAGCGAAGGATCCATTGCATCGGTTCCATCCTTTGCAAAAATCACCTTTACTCCCATCTCCAGCATGTCGTCAAAAGAAATGATATCTTTTCCGATGGTTCCCACCATTTTTTCTCCTTCGATGCTCAAGGTAAACTGATCATCTTCGACAGACCATTTTCCATTTCCAGTAGTGTCTCCGACTGAAAAGGATACTTTTCCGCCATTTTTCACTTCAAATTCAAAATCACCACCGAAAGTTTCATCTACACTGACGGATATTCCCATCATTTGAGCGGAGACCGCTACCCATTTTCCTTCATATGGATTCTTCTCTCCTGCTTTTCCGGAGCCTCCACACCCGGTCAGTGCTGCCATACTGATGATAAACACTAATCCTAATAACAAATTCAACTTTTTTCTCATAAGCCTCTTCCCTTTCAACTACTTCTTATCTGCAAAAAACGGAGTCAGCAATTCTGCCACCTTGCTGATTGGCATTGTCTGTAAGATTACCTTTCCCGGTCCTTTCACAACGGTATTAAAAATGCCTTCTCCTCCAATCAGCATATTTTTTACTCCTTTTACAGCTACAACATCCATAGTGCAGGTTTCTTCCATTGCCGCTAAGTACCCGGTACTAATCACCATTTCCTGTCCGGCACTCAGATCATATTCCACTGCATGTCCGTCAATTTCTACAAATGCAGTTCCATTTCCGCTCAATCTCTGCATAATGAAACCTTCTCCGCCAAACAAGCCTTTTCCTAATTTTTTCTGGAAATGCATGGACAGTTCCACGCCTTCTTCTGAAGCAAGGAATGCGCTTTTCTGCACGATCATGGAGTGACCGCTGCTAATCTCCAACGCTTTGATTGCTCCCGGAAAACTTGATGCAAATGCAATCATTCCGTCTGTACCTTCTGCGGTATATCTGTTTTGAAACGCAGAATCACCAGACATCATTCTGCCGAACATTTTCTTCATTCCGCCACCGGAAACCGTCTCCATTTTCATGTTCGGGCTCATCCAGCTCATACTTCCGCTTTCTGTGATCATAGATTCTCCTGCTGCTAATTCACATACGACAACTGGTAAATTTCCTCCTAAAATCTCATATTTTTTCATAGTAAAGTTCTCCTTTCTTTTTCGTTTTCATCCTACAACAGTACCTTTTTCATTAAGTTTTGCGGCACATTGCACACACATATCCAGATCATCACAGATCAAAAAGCAATGGTCACATACAAGACGCTTACATATCGGACAAATATTAAAGATTTCTTTCGCCTGATTTAATGCTTTTTGAAATGCTAAATTCTTTTCCCGGTCATAAAGCGTATCATAAATAATCTTCCGATTTTCATTTTCCGGTTTTTTCCCCGCTTTTGAAAAACGAATTGGTGTGCTTTTCCATACTGTTTTACATTCCATGCAGCATAGTGAAAAGCAAAACTCATCCGGTGTAGAACAATCTATTAAATCCTTTTTCGTAATATATTCCACATTTCAACCTCCTTGTTAACCTCCTTGCTCTATCACCATCCCACTCTTTAGTTCTCCCTCCTTATCCATTTCCTTTATTTTTTTCTTTTATCGGGCGGCCACCATTTCGTAATGAAAGCGTAGCAGATATGGAAAGCAAATACTATGGTCGCCATTCGTATATTTTGCTTATTTTCCAAAATACGAACGATTAGTATACCATATATAGTGTTTCTTTTTATTCATCTACTATATATGCGTAATTTCTTTTTGTAAAAATGTAAACGATATCTGTCGGTCAAACTAAAAAAGAGCCTGTACAGACTCTTTTTCTTTTACTCAGTTCTATTATATGTCAGCTTATCTAACTGATCGCATTTTCGAAACAACTCAATATACAGCATTAATTCCTCTCTGACAGTTATTCCCAGTTTTCGATTCATATTTGTATTATGCTTTCTTGCTGTTCCAATACTGATATAAAGCAATGAAGCAATCTCCTGTATCGTATATCCATCAACATAATACTGAAGAACCATCCTCTCTGACGGAGTCAGAGTTTCCACGCGCAAAGCAAACGCCTTGAGCATTTCTTCTATATTCGGAGGAATGCCTCCATTTTCCAGTTTCTCCGTATTTCTTTTTTTCTGCATAAAATCAACCAGTGCATCCACTTCTGAAATTCCTGATAAATTTTCATCCGTCAGCGTATCCTCCTGCAGTGCTTTTAAACTCCGAAGAATCGGCTTCACAAAACGACGGGACATACTGACAGAAACAATCAATAATAAAATCAGGAATAACAACGTACCGATGATCCAGTCCCTTCGATTGTCCGCTGTTAATTTTTCATAATTCGCTTCTGATATCAATGTCAGTACCGCAAGCGGCATCCCATTACAACTCTTCAATTCAAGCAGTTCATGCCTGCCTATATAATTCCCGAAAGCGGTAGAATATGTATTATAATACTTTCCTTTCTTCACTGTCATCGTTCCTGATGGTGAAAGATACGTTTCCTTTGTATCTCCGAACATCGCCTTATCCAGATAGATGTTTCCTTTTTTGTCCATAGGAGCCAGTACTGTCACTATATTCCCACAGGAACCTTCCACCATAGGATAAGACAGCCTGAAATACAGATTACTCATCTCCATACCGCACAAACCGCGTACTTTTCCGGTACTGTCTAAAACCGGTACATATAAAAGCTGCACATCCTCCCATGTGTCACTCAGCTCCAGCCGGTCTGTCCACAGGCAGCTCTCTACCAGCCGGTTCCCATCAAACTGCATAATCTGTTCATAACCCGGCAATGCGGACGTATCAAATTCTAAATTCCAACGGTTATGGAGCTGTACCTGCTCTGCTCTTGCAATATCAGCATTTCCCCTGAAAAAAACTACGTGCTGTTTGCTTGTATTTACTGCCTTTAAATCAGACAGGCGCAGGTAGATTCCCATGCGTGATGTATCTGCATATTCCGTCTTCGTATTTACCGTTGCATCCAATACAACAAAAACTCCACTGCAATACTTCACATCCAATGCAGATTTCAAGGAGGGATACAGCGCAGACTCCAAATCCATGATCAGCTGAGGATTATCATTCAAATCTGAAAATGTCTTTCCATTGGCTGTCAGGCATTGATTCAATTCTTTTGTAATATCTTCCGATAAAGAAATACTTCTCGCCATCATAATATCGGTCTGCTCTGTCATCGCTGACAACGTATTCTTCTGCTGGGCAGACAACATTTCCCGTACTTTAAAATCCATTCCCGGAAGAACTCCAATAATACTCAGTAACAGAACTGTCGCTAAAAAAAGTGTTAAAATCACCACGCACCAATAAACAATCAGTCTTTGCTGCATACGGATGCCTTGTCTCTTTATTCCTTTTATAATCTTCCGGAAATTTATTCTCTTTTCTCCCATATGTCAGCCACCTCTTTTGCCGATCCGGCAGACATTATTGTGTGTATGCTGCTTTGAAATCCTCTAATGTCTCTGAAACAAGTTTATCCATATCTTCCGGATGTTCCTGCCACTCCAACCGCTTTACTGACAGGGTTTGCCTGATAAGTTCTTCAAACTTTGTTTCCAGATCCAGATAGGAATCCAATTTCGGAGCAGTATAAAATGTATAGTTCTCCTGCGTCTTTAAAAAAGCCTGATACAGGGATACATACATCGGATCACTTAACTTCTCGATCGCCTCCGGAAGGTAAACATCGAAAGCTTCCTGCTTTACCGGCATATATCCAAGACTGGTCACAAATTCCACATTCTTTTGGGCCTCTGTCAGCCATTTAAGAAACGTAATACAGGCTTTTTCTTTTTCCGGTGTAGATTTTACCGTACAAATACCGGCACCCCGCTGCATGACCATCGTTTCTCCCCTGGCAAATACGGGACATGGCATGGAAACAATCTCTACTTTTTCCGATGTATTATCCGCATACGTAACTTCGTCTGAATAATACAACACGCTGGCTGACGAAGCCACCGATACAATCGAATCTCCCGTTCGCAAAGGTTCCGTCGCATAACCGCCGCGAAGCCATACTCCTCCGGACAGTGCCGCTTTTGCATAAGGTTCCCACACTGTTTGAAATTCCGGTCCGAAAGCCAGATTTTCTCCTTTAAAGAAATTTTCACCCAGGGATTCTACACCTACCTGAAAATAGTTAAAATGATAATCATGAACGAAAAAATTCTTTCCATCACCAGGAACGTCCGGCGTCTGGTTGTCTGTCCATGCAGCATATTGTTCTGCCATTGCGAAGAGTCCTTCCCATGTTTTTAAATCTTCTATCTTCGCTCCTGTTTCTTTCGCAAAACGATCAAATGCTGTTTTATTGATAAACATAACTTCCGTTGATTTTGCTACCGGCAAAATGGAAAGTCTTTCATGAATGACACCCTCTTCCAAAAAAGCCGGAATAAATTCGTTCAGTTCTTCTTCTGTAAAATAATCATAATAATCTACAAGCTCCGTATCATCCGGCATCGCCAGAACTGTCTTGGGATAGGAAACAAACATATCCGGCAGTTTGGAAGCCCCCGGATCTCCAAATGCGGATGCCAGCACATTTTCATGTATCGTATTCGTATTTGTAACACTGCCAACCTGTACCCGGATATTTTTCTCTTTTCCAATCGTTTCATTAAATTCATCAATCAGATCGTTTAATGGCGATTCTGTCTGTCCGCCATATACATGCCATAATGTAACGGTTACCGGATCTTCGTTTTTCTTCTGCCCACACCCTGTAAAAACTATGACCGCAATCATTACCGGGAACAGGCAGATTTTTCTCATAATATATCTCATATTATTTTTCTCCCTTCCAGACAGTATCTTATAAAGCATCTGACATCTCAACCAAAAATAAGATCTTAGGATTAAGACACTTTTACACAGTATATGATAACGGTTTTCAGCGATTTAAACACTCCCCATGTGGGTAGTAAAATGCTGTTTTTAAAATCCGTTTATAATCAGATTTTTCTTTGTAACAGCTACCGCCAATTTCGTTTTGGAATCAAAATTCGTTTTCTGCAGCATATTCTTGATATGCCATTTTACAGTCTCCGGTGATATACACAAACTTTCTGCAATTTTTTTATAGGATTCTCCTTCCACCACTAATCGCAGAACTGCTAATTCCCCCGGTGTAAAATCACAGCTTTTCGCTGTTCCGATCATCACAACCGGCGGAGCATCCGGATACACGCTCTCCCCTTTCATCGTGCGATCCATAACCTCCAACAGTTCCTCTTTACCGGCATCTTTATACCAGAAGCTTTCTACTCCCGCTTTGCGCGCCCTGTCAATAAAACTGCACTCTACTAAAGAAGTCACGATAATTATTTTTATCTGAGGCATGGTCCTTTTAATCTTCTCTGCTGCCACAAGACCACTCTCATCATTCTCCGTACAGACATCCATCAAGACAAGTTCACATTTGCTCTGCCTGCATACGGTTTCTGCCATAGCTGCGTTTGTGATAGATGCCGCCAGACAATATCTCCCACTGGACTGGATATAATTTTCCATATCTTCTCGAGCCATACGCTGGTCTTCCACGATTAATACCCGTATCATCTCCGCACCTCCTTTGGTATCTTAACGATTATCGAAAATTTTGACTCCGCACAGATTCTCAATGTACCTCCACATTGCTCCACCCTTTTTCGTATACCGGATAATCCTCCTCCTTCTTTGACATTCTTCTCCGTTTTTTGTCCATTATCTGTGATTACTATAATCCACTCTTGTTCCTCACTGCCGGATTTTACATACAATTCGCTTGCCCCGGCATGGCGGACACAATTGGAAAGCGCCTCCAAAAGTATTGTATCCATCAGTTCGGAAATATGAGATTCCCAGACTTTTTCTCCTGTATAAATGATTTTCACCCCCAAAGTCTTCGCTCTTTCCTGCACCTGCCTGTGCAGTTGTTCGCCTTCAACAGACTCGTTATCTTTATTCAGCAAGTCTAATGTCTGCTTCCATTGCGAAAGGAATATATCCTGGTCTGCTTCTGATTCCTGCATCAACATCCGCTGTGCCGCCAGGACGCTATATCCCAGATTATCATGCACTCTCATTTTCATAGATAACATTTCTTCTTCTCTGGTCAGAGTTACTACATTCTTAGAAAGTTCTTTCATAGCCACAGACATTTCCTGAAGTTTCTGATTTTCTTCCTTCAACAACACTTTGTTCCGATATAATTCTGACACTTCAGAAGCAAGAAATTGGAAAAATCGATCTCCGACTGTCGTAGTAATCTCTTTCTCTGAAAATTTCCACACACTTCCATCCGCAAAGCAGTATACTTTCAGATCAACATCATAAAATACATTCTCTTTCAGAGGATGTTCCAGTGCTTCCTTCAGTTCTGTAATATTCTGTATATCTCTTCCCGCCATATTCTGACAAATTTGATACATTTTCCGATTCATCAGTTTAGGCATTCCGTTCCCATCAAAAAAAACAATTCCGCTCGGCAAATTGTCCAGACTCTCCTGAACTGCATTTTCCCTCAGGCAGTTCTTGCGGTACTTATGAATTCCAAAGATCTTCATTCCTACATATAAAAAACCACAAATTCCCATAACAATTAAAATCACATATGGTATTTTAAACATCCGTTGCCGCGCACACAAGCCGGATGTTATAAGGAAAATAACTATAAGCAATGCACTGTCCAGCAGCAACATCTTTCTTTGTCTTTTTCCTGTTCCTTCATAAATAACCAGAATCATATACAGCAAAGTCAAAAAAATAAAAAAGCAAATGATCGTAATCTGATACTCCGGCGAACAATTTTCAAATGTTTTTATCATTTTCCGCTACCTCCTCCCGGAATCAGAGAAAGCAGCCATGCTCCGTCAAAATCCAGCTCCGCACAAGCTCCATATCGTCCTGCAATTTCCCGCAGATCTGTTTTACATTCCACACTCATAGACATGACGATCCGCTCCTCTCTGCGTTTCAGATTTACAGTAAATGCCGACAGATCTTCCAAAGATTCCTCAATGACTGCTTCAAAAAAATCATAAATCTGCATAGCATCTTCACTTCGTATTTCATCTAAAGCGGTGGAAAAACCTGCCTCAACATGGTTCCATTCCAGATTCTTTATCGTTTCCCTGAAACATAACTCCAACTCTCTGATCGGAAATTTTACGATCTGCTCCGCAATAAAAATAAGATTACTACGCCTTTTTATATAGGCTCCGATCACAACTATCTTCCCTAATATTTTTTTCCTTTCGTTCTCATCTTCTTCCATAGAATATGCTTCAATGAATTCCGTCAAAAGTGCACTCTGCCTTGCCGTCTGTTTCTGTATTTTATCATAAAGCTGATTCTTCACAGAAAGTTTTTCTACTTCTCTTTTTGTTCTCAGATTTTCTTCCTCAATCAGATTCGCATCTTTTAATTCTTCCTTCCTGTCTTCAAGCTCTCTTACGATTTCCTGTAATTCCGACAGGTTTTCCTTCCACAAGACATAGCCTCCCAAAATTGGTTTTCCCGACAGTCTGATCCCATTTTCCAACATGATCGGGCTTTGAACTACCTGTCTTACGATTTCCGGCGCAATGCATTCCGAATCCTGAGATTGATAAATGCATTTTCCACTCTGATCAGTAATCTGTGCTGAAATTGTAGATGCTGCAAATAATTGTGCGTATCCTGTATTGGAAGGGATCAATCCGCACTGGATGCAGCTTTCAATGATCAAAGCAAACAAAAGGCATAATGCAGCCGTCATATCACTTGAAAATATTTTCCAAAAAGGCAGATTCAGATAATAGGCAATGCCATAGACAACCGACAGTCCATAAGCACCAAAAGGCATCCAAAGCATTTTCCTGTTTTTAATTTTTCTGCATCTTAATAGAATAATCAAGAGTGCTGCCAGCAGACAGCCAAGATCCCAGGCGACTATGGCATAATACATTGCTCCATATCCATAGACCCCTACTTCATAGGAAGCTGCTTCCCCCAGTCTCCCCTCCGGGAAAGTAAAAACTAACTGGTGCAGATCATTCGTTAATACAATCCCTATCAGAAACAATGCCGGACAAAACAGCAGACATCGTCTTTCCGGTAATTTATAATTCTCCGGCTGCCGTATATAAAATGCCAGATAAAGACTGACCGTGGGCAGCAACACCATAGGAATATAATAAAGATACCAGGCATAGCGCAATGCTGTCGGCATCTCATACGGTATTTCAAATTTACACATACGAATGAGCATCCAAAAAACTATCATCGCTGCAATCATTATTAAACAACGCCTGGCTTCCTTTTGGATAATCCTTTTTTGAAAAGAAACCGCCCATACCAGATAAAGTCCTATATAAATAAAAGGTCTTAAAAGATGACAAACAGATTGCAGATAAGGATTGGTAAATGACACATAATGCAGCAGAACTGCCACACCTACGCATAGTGCCACTCTTCCGACGTATACTGTAAACTTCTTTTTCTCTGACACTGTGCATACTCCTTTCTGTTACGTTTTGCACTATATCTTGTTTACAGTATATCATAATCTCCCTTCCAAATTATATCTTTTATAATTCAGAAAAACTCGCATTACAGAAGATATCTTAGAAGCCGGATTACTTATACAAATATCTTTCTGGAAACTAACACAAAAAGGATGCACTACGGTAACTTCTCCATTACCTTGGCACATCCTTCGTATTATTATTTTTTGCTATTCTTCTTAATGACAGCTATGACTTCCACATCCATGCTCGCCACATGTATGTCCTTCCCCGTGGTTATGCTCATGGTGAGAACACTTAACATTCGGATTATAATCAAGTGTTTCATTGATAAAAGCTTCTACTGCTTTATCCGCATCTCCGGAAACTCCTCCGAAAAGCTTAATACCGGCTGCCACCAACGCTGTCTGTGCACCGCCTCCGATTCCGCCACAGATCAGAACATCTGCATTCAATGCATTAAGAACTCCCGCCAACGCACCATGTCCGCTTCCATTCGTATCTACTACTTCTGAATGTACTACTTTTCCTTCCTCTACATCATAAATCTTAAATGTCTCTGTGTGTCCAAAGTGCTGGAAAATCTGTCCATTTTCATATGTTACTGCTATTCTCATGATACCTTCTCCTTTTTCTTCTGCATATTTTTTGTAAATTTCCTGTTTGTAACAGCCTCCAAATCTACAATTGCTGCTCTGACCATCACAAATTCTGAAATCCCCACCCTCGATTCTAAGTGGATGTCCATCAATGAGTGCATCTGCTATTTTCTTCCTGGCAATCTCGTAAATCCGTTGAACTGTTGTTCTTGCGACTTGCATAGATGCTGCACACTGCTCCTGACTATAACCTTCCTTGTCCAAAAGACGAATTGTCTCATACTCATCTACCGTCAGAACAATAGGTGTGTTTTTCTCAGTATTATCTGTCGGAAGGAATTCTAAAACATTGGGGAAATGACAGACTTTTCTGCATTTTACTGGTCTCGGCATAAACTGCTCCTTTCTCGCTTTTCTTATATAATAGTCCTATAAAAGGCATATGTCAATAATGTTTTTGACATATGCCTTTTATGAAATACCATATTCCCAAACATTGTAAGGAAAAATATCAAAAAGCCTAACCGTGGATCACGAAATTATATTAATCATACTGACGGTCATTCACCTTATAGGACATGATTTTAGAAATTTTTTTAAATTATTTTTTGAAGTGTAAAAATACATAAAAAAGATGCCAGGATTTCTCCTGACACCATAGTGACTGAACCAACTTCGTGCCCAGTAGGCACAAGGTTGGTTCATCTCATTATATACTGTTGTAATATAAAAGCGATGCAATGCCACTATAATTTCAATAGATTCATTATCAGTTTTACCATCACATCTTTTTCTTCTGGTTTTGATTCTGCAATCATCAATGTAATTGCTACTAACGTTCCATCACTGAGTCTCTTCTCTCCATCCAAGAATAACGCATTGTTCTTGTCTAAAAATTCCAAGAACAGTGATGCGGCAATTCTTTTACAACCATCTGCATATGGATGATCTTTTATCATAAAATACAATAGATTCGCCGCTTTCTCTTCCAAGGATGGATACGCATCCTGTCCGAATACACTCTGGTAAACTGCGGCAATAATTCCTTGTACCTTACCAGCCTCTTTTTCTACACCAAATACATCTGTTTCAAAAGAATCCTTCATCTGACCAACCATCTGAACACACTCTTCATAAGTAATGCGGTATACTGGAGTACTTCCCTTTGGCTTACTTAATGTCTGGTGGTCATATTGATCCAGAAGAATCAATGCATCTGTGTATTCATTCACAGCTCTGAGCACATCTTTCTCCTCTATATCAAGTGCATCTGCAAGCATCCTTGACTGAATATCAACTGTTTTCTTAAGCGCCTGAAGACGCTTTTCATTGATTGCATAGCCTTTCAAAATAAACTGTTTAAGAACATTATTTGCCCATTTTCTGAAAGCTATACCTCTTTTAGAATTAACTCGATATCCGACAGACAAAATC
>ERZ837590.1406-NODE-1406-length-12602-cov-9.201164_pt1 | contig 12602 bp, 9 predicted proteins | sample MGYA00519573_ERZ837590 | MGnify/ENA primary metagenome ERZ837590 (study PRJEB31850, sample SAMEA3708820) | human gut metagenome | biome: human gut; feature: human-associated habitat; material: faeces | place: China | collected 2014 ... | reverse complement strand
TTGCGATCATCTCGTCGGGGATGCCGGTGCCGCCGTGCAGAACCAGAGGAATGTTATTGGTGGCCTTGTGGATGCGATCCAGAGCCTCGAAGTCCAGACCCTTCCAGTTTGCCGGGTAGACACCATGGATGTTGCCGATGCCGGCAGCCAGGAAGTCAATGCCCAGAGCGGTGATCTTTGCGCACTCCTCGGGGTCTGCGATCTCGCCGGCACCCACAACGCCGTCCTCGACGCCGCCGATGGAACCGACCTCGGCCTCAATGCTCAGGCCCTTAGCGTGTGCCAGAGCCACCAGCTCCTTGGTCTTTTCCACATTCTCCTCGATGGAGTAGTGGCTGCCATCGAACATGATGGAAGAGAAGCCGGCCTCGATGCAGGCTTTGCAGCCCTCATAGGTGCCGTGATCCAGATGCAGGGCAACGGGAACGGTGATGCCCATGGAATCGACCATTGCGCTGACCATGGCAGCGACGGTCTTGAAACCGGTCATGTACTTGCCGGCACCCTCGGAAACACCCAGAATCACAGGGCTCTTCATTTCCTCGCAGGCGGTCAGAACGGACTTGGTCCACTCCAGATTGTTGATGTTGAACTGAGGCACACCGTAGTGGCCATCACGTGCTTTGATCAGCATTTCGGTTGCATTTACCAACATTATTCATTACCTCCACAAAATCATTGGGGTCTTGCTCGTTTCATATCCGCTTTGTGCACGGTTTAACGAACCTACAGAATTAGTATACCCCAAACAGCGGCCAAAATCAATCCAAACCGGTGTTTTTCCTGTAATAATGCGGGGATTCTGTTTCTGGCAGGGTGCAGGGGGTTACTGCCAGAAGCGCGTATATTCGATAGAATACAACAAATTTCCATATAATGTGCAACAAGCGGCCGAAAGACAGAAAGCTTGATGAAGGACGGATTTTCAACACAGATCCACATTCGTCAAAATGATATTGGGCAATTTGGCAAAAGCGGACAGGATGCAGTTCAAAAAATTGTCATATTTCCGACTTGTATTCTACAAATTGTACGCAGGAAATCAAAAAAGGTCGAACCAAAAAGTGGAAAACCTTGTGGAAAGTGTGGAATTCCACAGGCAAAACAGGCTTTAAAGCTGGACTTTTGAACTTTCTCCACAGGGTTTTCAACATGTGGAAAAATAATCGCTCTTCTACGGATTGTATACCGCGTTTTTGTGGAAAACTTTTTTCTCCGGCAAAACAGAGGGATATCTACCCAGCGGCCGGGTAAAGCTGATGCAGGGCGGCAGAACATTTCTGCAAAAAAGCGGAAACGGTCTCCGGCACCACGAACAGAAAAACTTTTGCAGGACGCGGATAAAAAACGGTAATTTGCTGGCAAACAAGTTCGGCTTATGCTATACTTCAAGATGAGTTATCATCTTCAGACTATACCGGTGCGCGGCCCAGAATGCGGCGCGCCTTTTGGAGGGTGTGCACAGCACCTTCCGGTGATACAACGGAAGGAGAAAATCATCATGGAAGAAAAGAACCAGCCGCGCCGTCCGCGCCGCAGCCCGGAAGAGCCGCAGCAGAAGAACGAGAGCCTTGTTTACGGCAAAAATCCGGTGACCGAACTGCTGAAAAGCGGTTCCGGAGTGGACACCGTGCTCATTGCTGAGGGCATGGCTCCGGCCGTGGCGGCTTACTATACCGCATTGGCAAAGGAAGCGGGTGCCACGGTGAAGCGGGTGCACCCAAACAAGCTGCGCCTGATGACCGGCACCGAGAGCCATCAGGGCGTGGCGGCATTTGCCAGCGAGATCGAATACGTGACGGTAGACGACCTGATGGCAGCAGCCAAGGCCAAGGGCGAAGCACCTTTTCTGGTGCTGAGCGATGGCATTGAAGACCCGCACAATCTGGGTGCCGTGATGCGCAGTGCTCTGCTGTGCGGTGCGCATGGCATCGTGATCCCCAAGCGCGGCGGCGCATCGGTCACGCCTACCGTCATCAAGTCCAGCGCAGGTGCCGCAGAACGCCTGCCGGTGGCTCGTGTGGCCAACATCGGCGAGACCATCCGCCGCCTGAAGGAGCAGGGCGTGTTCGTCTACTGCGCCGATATGGACGGCGTGTCTCTGCGCAGGAACAATCTGACCGGCCCCATTGCACTGGTGTTGGGCAGCGAGGGCAGCGGTGTTTCCCAGCTGGTGAAAAAGCTGTGCGACGGCGTGGTGCGGCTGGATATGGCAGCACCGGGCACCGGTGTGGACAGCTACAACGTGTCGGTGGCTGCGGGCATTATTCTGTACGAGATCCAGTCCCAACGCGCAGCACAGCAGGCATGATCCGGCATTCGGGCCGGAACCTCAATTTGAATTACAGGAGGGACAAGAATGCCGAAAGATAGAAATAATGGCCGGGAAATGACCCCGGATGAAAAGTTCCGCTCCTTTTTCAGCACCACGGCGGTGGATATCCCGGAGGAGATGACCCGGAGGGACGAAAACCAGCCGGAGGAAAAGCCGGAGAAACGGTTTGGCCTGTTTGGCCGTGGTAAGGCAAAGCAGGAGACTGACGAAGCTGCAGCAGAGCAGCCGCAGGAAATGCCCACCGGTGAGGTGCGGCTGGGTGAGGATGCGCAGCCGGAACCGGAAGCGGATCTGGAACTGATGCTGAAGCCGGAGGCAGACCCGGAACAGGAACTGGCCCCGTGGCCTTTTCTGGAGAAGGAAGCAGAGGATGCACAGCCGGAAGCACCCGCCAAAAAGCCGGAGGGAAAATCTGCACCGCAAACGGCGGAACCCCCGGCGGCAGTGAAGCCGGAAACACCCCGGCAGAGCGCTGTCCCGGCGGCTAGACCCGCAGAGCAGCACAGCACGGCAAAGCCTCCCCGGCACCCCAAGAATGCGCCGGAGGTGCTGCTGCCGCAGGAAGAGCAGGAGCAGCAGGAGATGGCACAGCTCAAGGCGATGATCAACGGCCTGAGCGACCAGAAGCCGGAAAAGCCTGCACCGAGAGCCGAAGCAGCCCCGGCAGCAGAAACTGAACCGGCTGAGAGCAAAAAGAAACCGTCCGGTGCACCGCTGCCCGCGGCTGTGTTTGCAGCGGTAAAGGAGACGGCACCGGAGCTGCAGCCGGAACCTGTGCCGCAGCCGGAAAAAATGGAGCAGCCGGTGGCCGATTTCTTTGGCAAGGCGCAGAGCGAGGACGCACCGCAGGCACCTTTGGCCCCGGCAGAGGAGCCTGCCGCAAAAGAGGACACCATGAGCCTGCCGCTGCTGCCGCTGGACGGTGAAGAGCCGCAGCAGGCACCGGAGAAGGCACCCGCTGCGCCACAGCCGGAACTGAAAGCTGAGGCGGAGGACGCGGTGTCTCCGGAGGAACATGCCGAAACGGAGCTGACCGAGCCGGAGGCTACGGCGGATAAGCTGCACCGCATGAGTGCAGAGCTGACGCTGCGCTGCGTGCTGGGCGGCATTCTGGCTGTGGTGCTGCTGCATTTTGGTTTGGTGTCGGATGGGCTGCTGCCCGCCATGGCGGCGCTGGACCCGGATGCTGCCCCGGCGGCATTCTATGGTGCAAACCTGCTGCTGCTGTCAGCAAGCCTGTGCGTGGGCTTCCCGGTGCTGCGGGACGGCCTGAACGGCCTGCGCGGACGGCCTTCTTCCGAGACGATGCCGGCGCTGGCCGCAGTAGCAGCGCTGGTGCAGGCGGTTACAGCCATGCTGAACGCAAATGTTTACCGCGGCACCACCGGCATCTCGCTGCTCAGCGGCATGGCCGCGCTGGGGCTGTTCCTTGCGCTGCTGGGCAGCCGGGTGATGCTGGCTGCTGTCAAGGGCGGCTATGAGCTGGTGACCAATGGTGTGGAGTTCGAGGGCGCCTACCGCGCCAAGGATAAAGACCTGCTGCGCGCCCTTGCACGGGATCTGGAACAGAAGGACCCCTGGGTGCTGCTGAGCCGCCCGATGAAGGAAGCTGACGGCTTTGTGGAGCAGAGTTTGAGCGAGCGCGCAAGCGAGCGCCGTGCCCGCAAAGTTTCGTACATCCTGCTGGGCGTTGCCCTGCTCAGCGGTGTACTGTTCCTGCTGGCAGGTGCCGGCTGGAACAAAGCTGCGGCTGCCATGGCCGCTGTGCTGTGCATGGGGGCACCGCTTTCCTCTACCCTGATCGCGGGCGTTGCCTCACTGCGGCTGCAGCGTGCGGCTGCGGCTGTGGGCGCAGTCGTGCCCGGTTGGCAGGCCATTGAGCAGCTGGGCGGCATTGATACGCTGCAGATCGATGCAGACGACCTGTTCACCGCCGACAGCGCACAGCTGGAGGATATCCGCATCTTCAAGGGCGGCCGCATCGACCGCGCCATCCTGTACGCGGCCAGCGTGCTGAATGAGAGCCACGGCACCCTGAATGGGCTGTTCCGCCAGATCGTTGAGGAACGCACAGACATCCTGTTCCAGGTCAAGGATCTGGAGCAGCACCATGGGCTGGGCTTTTCCGCCTGGTGCGATAACAACCGCATCCTCATTGGTACCCGCCGCTATCTGGAGCAGGAGGGCGTGCCGCTGCCGGACGAGGAATACGAGATGCAGCACTCGAAGAACGGCGAGCTGCAAATTTTGTATCTGGCTGTGTCCGGCAATCTGCACGCTATGTTCGTGCTGAAATATGTGGGCGGGCGCAATGTGGCCCGCGGCCTTGCCGTGCTGCAAAAGGAGAACATCCGCCTGCTGGTCACATGCCAGGACCCCAGTCTGACTGCACACCACATTACCGAAGCATACCGCCTGCCGGAAGGCATGATCACCGTGCTGGATCAGGAGCAGTGCAACGCCATCAAGGCCGCACCGGCAGACCCGGAGGACACCTGCTGCATGATCCATCTCAAGGCGTTTGCCAGCCTGACCGGCGGCCTTCAGGCTGCGGATCAGGCCCAGAACGCCGAGAGCAGCGCCACCACGGTACAGATGGTCTCGGTGCTGTTCTCCATTATCATTGCAGCGCTGCTCACCAGTGCAGGCAGCATCTGGGAGCTTTCGGTGGCAACGGTGCTGATGTATCAGGCAGCGTGGAGCGCCCTGAGCATTGCTGTGTGTGCACTGAAGCAGCATAACTGAGAAATATTCTCAGAATAAATAGGAATTATTCTTGATTTCAGTCAAAAAATATGGTATACTCTGTTCAGAACCTGAGCCGCAGGCGAAAAAATTACCGCCGGGCTGAATGATAGAGCCGGGATCGGTCGATCCTGACAGAAGATCCGTTTTTGAAAGGAGAGCATCATGGAACTGAAGGGTACCAAAACCGAGAAAAATCTGATGGAAGCGTTTGCAGGCGAGAGCCAGGCACGCAACAAGTACACCTTCTTTGCCAGCATGGCAAAAAAAGAAGGCTACGAGCAGCTGGCCGCGATCTTTGAGGAGACCGCCGGCAATGAGAAGGAGCACGCAAAGATCTGGTTCAAGCTGCTGTGCGGCGGCGCGATCCCCGATACCCTGACTTGTCTGGACATGGCAGCAGGCGGTGAGCACGACGAGTGGGCCGAGATGTACCCCCGCATGGCCAAGGAGGCCAAAGAAGAGGGCTTCCCTCAGATCGCAGCACTGTTCACCATGGTGGCACAGATCGAGAAGGAGCACGAGGAGCGCTACCGTGCGCTGGCCGAAAACCTGAAAAATAACAAGGTCTTTGCCCGCGAGGAGCAGCAGGTATGGCAGTGCCGGAACTGCGGCTACACCTATATCGGCAAGTCCGCACCGCTCAAGTGCCCGGTGTGCGCACATCCGCAGAGCTACTTTGAGCTGAAAAAGATCAACTACTAAGCTGAAAATTCAAAAGCAGAACAGCGCCGCCGCATCCGGTTTGCCGGGTGCGGCGGCGTTTTGTACAAAATTGAAAAGCGGATTTTATTATTCTCCACAAAATAAGGCTCAGCTGCCCGGCAGAATGGGCAAAAAACTTGACCCGGTTTTGCACTGCGTGTAAAATAATACGGAGACAGGAATATTTAAAGGATCTTGCAGCAAAGCAGGCGGGGAGGGCAAAGCCCATGAAGCAGGGGTTCAAAGCGTGTGTTTGTGCAGTGGTGCTGTGCGCAGAACTGTTTGCAGCCGGGGCGTTGTCGGCCTATGCTGCGCAGGAGCAGCCGCTGCCGGACAGCGGCATGACATTGGACACTGCCGAACTGACACTGGATATCACCGAAGGAGACCCGGCCCCGGTGGCCTACCTGAATGTGCAGGCACCCAACGACTACTTCTTTCTGATCTGGACTTCCAGTGATCCGGCAGTGGCATCGGTGGACGGCACTGGCAAGGTGACCGGCCATGCCGAGGGCACTGCGGCCGTCACGGCCCGCAATGAGCGCGGCGAAAAGACCACCTGTACCATCACGGTGCGCAAAAGCACAGCCAGCCGCCTGGTGCTGAACACCAGCGATCTGGCGCTTACCATTACAGAGCAGGAGCCTGCCCCGACGAAGCAGCTGAAGCTGGAACAGAACAAAGGCGGGTTCACCTATGTGCGGCAGTGGGTCAGCAGCAACCCGGCGGTGGCATCGGTAAGCACAAACGGCACCGTAAAGGCACAGGGGTCCGGCAAGGCCGTCATCAGCGCACTGACCACAGCCGGGCAGGTGCTGCGCTGCACGGTAACGGTCACATCGGAGATCGGACGGGTGCAGATGAGCAAAAACGCCATGCTGCTGCAGGCAGTGGGAGCCAGTCAGAAGCTGACCGCGCAGGCTGCAGGCACCAAAAACGGAACGATGACATGGCTCAGCAGCAATCCGGGCGTGGCAACTGTGAGTGCGGATGGCATGGTAACGGCGGTGGGCGACGGTGAAACGATGATCCTTGCCGTTACACCGGAGGGTCGTGCCGATGCCTGCTATGTGGCCGTGGGAGCGGCGGCGTGGCGGTTCCGCTCGGAGGACGAACTTGCCGAAACGCTGACCCTGACCGGTCAGCTGCCCTATTCGGATGGAAAATAAAAAGAAAAATGGGAGCGTTCTGTGCAGCAGGATGCTCCCATTTTTTCAAAACCCGCTGGGCAGAAAGATCATCGTTCCCCGGGCAGACCACGCCATCCGCTGGGCCATGCAGCCGGGCGCACCGGCCAGCAGAAACAGGGCCAGTGCGGCGAGCAGCAGCACCCATCCAAGGCCGCTGTGCGGCCTGCCGGAAAAAGGATCCCCTTTTTTGCGTCTCATCCCGCTGCCCCCTTTTTTGCTGTGCTGGCCCATGCTATGCGCCGCAGGCACCGATTGTGCAACCGGCCCGGCTGTGGTACAATAAAATATCGAAATCTACTGTGCAGGGAGAACGATTTTATGCTGACCATTACACTGCTGGGCACTGCGGCTACCATGCCGCTGCCGGATCGGGCACTCTCGGCGGCGTTTGCTGCCTGCGGCGGTCACGGCCTGCTGTGGGACTGCGGCGAGGGAACTCAGGCAGCGGCACACCGGGCAGGCGTGAACCTGATGCGGGCAGATGCCATCTGCCTGACCCACTACCATGGCGACCACATCTTTGGTCTGCCGGGCCTTTTGCAGACTCTGGGGGCGCAGGGCCGCACAAGGCCGCTTGCGCTGCTGGGTCCGGAGGGCCTGCCGGATATCTGGGCGGCGGTGCGGGCACTGACCGGCCCGCTGCCCTATCCGGTGAAGCCGCAGGTGCTTATGCAGGGCCAGCCGCTGGCGCTGGATGCGCTGAGCGAGGGCTGGCCTGCCGGTGCGCGGCTGGTGCCGTTTGCCACAAAGCACCGGGTAAAAAGCCTTGGCTACCGGCTGGAGCTGCCTCGTGCAGGCAAATTCTCGCCGGAACAGGCCCGGGCGCTGGGGGTGCCGGTGCAGCAATGGAAGCTGCTGCAGAAAGGGCAGAGCGTTGCCGTGGAGGGCAGAATGGTGCAGCCTGCGCAGGTGCTGGGTGCACCGCGCAAGGGGTTGAGCGTGGTATTTTCCGGCGATACGGCCCCCTGCCCGTATTATTTGCAGGCGGCGCATGACGCAGACCTGCTGATATGCGATGCCACCTATGCCCTTCCGGAGCAGGAAGACCAGGCCCGTCAGTGGGGGCACAGCACCTTTGGGCAGAGCGCATCCCTTGCCGCGCAGGCGAGAGCAAAGCGGCTTTGGCTGACCCATTATTCCCCCATGATCACCGACCCGGAGGAATATGCCGCGCAGGCACAGAGCATCTTCCCGGCGGCGGAGTGCGGCTTTGACGGCAAAAGCATCACCCTGCAGTACGAGGAGGCACAGCCATGACCATTCCAATGGATGCAGGCGCGGCGGAACTGCTGCATGCCCTCCACGCAGCGGGCCATGCAGCCTACGTGGTGGGCGGCTGCGTGCGGGACAGTCTGCTGGGCCTTACACCGCACGACTGGGACCTGTGCACCAGTGCTCTGCCGCAGCAGGTGATGGAGCTGTTCGGCGCGCAGCGGTGCATCCCCACCGGCCTGCAGCACGGCACGGTAACGGTGAAGCAGAGCGGTGCCCTTTACGAGATCACCACCTTCCGTACAGAAGGCACCTACACGGATGGCCGCCACCCGGACGAGGTGCACTTTGTGCCGGATGTGCGGGAGGATCTGGCCCGGCGGGATCTTACCATCAACGCCATGGCCTACAATGAAAAGGAAGGCCTTGTGGACCCCTTTGGCGGGCAGGCCGACCTGCAAAGCGGCATCGTACGGGCGGTGGGTGTGCCCCGCCAGCGGTTCACCGAGGACGCGCTGCGCATCCTGCGGCTGTACCGGTTCGCAGCCCGGTTCGGCTTTGCCATCGACCCGCCCACGGCGCAGGCAGCACAGGAGCTGTGCGCCCATCTGGACTGTGTATCGGTGGAGCGTATCGAGGAAGAGCTTGCAAAACTGCTGAGCGCACCCGCCCCTGCGGCATATCTTAACGAAAAAATACTCAGTGTTGTTTTACCCGAGCTTTCACCGGAGGCACTGGCGGCGGCAAAGCCGGTGGTGGATGCCTGCCCGGCGGGTGCAGAAAACCTGCCCGTCCGTCTGGCGGCGCTGCTGCTGAGCCTTGGCGAGGACGGCATCCGCCGCACCCTCAAGCGCCTGCGCTGCTCCAACGCCTTGATTGAAGAGGCGGCGGTGCTGGTGCGGGAAGCCAGAGGGTGTGACGGCAGCTTTCTCTTCGGACACGATTCGGGCCATTCCATCGCCCGCCCTATTGCCTTCGGCAACAGGGTCCCACCCCAGCGGACGGTCCTCAGAGAAACTACCGTCACACCCGGCTTTACCATCTACGCCCGCCGACTACTGGGCAAATATAACTTGTGTACCGTGCAGCGCATTGCTGCACTGGGCACAGCCCTGCAGCCGGAACGGGCGGCTGATTTTGCTGCACTTTCCGAATTGGCCGAACAATTGGACGCGGACGGCGTATGCTGCCGCGTCAGCCAGCTGGCTGTGAATGGCCGTGATCTGATGGCAGCAGGCGTCCCGGCGGGGCCGGGCATCCGCAAAGTGCTGGAAGCGCTGCTGGACGGTGTGATCCGGGAAGAATATCCCAACGAGCGGCAAGCCCTGCTGGCCGCAGTGCAGCAGCTCGCTGCGTCTTGACAAGCTCTTTTTTCAGAGTTACTATTATACTACTGTTTTAGTGTGTTGAATGCACCAAAGGAGAACTTATGACCACACAGACCCCTGATTCAAAGCCGCGTGCCCTCATTGCCATGAGCGGCGGCGTGGACAGCTCGGTGGCGGCATGGCTCATGCAGCAGGCAGGCTATGACTGCACCGGCATCACCATGCGGCTCACCCGCAACGAAACGCTGGGACAGTCCGGCTTTCACACCTGCTGCTCGGAAAAGGACATCGAGGACGCGGCAGAGGTGGCGTTTGCCATGGATATCCCGTACGAGGTGCTGGATTTCACGGCAGACTTCCGGGAACAGATCATTGAAAAATTCGTCCGCGTGTATGAGGCGGGCGGCACGCCGAACCCCTGCATCGACTGCAATAAATATATGAAGTTCCGCCATCTGCTGGACTGGGCCCGGGCACACGGCATGGAGTATGTGGTCACGGGCCACTATGCCCGGGTGGAGCAGGACGATGCCACCGGCCGTTTCCTGCTCAAAAAGGGGCTGGACGAGGGCAAGGACCAGAGCTACGTGCTCTACAACCTCACTCAGGAGCAGCTGGCGCATATCCGTCTGCCGCTGGGCGGCCTGCACAAGACTGAGGTGCGCGAGATCGCGGAGCAGCACAAATTTGTCAATGCCCGCAAGCACGACAGTCAGGACATCTGCTTCGTGCCGGATGGCGACTATGCCCGCTTTATGGAGGACTTCACCGGCAAACACTACCCGGCAGGTGATTTTCTGGACGAGAGCGGCAGGGTGGTGGGCACCCACAATGGCGCGGTGCGGTACACCATCGGCCAGCGCAAGGGGCTGGGGCTTGCCATGGGGGCACCTGTGTACGTCTGCGGCAAGGACATGCAGGCAAACACCGTCACGGTAGGGCCGGAGGAGATGCTGTTCGACCGCATCGTGTATGCGGACGAGGTGAACTGGATCGCCATTCCGGAGCTGACCGGGCCGCTGCGGGTCACGGCCCGCACCCGGTACCATCAGGTGGAGCAGGCCGCCACCGTCTACCCGGCGGAGTGCGGCTTCCGGCTGGAATTTGACCAGCCCCAGCGCGCCCCTACGCCCGGTCAGGCCGTGGTGCTGTATCAGGGCGACACCGTGCTGGGCGGCGGCACCATTACGAGAGTGGAAAAGTAACAAGGAGAATAAAATGCAAAATCAGTATTCCCGCACGCAGTTGCTGCTGGGCGCGGAAGCTATGGAAAAACTGCACAATTCCCGCGTGGCGGTGTTCGGCATCGGCGGCGTGGGCGGCTACACGGTGGAAGCGCTGGCGCGCAGCGGCGTGGGGGCACTGGATCTGATCGATGATGATAAGGTCTGCCTGACCAATCTCAACCGCCAGATCATCGCCACCCGCAGTACGGTAGGGCAATATAAAGTAGATGTGGCTGCGCAGCGCATCCACGACATCGACCCGGACATCAGGGTGACCACCCACCGGTGCTTCTTTGGCCCGGAAACACAGGACCAGTTCGACTTTACCCAGTACGACTATGTGGTGGATGCCATTGACACCGTCACCGGCAAGCTGGCCCTTGTGATGAAGTGCAAGGAGGCGGGCACTCCCATCATCTGCTCCATGGGCGCAGGCAACAAGATGGACCCGACCCGCTTTGAAGTGACCGATATCTACAAGACCTCGGTCTGCCCACTGGCTAAGGTGATGCGCACCGAGTGCCGCAAGCGCAAAATCAAGCACCTGAAGGTGGTCTACTCCAAGGAGCCTGCCATGACCCCCATCGAGGATGACGCCATCAGCTGCAAGTATCACTGTATCTGCCCTCCGGGCACCCAGCGCAAGTGCACCCAGCGCCGTTCGGTGCCGGGCTCCAATGCCTTTGTACCCTCGGTGGCTGGCCTGATCATCGGCGGCGAGGTGGTAAAAGACCTTGTGGGCTTTGTACCGATGAAGGGCTGATATTTAAAATAGTTTTTACGGAACCCCGGAAAAGTCTGCGGATTTTTCTGGGGTCTTTTCTGTTATGGACAGTGTCACCGCCCGCTCTGTCCTTCTTCCGCTCGCCAGACCACCAGCGGGATGCAGCCCTCGCACTCCCCAGAAGAAAATATCGTCGATTATAGTTCTGGCCCGACCTTCAGACATGGCATCGCGTCATCCTGCCAGAGCAGGCGGCACCGCTGCGGCACAGGCTTCAAAAATACTGCAAAAATAAATTTGCAACTAATTTGCATTTTGGTATTGCAATTGGAGAGAATATCGTGTATAATCATCCCTGTTCAAAAATGCAACCAATTTGCAATTTACTAAAATGAAGCGACGAACGGTCGTTTTTAGGAGCGTATATGGAACTGTTTCTGGATGTTCTGGGCGAATCTCTGGTGGATACCGCTAAGATGCTGCCCTTCCTGTTTTTGGCTTATCTTCTGATCGAGTATATCGAGACCCGCCACGGTGAGCGCATTGAAGCACTGCTGGCAGGCGGCGGGCGCTGGGGCGCGATTCCGGGCGCGGTGCTGGGCTGTGTGCCGCAGTGCGGCTTCTCGGCCATTGCGTCCAACTTCTACTCCTCCCGTGTGATCACGCTGGGCACCCTGATGGCCGTCTACCTTGCCACCAGCGACGAAGCCATCCCGCTGCTGGTATCCATGCCGGCCTACTGGGATAAGCTGGCTGTGCTCATGGTCATCAAGGTGGTATATGCCATTGTGGTGGGCTTTGTGCTGGATTTTGTGCTGCGCGGCGTGCTGCCCAAATCGCTGCGCGGCGGCTACACCGGCCATGCCGACGAGGTGGACTGTCACGAGGAGCACAGCGACGAAGAGGGTAAGCCCGCCCCCATCTGGAAAGCGGCCCTGCGCCACACGCTGGAGATCTTTGTGTTCATTTTTGCGTTCAGTCTGGTGTTCGGCCTGATCGTGGAAGGTGTGGGCGAAGATGTGTTTGCAGACCTTCTGGGCAGCATGGGCTTCTTCCAGCCGGTAGTGGCTGCGCTGGTGGGCCTGATCCCCAACTGCGCCGCCAGCGTGCTGCTGACCCAGCTGTATGTGGAGGGTG
>ERZ837590.1392-NODE-1392-length-12720-cov-3.527675_pt1 | contig 12720 bp, 9 predicted proteins | sample MGYA00519573_ERZ837590 | MGnify/ENA primary metagenome ERZ837590 (study PRJEB31850, sample SAMEA3708820) | human gut metagenome | biome: human gut; feature: human-associated habitat; material: faeces | place: China | collected 2014 ... | reverse complement strand
TACTTTTATATTTTACTCTTATTTATACTTTTTTACTAACTTTTATACTTGTTTGGATTTAGCATCTACTGCTGTGCAAGCACTGCCTGTACCTCTGCCTCTGTAGCGCATGCCATTACCTTGTCTGCCAATGCCTTGCATTCTGCCATATTGCTGTCTGCGATGGTCTTTCTGGTCTTGAGCACACTTGTGGCACTCACTGAAAACTCATCAAGTCCGAATGCGAGTAACAGCGGAATGAGCTTTGGATCTGCTGCTGCCTCTCCACACATGCCTACCATGATTCCCTCTTTCTTACCGCACTCGATGATACGCTTGATTGCGCGAAGCACTGCCGGATTGAAGGCTGAATAAAGGTATGCTACCTTTGAGTTTCCACGGTCTACTGCCATTGTGTAGCCTGTCAGGTCGTTTGTTCCGATACTGAAGAAGGCTGCCTCTTTTGCAAGCACATCCGCCATCATGCAGGCTGCCGGTGTCTCCATCATGATACCAATTTCGAGGTTCTTGTTGTATGCAATGCCCTCTGCATCAAGCTCTTTCATGATGTCAGCTACCATTGCTTTTACACTGCGAAGCTCATCTACGCATGTCACAAGCGGAACCATTATCTTTATCCTGCCGAATGCACTGGCTCTAACAAGTGCACGAAGCTGTGTATTGTAGATGTCTGTTCTCTGGAGACAGAATCTGATAGCTCTGTAGCCTAGGAATGGGTTGTCCTCTTTCTCAAGACCCAGATATGGGATTTCCTTGTCACCTCCGATATCGAGTGTACGGATAATGACAGGCTTGCCCTTCATTGTCTCTGCTACTGATTTGTATGCCTCAAACTGCTCTTCCTCTGTAGGAATTGTGTCTCTGTCCATGAAAAGGAACTCTGTACGGAAAAGTCCTATTCCCTCTCCGTCACACTCTACAGCTTTCTTTGCGTCCTCAGGCTTTCCAATATTGCATACAAGCTCTACCTTTGTGCCGTCTGCTGATACTGTCGGCACACCCGCAAATTTCTTTAAGAGCTCTTTCTCTTTTTTGTATTCCTCAAGCAGCCCAGCGAATTTCTGCTCTGTCTCAGCGTCAGGGTTTACGATTGCCTCTCCGCTTGTTCCGTTGAGTACCACTCTGTCACCATTTTTGACAGCTGTGCAGATTCCATCAATACTGAGAACTGCCGGGATTTCCATTGCTCTTGCAAGTATTGCTGAGTGGGAGGTTCTGCCGCCCACCTCTGTGAGTATTCCTGCGATATTCTCTGCCACGATACCTGCTGTCATGGATGGTGTCAGGTCATGTGCCACGAGCACTGTGCCTGCCGGAGCTGCTGAGATATCATAGTCCTCGATTCCAAGCAGAATCTTAAGGATTCTGGCTTTGATATCCCTGAAATCTGTTGCTCTCTGCTGCAAAAGCTCATCAGGTATCTGTGCAAATATCTCTGCTGTCTGCTCAAGCACCTGATCGAGTGCCTTCTCTGCCGTGATTTTTTCACTTACTATGAGCGCTGTAATCTGCTCCTCTATGGTCGGATCCTGAAGCATCTGGATATGTCCGCGAAGGATATCCGCATCCTTTGCTCCGATTGTCTTTTCCATTCTGTCTGCCATGGCGTTTGTATCATTTACAAATTTCTCAATGGCTCCCTGGAGACGTGCGATTTCAGCGTCTGTATCTGTAATTTTCTTATTCTCAATCACTATCTCATGCTCTTCGATAATGACCACATTTCCGATTCCGATTCCTTCTGAGCCGGCGATTCCTTTGTACATATCACACCTCCGATTGACTTTGCTGGTTGATTAATCTCCGAAGTTGTCTGCCTCGAGCTCTTCCATCTTTGCAAGTGCTGCTTCCTCGTCAGCTCCCTCACACTCGAATGTAATCTCTGCATCCTTCTTGATGCATGCTGCGATGATGTTTACAAGGCTCTTTGCGTTGATTCTCTTGTCGCCGAATACGATTGTTACATCTGAATCAAACTTGCCTGCCTCTCTTGCGATAACTCCTGCAGGTCTCATGTGAAGTCCCTCTGCTGCTTTTACTACCATTGTCTTGCTTACCATAGTTTTGTCCTCCTGAATTTAAAATTATTGGTTTGTTTATTTCGCTCACACATATGATTAACTGTATCGCTCTCTGCTATTCATCAGCCTGTCATATGTCCGTTGCTTTCTATGGTTTTATTGTACTGTGCGGTATGAGTTTTTTCAATATTCCCCAAAATGCAAAATTGCACCATCTCTGGTGCAATTTTGTATTAATGTGATATTCAGTTCCACCCCAGCTCTTTCCGGATAGCTGCACAAAGCTCATGAGGTGAAGCTGCCTCCCTGAGCCTGTCCGTCGCTCCATTTTCATTCAGAAGCTTTGTGAAATCATGGAAAAATGCCTTTGTCGTGTTGACACTGTCAAAGTTTATCGCAAGCAGAAATATCATGTCTGCCATCCTCTCGCCCCACTCTATCGGCTTGTCGAGACGTATAACAAGTATCTGGCAGCGGTTTACATGCTCAGGCTTTCCGTGCGGTATGGCTATATTGCAGCCCACAGCGGTTGCCTCCACCTTCTCACGCTCCAGTACATCCCTCGCAAACTCGCTCTGCACTATTCCTTTGTTTATGAGAAGCTGGCACGCGCGCTTTAAAACATCCTTGCGGTTTTTCGCCTTTTTCTCAAATATGATAAATTCCTCCGACAACATCTGTGAAAACTCGCTGACCTCCGCGCTCTGTCCGGTCATGAGCTCAAAGCACTTGTTTCTGATATTTTTCTCATCCTGCGCACTGATTAGTGGAGAAACATACAGAAATCTCATATCCTTGTGGATATCTGCCTGTGTGTCTATGGTCGAGAGTATGAGGTCGCAGTCATACTCGTCAATATGCTCTATGCGGTCTGACGACAAAATGCTTACTATCCTTACATCCGGCACCCTGTTTTCTATTTTACCCGCTATTATACTGCCGGTCGCATAGCCTGCTGCACCGATTAACACTGCGCGCACTGTCATAGGATTTCTGTGCAGGGCTCCGCCCACCTGCAAGGCAATAAAAGCTATCTCATCCTCGCTCGGCATGGCGCCTGTGTACTTTTCGTAGTATCTCGATACTGTAAAGCATACCGTAAAGAGACTGGCATACGATTGTGTGATATCCGAAAGAAACGGATTGTCTATCTCTATGCCGAAATGAGTCCTCGCAATGGAGCCCGGTAAAAAGCTACGCATGCTCTCACGTAGAAGCTCATTTTCAATCAGATTGGCTGCGAGAAGATTTGACAGATACACTATCATCTCATCCTCTATGCTAAGTGCCTCCTCACAGGACATGACAACACGGTTTTGTCCCTCGGCACAGGAAAAAAGCATTGCCAGATACATGATTTCAGGCTGTGAGAGGCTGATGCCGTGATGTCTGTCCAGAAAGCCTGCTGCCTCCTTTGCCATGTTCTCATGCTCTGTCATTACGAATCCATTTTTCTGTACCTGCTGCTCTGTTTCGGTGCCCGCATCCCCATCATTTGCATCATCACGCATTCGGTTTGACAAATCTAACTCATCCGGCTTCAGCTCTTTCTCCACATCCACCCTGAAAAGTGCAATGGCTATATACTCTGCCAGCATCTGAAATGTGTAATCCGTAAAGATGATATCAAAGCGTCTCTCCACATGATGTATCATGTCAACTGCCATCGACAGATTTACGCTTCTGAAATTATTGGCTATCACCTCGGCCGCGCGTCTTGAAAGCCTGTGGTCATCGGTCTTGATAACCTGCTTATCACTGATTGGATACCTGCAGAAATGCCTCATGGCTTTTCTGATATCAAGCTCACTGCCTGTCGCATATATTCCGTAACCCGCCGTTCTGTGCACCTTAATGCCAAAGAGCAGAAGCTCTGCGTCAAGCTCATTTATATCATCCATGATGACATTTTTGCTGACGTTTAACTCCTCTGAAAAAAGCGCATACGTGTATGTATCCCAGCCGCTTAGCAGAATATACGATATGTAGTTCTGTCGCTTCTTCTGCGATACTGCTGCCGATTTCCGCCCTGCCACATCCAGAATCTTTCCTATCTGCGCATCACTAAAGCACGGCTTCATGCCTTTGCCCGGCTTTCTGTCGAGCGTCATAGAGTTTTGCTCACAAAAATCAGCCACCTCCTTCAGATATGTCTTCACACTTCGCTCTGACATACCTGTGGACGCAGCAAGAGCCTTTGATGTGACAAGCTCATTGTTGTGCTCTGCCAGCTTTTCAATTATCAATAGTCCCTTTTCTGAAAGCATAAATCAAAGTTCTCCTGATTATACGTAATTTAACAATTCGACCGGTTCATCTATCAGATTTGTTGCACCATGCTCCTTCAAAAACTCTACATCACGAAATCCCCATGTGACAGATACGCACTCCAGACCTGAGTTTTTCGCTGTGGCGATATCCACATCGGAGTCCCCCACATAGATTGCTTCATCTGCACTCACCTGAAGCTCTTTAAGTGCCTTCTGCACCATATCAGGTGCCGGCTTTTTGCGTATACCCTCTTCCTCCATCTCGCCGACTGCCGATGTCATATACTCCTTGAAATAAAGCTGATTGAGCTCCTTTACCGCCGGGTCAAGCTTGTTTGAAACAATAGCAAGCTTTATGCCGTTTAATTTAAGCTCCTTTAAAAGCTCCATGATTCCATCATAAGGTGCTGTATTGTCATTGCAATGAGCCTCATAATATTCCTTGAAATCCGAAAATGTCTTTTCAAACTTTGGATTGTCTGCCCCCTGTGGCACTGCGCGCTCCATCAGAAGCTTTACACCGTTTCCCACAAATCTGCGCACCTCGTCGAGTGTACGCTCCGGCATGCCATTTTGTTTTAATGCATAGTTTGTTGCATTTTTTAAATCCTCAAGTGTATAGAGAAGTGTTCCATCAAGGTCGAAAACGACCGCTTTTTTACGGTTTTCCTCCTCACCCTTTGCTATATGTGTCTTTTCAAATTCTGTCTTGCTTATCATATATGCCTCATTCCTGTCATCATTTGGCAGAACCATAATATCTCCAGGTCTGCCTGATATATAACTGCTGTCATCCTTATTCTTAAATAGCTTTACCTTGTGCTTTAGCACAAATGCTCTTGAAAAATCCTCCTCAACAGGTATGCACACTCTGGCATGTGCCATTCCATCCACTATAGTCTCCGTATCCTTATTCTTGAACTTCGGGACATAATCTGTCTGTTTCACAGTAAACCGCCAGTCCTTGTATATCCTGAAGCTTTTGTTCAGCCTGTCCAGATTTAAAATCCGTACACTGCCGTCTTCTCCTATTATGACTACCGTATCTTCACTAACCGGTGTGGAGATATCCCCCTTAGCTGTCCGCACTCCCATGCAGCAGCCCACAGGCAGTATATCCTTTGCAATGATACATCCCATCGGTATCGGGCGTTTTTTATAATCCACTTTTTTGAAGCCACTCGTATCAAAATCTTCTCCGTAAATTATCTTTGTATCGTTTAAATAATCAAAAATCCTCTCTTCCAATAATGATTTGATTGCAGAATCCGAAGGACGTTTGTGTGTACCATCGCTGCTGTACTGAAATCTTGGTGTCACGTCTTTTTCTTTGCAGTAGACATTATAGCTGTCTATCAGCAGATCCATCGGAATAAATCCACCGGCCTTGTAATAATGCCCTCCGCCTGAGCCTATGTCCCTGCACACTTCCTGCGCCATTTCGCTTGCGCTCACCTCTTTTATACAGCTTCTAAACGAAAGCTTCACTCCATTCTTAATCACTGAAAATACCATACATATGTCAATAGCATCCACCTCCAGCACAAAATCGCTTATGATGCCGAGTACATTCGGGTCACATGCCCCTGCCTTTACGATCGCCAGACGATATTCCTCTATATAATCGCGCCCCAGCAATGCTGTTGCGGCTATGTCCAGCTCCTCAAGTGACATGTTGGCATTTCGGAATTTGGCCACTATAGTGTTGTCAAAATCCGCCTCATCGCGCAGGTCCCTATCAAGCGAATGTGTTATCTCGGTAAATTCTCCGGTGTCGGTGTAAAGTCCATAATACAGTGCTGTTGCCAGGTTTCGATTTATCTCTACGCCCTCCTCACGAAGCATATCCCACACAATTGTCGCACATGAGCCCATATAGCTCATGACACGGTTCATAGCAGGAAGCTCTCCCGATACTCTGTGGTGATCTATGACAGCTACATTTTCTGCCTTGAAAAATGTGACATTCCCACCACCGTACTGACAATCGACAGTCACAAGCAGCTGCGGATTGTCTAAAAAATCCACATGCTCTATCGGTATGCCAAGACTGTCTACCATAAGCACCAGATTGCTCTTGTGTATGATATTCCTGCCTCCGTATACAAGTCTGGGACTTTTTCCATTCATCCTCAGGTATTCATAGACTCCAAAGCCGCTTGCCAGTGCATCTGCGTCCGGATTATCATGACATTGCACAATTATGTTATCAAATTGTAATAAATCACTTAGCTTCATTATTAGCTCCCTGAATAGTTATATTAATTCATTTTCTCATATGTGTATTTATGGTTGCTTCAAATCATCACATTATTTCAGGTACGGAAACAGCAGCGAGCTTCTGTCCTTCTCGTCAAACATCGAATTGTACTGCAGGATATTGTATGCCTTTATCCATTTTGCCTCGTCTCCTGTTGCCTCATCCACATGCATAAAGCACTCATTCTTTTTCGAATAATAGCCCCTTGAATTTATCGCCGGAATCTTCTCCATCAGCTCTGCGAGGAACCGGTTGTATGCCGGCAGATCTATGTTGGCTCTCTCAAGCGTCAGTGTGGACAGGTAGTTGAGGCTCGTCACATCAACTTTCTGTGCATCCGTCTCGTAATTGGTCCATATGAAAAACGGCACCTTGTACAGATTCTCAAGTTCCTGCTCTGTAAGTCCGGAATTGCCCTTGCCATTTAAGAGCTTGATAAAATCATTGCATAATCCCGGCTGGTGGTCTCCAAAAAACACAATCTCTACCGGATCATCCACACCCTTAAAGTATGTGATGAGATTTTCGAGTGCCTTGTCACTTTCATTCAAAAGTGACAGATACTGGTTCGCATCGGTGTATGACGCTCCAACCTTGTAAACCTCCTGATTGAAGTTGTCATATCTCTCACCGTAGCCGCCGTGGTTTTGCATCGTGACACCCATGATGTAAAGCTTCTCGTCATCGCTCTTTTTCTCGTAGCGGTCAATAATCTTATCATAGAGCTCCTGGTCAGTGATATATTCCCTGAGTATCTTTGTCTGGTCAAAATCATCTATAAAGTATGTCTCATCATAGCCCAGATGCGGATAAACCTTGTTTCTGCTCCAGCCTGTCGCATAGTACGGATGCATCGCAACCGTCGTATAGCCGATATTCTTCAGGTTTGAGACTATGGAGGTCGGGTCATCATTTATATACTGCTGATAAACCACCGAGCCGTCCGGCAGAAATGCCATCGAGTTTCCTGTCTCAAATTCCCACTCAGAGTTTGGCGTCTTCGCACCGTACACGGACGAAAGAGCATAGCCTTTAAGCGTATTTTCACTCAGAGAATCCATAAACGGCGTGACCTGCGTGTTGGTCTCAAAATCTCCCACCACCGACAAATCCGCAAACGACTCATTCATGATAACAATGATTGTCGGATTTTTCGCATCAGACTGCGAATATGAGCCATCCGTTTCCTTGAAATTGCCTGCTATCTTGTCAACTGCTGCCTTGCTGTATCCATCAGGTGCCTTCACAAAACTGTCCCTTATGCCGAGCACAAAGTTCAGCAGATAGCCGTTTCTGTACGTGCCCTTTTTCTCCCAGGTCTCGGTGTTCAGTGACATGGAATTCATAATGACATACAGCACACATATTATTGTGAGAAGAATCGAAATAATTCTCATATGGATAGCCGACTCGAACTGCACTTCTATGCGCCTTACCAGCATGATATACAAAACAGCCGCCAGAATCACATACAAAAACTTGTAGTCTATGACGAATTTGTATTTTGTCACGACGGAAAGTCCTGTTCCTGCTGACTTCAAATCCGCATACGTAAACTCATTACCACGAAATTCATAGACAAAGTAATCTATAAATCCAAACGCGAGTATGGCAATTGATGCTATGGTACATGTCAGCCTCGTGTTGTTTGTGATAAAAAGTATCACCAGATATATGGCGAGCGCCAGAACCACATTCACCACGCATACCATATCGGTGGTTTTCACAAAGTCCTCATCCGTCAGCAGCACATACTGCACCGAAAAAACAGATAGTATCGCTCCGATGACAAGCAATATCGCAGCCCAAAGCCACGACAGCTTCACCGGAAGCTCAAGCTTCACATTTACAAGTCCAAAATATACTGCCGCAAACAAAAGAATCACCCACCAGCTTGCCGATGTAAAGTAACCTACCAGCGCGGCCGCCACTGCTGCAATTCCAAAATGTATGTTGTTTTGTTTTGTTATCTCAAATTTGATGCTCATTTCTGCCTCTTAATATTGCCTCTTAATATTGCTTCTTAATGTTGCTTCTTAATGCTTCCTCTAAATGCTTCCTCTTAAGGCTTTCTCTTAGTGCTTTCTCTTAATGCTGCCTCTTAATGTTGCCTCTTAATGCTGCCTTTTAATGTTGCGATTTGATTTTAAAAATATTTCCTAATTAGCAAAGAAGTCCTCAATTTGACTGTATATAATGTGCATCAGATTTGTTCTTGCCTCAACGCTTGCCCACGCAATATGCGGTGTGATAATCAGTTTGTTTGAATCCTTTATCGCACGGAGCGGATTGTCCTCACTCATAGGCTCCTGCGCCAGCACATCAAGACCTGCCGACGCCAGCTCTCCATCCATAAGTGCCTGTGCCAGATCCGCTTCATTCACTATAGGACCTCTGCCAAGATTTAAAAATATCGCAGATTTTTTCATCTTTTCAAATGCAGCCTTGTCCATCAGACCAAATGTGTCATCCGTGAGCGGTGCATGCACCGACACAATATCAGACGTGGCAAGCAGAGTATCAAAATCCACCCTCTCATAGCCCGGCTGCGAATTTCTTCCTGATGTAGAATAATAAACCACATGGCAGCCAAAAGCCTTTGCGATATCAGCCACGCGTCTTCCGATATTTCCAAGCCCCACGATGCCCCAGGTCATACCGCTAATCTGGTGAAACACATTGGAAAAATGCGTAAACGACGTATCACCCACATATTTCTCGCTCTTCACATAATCATCATAATATCTCAGCTTCTCAAGCAGGTAAAATAGCAGTGCAAACGTATGCTGCGCCACTGTCTCTGTAGAATACCCTGCGACATTTCTCCATTCAATGCCTCTTTTTGCCAGATATTCTTTATCCAGATTGTTTGTGCCTGTTGCAGTCACACATACGAGCTTTAAATTTTTTGCCTGTCCTATAGATTTTTCATTTACCTCGACCTTATTTAAAACAATCACATCAGCATCTCTCGTGCGCTCCGCTGCTTCCTCTGTTGTCGAAAAATCATATTTGACAACCTCTCCGAGCTTGTCATATTCGGAAAGGTCGATGTCGTCACCAATTGTTTTGGAATCTAAAAATACTATTTTCATGGTTTGTTTCCTCTGTGCTATATATTACTTTTTTATATGATGGGACTTCGCACCTGCAGGCTGTGATGGTGCGCCGGCATATGGTATATTCCTCAGAAATATATGAAGTCAGCCACAAAAAATGCATCCGGATAGTCTGTTTTATCAGTCTGCTTTTTATCGTCACCGAAGGTTAATGGAACTTTGTGGCAGTTCATATATTTCTTCGGAACACACCATATGCCAGCTGTAATGCAGGTTTGCGTGTGCGAAGTCGTCTCAATAATTATCTATATTTATCAATGTATTTCATACATATAAATATACATATAAATATACATATAAATGTACACATAAATATACACATAAATATACACATAAATATACACATAAATATAGATATAAATATAAATATAAATATAAATATATTTATACCACATTTCCGGAAATAAAGCCACTGTATCAGTGTTTGATTAAACAAAGCTTAAGAAAGCCCACCATATTAATGATAAATTTCATCAATATGGTGGGCTTTTAATATTCTGCATCATACTTGCATGCAAACAGAAGCATTTTATCTCACAGAAAATTTGTAATCTGTCTCTGTGTGGTATGTATCGCCAGCCTTTGTAACAGGTGTACTAAAGTTGGTCTCATTTATTGAGTTTGGATAGAACTGTGTCTCGAGGCAGAATGCATCGCGGTTATTGTATTTGACTCCGCCCTTGCCTTCCTGTCCCACGATAAAGTTGGCAGTATAAAGCTGGATTCCGACACAGTCTGTGTATACCTCCATCTGTATACCACTCTCAGGTGAGTATGCTGTTGCGACCTTTTCTACTCCCGGAGCTGTCTTGTCTATTGCAAAATTGTGATCATATCCGCTTCCATAGTGAAGCTGTGTATCATTTGCCTCGATATCTCTTCCGATTGGCTTAGCCTCTGTAAAATCAAATGGTGTACCCTCAACCGGTGCAATCTCACCTGTAGGAATAGCCTTGGAATCCTTTACAGGTGTGTAATGCTCAGCATTTATCTGCAATGTGTGAGTGTATACGCTTCCTGATGCATGACCATTCAGATTGAAATAGCTATGGTTTGTCATATTAAAGGTAGTTGTCTTATCTGCCTTTGCATTGTATATAATAGCGAGAGCATTTTCTTCTGTTACCTTAAATGTCACATCAACGACTGCATTTCCAGGGAAGCCCTGCTCCAAATCTGCATCCTCTATCTCAAAGGTAATCTCATCTGCCTTCTGCTCCTTAACAGTCCAGAAGCGCTTAGAAAAACCATTTGAGCCACTGTGAAGACTGTTCTCATTGTCATTAGCCTCAAGCTTATATTCCACTCCATCAATATTAACCTTTGCATCAGAAATCCTGTTTGCATATCTACCGACAGTAGCACCAAAATAGCAGTACTCCTTCTCATATGACTTTACATTGTCATATCCTAAAATGACATCTCTCTCATTGCCATCCTTGTCCTTTACAAAAATAGATACAACTGAAGCGCCATAGTCTGTCAAAAGTACTCTCAATCCACCGCCATTGCTGATTTCGTAAAGCGATGCCTCCACTCCTTTTGATGTTGTACCGAAAGCTTTTTTACTCATGCCCCATATCCTCCTTTGGTTACATTACGTTTGTTGCATTTTTTGTAACTTTATGTTTGTTACATTTTGTTTTAGTACATTATGCTTTTTACATTATGTTCTGTTACTCTTTGCCTGGTAGCATTTCGATTGCATAATCGCGTTTTTCTTATTCTACGCATTCCTTTGTATTTTACTTCTTTTGATCGCATAAGTAAACTTTTTCGTGCAAATATCCGATAAAATATTTATAACAAATATTTAAGTGCAATTATACGTTCAAAATAAAACCTAAAATCGTAGTTATAACGCAATTATTTTAAACTTTAAAATTTAAAAATATAAAGAGGATTAACATGAGTACACGAGTAAGTTCAGCAACAAATCTTTCAGCAACATATTTTATGAGAAATTTTTATTCAAACAACCGCGATGCCATGAAATCATCCAAACGCAAAGAATATAGTATTACAGAGCTCGCTTACGATGATTCAACCGCCCTGCACCGCGCAGCTAAAAAATTAAAGAACTACAAGTATTCGGACGACGAAAATACCGATAACATCCGCGGAACAGTCATGGCTCTTGTTGACACATACAATAATTCCATTGATTCCGCCTCAAACAGCAGTTCAACCTCCATGAAGCGTTATGCCAAGCAGCTCAAAAAGCTGGCAAGTAAATACAGCGACGAGCTTGAGAACATTGGCATCACAATAAACAATGATGGGACCCTGAAAGCAAATGAGGAGCTTGTCAAAAAGGCCGACGCAGACACTCTTAATTCTCTGTTCGGAAATGACAATGACTTCACAAGCAGTCTGTATCGTGTCTCACGCCAGATGAGCAGCTCGTCATATGATGATTACTACACATCACTGCGAACAGGAAGCAATATAAATCTGACGGTGTAAATCTAACGGTGTTTTTTATAATGTAATTTTAGCATTTCAACTGTAGAATTTCGACTTTGCAAAAGAATAATAGATAATAAATATATGGCTGTCTTTTTCATAAAATAAAGTAAAAAAAAGACAGCCATCGTTCTGCTGTCTTTTAGGAGAAGGTATTTTACTATGGGGATAGTAAAAAATATATAATGTATTGGGGGGTTTTTACGGTTATTATAATATCACCTTGGCCTCTGAAAGTGTTAACAAACATGCACAAATTTTCGATTATTTTTTGTGCAGTTTTACTAATTAAAATACGTTGTCCGGAGTTCAATTCACCATATATCAATTGAAAAAGAAAACCACCACTCTTACGAGTGATGGTTTTCTTTTTCTAATGAGACATCGGGGATTCGGTCTACGCTCCGCTTCGGTCCGCGCTGAACAGACGTCCCCCGGACGTCTAGCGCCCCGACCAACTACGTTGTCCGGAGTTCGAACCCTCCGATGTCTTGCATTAAAAAACGCCTCTCTAAGAGAGACGTTTTTCAATGAGACATCGGGGATTCGAACCCCGGACAACTTGATTAAAAGTCAAGTGCTCT
>ERZ837590.1389-NODE-1389-length-12796-cov-3.127149_pt1 | contig 12796 bp, 16 predicted proteins | sample MGYA00519573_ERZ837590 | MGnify/ENA primary metagenome ERZ837590 (study PRJEB31850, sample SAMEA3708820) | human gut metagenome | biome: human gut; feature: human-associated habitat; material: faeces | place: China | collected 2014 ... | reverse complement strand
GCACAGCGAAGAGAAGCTGCTCTGCATCCTCATGCGTTCTTTCGTCGTCTTGGTCAGGTACAGATAGCATTTATGGTTCAGGAAAGGACGTTCGTTGAAGTGCATCTCGTAGCTCCGGGAAAGGAAACTTAGATTTTCCTTGTCCGTCTGGCTGCGGTAATCCTCCCGGATAAACCAGTCCTGTTTATGTACCACCGTATAATTGGGCAATACCTTGATTGCCTTTGCCCATGCCGCATGGATAGCCTCGTATTCAGCTGCCGTTACCGTGAAGAGTTCGGGCAGCTCCACCTCAAAGACGGCGGTGATGTCCGCATCTTTGGAGATGATACAGTCCGCTTCGACGGCGAGAAGCGGGAACTTGCTTTCCAATGTGGCGGCCTTTAGTGTGTTCCGCATACATTCTTCTTTTTAATCGTGAATAATTTTCGGGGACTGATCCGGTTGATCAGGTAACGGGGGTGCTGTTTTCTGGCCAGCAGCTTCATCAGTCCGTGTTCTCCGAACTTGCCGTTCAGGTGGAATGTCAGCCAGACCAGTGCGGATGCGGAGGTTACACCGAAAGCGATGCAGAGCCATTGGCCGACACCGGCCATATAGAGAATGACAAACAGCACGAACAGAGCCAGCAGCCCGCCGGCGAAAATAAAAAGGTATTGCGCCTTGAGTCCCTTGAACTCCGCACTCTCGCCGATCCCCTTGTTCAGTTCATAGTCCATATACATTATTATATAGGCGAATCTGTCCCTTAGAGGAAGAACGAACGCAGGATAGTGGCGGCGACAATCAGAAAGATGCACGCACCGAACCAGGAGGATGCCACCTTGCTTACGTCCGGATCGCCGGAACTGAACTTATTGTACACTTTAATCCCGCCGACCAAGCCGATCACGGCTCCGATTGCGTAGCACAGCTTCGTTCCCGGATCAAAGTAGCTTGTTACCATTTTCGTCGCCTCTGCGATACCGGCCGAGCCGTTTCCCTGCGCATGGAGCGAGCCTGTGGCGATTAGCATGACCGCCACTAATACAAGTTGTTTCGTGTTCATAAAATAAATGGATTTGAATGAGGGACACGACGGAGGGAAGAGTCCGCCGTATCCGGTTGTTAATTAAATTTGTCTGGATTTCTACTGGTAAGAATGAACCGTCAGCTATCCGTAATCTCTTTTTTTCATGTACGTTTTACTTTATTCGTTAGACAATATCGCTTATGGAGAAAGTGTCCGGTATGGTTTCTGCCGCCGGTTCGCTGTCCGGCTGTTTACGCTTGCGGTATGCCGCAAGGTGCAGTTCTATCAGCGAGCCGATCCGTTCCTCACGTTCCGCATCGCCGGAGGTCAGCTGTTCGAACATCGGGGTGTTGCGAAGTTCCGCCAGCGTCTTTCCGGCCTGAATCCTTTCCTCCTCACTGGCTGCTTCACCGCCACACGCACCGCCAGTCCCATGTCCTCGAAGCGGATGCCCGTGGCTTGCGGCGTGCATCCCGGCAGGCGTCTGTCCTGCTCGTCATCATCTACCGGAGGATTGTCATCTGCCGGTTCTTTCCGGAACTCCAGCGGAACATCCATATCTTCCATCAGTTCCAGTTCTTCCGGCAGCGGACTCCCTTCCGCAAACAGCTTGTCCAGTTCCTCGGCGGAAACTGTTTTCGGGTACTTTTCTTTCTCCGGTGCAAAAGTATCTGCTTCACTTACAGATTTTTCGTTTTCAATTTTTTCGGGTGTTTGTGGCGTGGAGTGGCTAAGGGAAAATGTGCTTTTGCCTAAAATCTCGCTCACGTCCACCGCCATCCGGGTAAGGATCTGCCCGGCTTTTTCCGTTTTCTTCCTCCGGCTGTTCCGCTCGTGGAAGAGGTAGGCGGCTATCCACAGCAGATAGCCGCCGGTAAGTAAGAATAAGATTGCTGACATGATTTCCGGGGTTTAAAACAGTTCGGTACTTCGTTTTCTGTATTCCTTCGTAATCTCGTCCTGATAGGTGGAAAAGTGCTGTTCCAGCACATTGTCCACATAGCTGAAAATGGACATCTCGTTGTTCCCGATTGTCTGGACAATCTTCTGAATCCGTTCATGGAACTCCTTACGAAGGTAGATTGTCTTGCCAAGCCGTGCGCAGACCGGTGACTCGTGGATGAACAGACGGACATATCCGTTCTCTTCACCGGACTGTCCATTATTTCCGACTGCTTGTACCTGCCCGTCCGTCTGCCGGCTTTCCTTGAACGAGGCGACTATGGAGTCCTCGTCAATGTCCGTCAGGTTTATTTTTTTCCGTTCGTTTCCCATAGCCTACTTTTTGATAATGGACAACAGTTCTTCCGTAATCTCTTTCAGGTTGCTGCCTTTGACCAGCGTACCGTCCGCAGGAAACAGCGTGGAACGGAACAATGCCCTATGTTCCCCCGTCAGCTCACGGCGGAACCGTTTGCTGTCCGGCAGGAAGGTATTCAGCACTTTCAGTCCCAGCTCGCCGATCACCTGTTCGTACACCTTGTACAGTTCCGATTTCTCCCGGCCGTCCACCATGTTCCACAGAAGGTACAGACCTTTGATATTCGTCTTGCCCGTAGCGATCAGCGTGTCATTCAGCCGGCTCGCAAAGCGGAGTGTGCTTTCCATTACCACCCTGTCGGCGGCAATGGGGGAAAAGACATAGTCCATGTTCGCCAGCGTGTTCAACACGCCCGTACTGTTTACCGTGCCCGGCAGGTCGAAGAACACGATGTCCGTTTCCGGCATCTTTTCCAGCAGTTCGTCCGCCTTTGCGACAGCATCCTCAGCCGTACTCTCCGCTATCGGATAGGCTTTCTTCCTTATCCGTTGCAGTTGCCTGTACGCCATCAGTTTGTAATGCTCGTCCTCCATGACCGTTTTCAGGTCACGTTTTCTCATCTCGGCAATGCTGTGTTGCGGGTAGTCGCAATCCACCACCGCTACATTCATCCCTTTCACATAGTGCAGGTAACTTGCCACCAGCACGGTCAGCGTTGTTTTTCCCGCTCCGCCTTTTTGCGTGGAAAAGGCGATAAAGAGTGTTTCTTTTTCCATGATGCAGTTTGTTTACAAATGATACTTTTGAATCAACGCCGCAAATAAAGAAGGAAAAAGAAGGGGAATTCATGGTTTGGGAACGGAGGGGTTCGAGTGGCCGGCTCCTGACGTGGAATGGCTGACTGAACAGCCGACCGACCGAAGTATTGTCCGTCTGATTGGCCAATAGGATACTTGTCCGACCATACATGATATTATTGGATTGTATTGCCTGTCGGATAATCAGCCAAGGAAACAACCGACCGATGAACAGGTTGCCCGAACAAAAGGTTATCCGCTTGGTTGGCTGGTCAGCCGGACGACCGCACTAACGTTGCAACGGCTGACCGTCTGATTGGTTATCTGACCGGTTGGGCATTCAGTCCGCCATTACGCATCCCATTCAGGCACATTCTCAGCCGTTGGTTCAGCCATCATCGGCCGCCCGTTTTTCCTCCTGTTCCACCTGTGTGTACAAGTGGCTTCTATTTGGCATAATGTGGCTAATATTGGTGATATACAACTGATTATATCACTTCCTAACTTTGCGGCATCCAACCGGAAGTGGGCTGTTTGCCTTCGTCGGTCGTCAATCCCCGCTTTCCCCCGAAAGCGCTCTTTCCTCTTCGGAGAGGAAAGATTTATGTTCGCCCGAACATAGCAAGCTGTGTTTTTTGCAGCACCACTCCGTTTTGCAGCAAAAAACGCTTGCCCTTGCAGGGGGCTGCAATTTGCTCCGAAGTCGCAAATTGTGGGGGAGAAACAGACGGCGGCAATGCCACCCGGTGGAATTGTACCACATAAAAAACGTATATATGAACAACGAGAAAAAGCGTCCCCGCACACGGGGAAAAGGGGGCAGATTGCCCAAGTCGAACCCGGCCGTCCGCCGTGAAACCGTCAATCTGGACGAAGCCGGCCATGCACGGTTTCTCACCATGTTTGAGCAGTCCGGCCTGTTGTCCAAATCCAAGTTCATCGCCGCACGGATCTTTAACGAGGAGTTCAGGGTGATCCGGACAGACCGTGCCACAATGGAGTATGTGGCCAAGCTCACGGAACTGTTCCGGCAGTTCCGTGCCATAGGAGTGAATTACAATCAGGCAGTCAAGGAGTTGCACATCCATTTCACCGAAAAGAAAGCGTTGGCACTGCTTTACAGACTTGAAAAGCTCACCCTTGAACTCGTGGAGCTGAACCGCCGGATTGTCGAACTTTCCCAAAAACTCGCCTCACATGGTAGCCAGGATCAGCGTGGGTAAGAACTTGTACGGTGCATTGGCCTACAACCAGAACAAGGTCGATGAAGGCGGTGCGAAAATCCTGTCGGCACATCTCCTCCGTTATCCCGAAGACGGGCGTTTCCGTCCGGATGAATCCGTGAGGCAGTTTCTCGAATGGATGCCGAACCATTACCGCACCGAGAAGCCGGTCATACACATCTCCCTCAACCCGCATCCCGACGACGTGCTGACCGACGGGCAGCTGGCGGAAATCGGCAGGGAATACATGCAGCGGCTCGGTTACGGCAACCAGCCCTATCTTGTCTTCAAGCACGAGGACATCGGCCGGCATCATATCCACATCGTTTCCCTGCGTGTCGATAGTGAGGGAAGGAAAGTATCCGACAAGTTCGAATACCGTCGCAGCAAGGAGATTACCGAACTTCTGGAGCAGAAATACGGCCTGCATCCGGCGGAAGGCCGGAAGAAAGGCGAAGAGTGGCAGCTGAAGCCGGTAGATGTTGCCAAAGGGGACATCAAACGGCAGATCGCCTGTACCCTCAAACCCCTGCTCGAGCTTTACAGCTTCCGCACAATGGGCGAACTCCGTGCCCTGCTTTCCCTGTATAATATAGGAGTGGAAGAAGTGAAGGGGGAAATTGGCGGACGCACCTATCACGGCATACTCTATACCGCTTTGGACGGCAACGGCGAAACGGCGGCCACTCCCATAAAGTCCTCCCGGCTGGGAAAAACGGCCGGTGCACAGCAGTTGGATAGGAAGATGCGGGAATCCGCCGCAAGAATCAAGTCCGACCCGTGCCGTGAACGGCTTCGGCCGTTAGTGGCCGAAGCTTTGCGCCGATCCGTGGACGAACGGGATTTCCGTAGCCGGCTGGCGAAAGAACAGATAGACTTGGTTCTCCGCCGCAACGGAACCGGCAGGATTTATGGCGTTACCTTTATAGACCACCGCAGCCGCACCGTGCTCAACGGCTCACGTCTGGGCAAGGAGTTTTCGGCGAACACGCTGGACAGATGCTTTCAGGAGCGGCCACAAGATCTCCTGCCGCCACTTCTGCCGTCCGTTCCGTCCGCTGTGGTTTCCGGAAACGGGGAGAAAATTCTGGGAGGGCTACTTTCCGGCATGGAGCCGGAGCTGAACTATGTCCCCCGGCATCCCAGGCTACTGAAGCCCGACAAGAAGAAACGCCGTCGGCGTTACGGCCGTCAGGACTGAACCCGTATTACATAATTATCAAGACGATAACTTTTTAAAACTCAGTATTATGTCACAAGAAGATGATCTCAGGGGACTGGCGAAAGTCATGGACTTTATGCGTGCCCTCAGCGTGTTGTTCGTAGTTGTCAATATCTATTGGTTCTGCTATCCGGCCATCCGGGAGTGGAATGTCAGTATCGGAGTGGTGGACAGGATTCTGCTGAACTTCCAGCGCACGACCGGGTTGTTCGGCTCCATCCTTTGGACAAAGCTTTTCTCCGTTACCTTCCTTGCCCTGTCGTGTCTGGGCACGAAGGGTGTAAAGGAGGAAAAAATCAAATGGGCGCATATCTGGACAGCCCTTTCCGCAGGTGTTGTCCTCTTCTTTTTCAACTGGTGGCTGCTCAGCCTGCCCGTACCGTTAATGGCACGCACCGCCTTTTATATACTCACTCTTGCCGTCGGCTATCTCTGCCTGCTTGCCGCAGGTGTATGGATCTCCCGCCTTCTCAAACAGGACCTTATGGACGATGTGTTCAACAACGAGAACGAAAGTTTCATGCAGGAAACAAGGCTTATCGAAAACGAATATTCTGTAAATCTGCCGACACGGTTCTATTATGGCAAGAAGTGGAACAACGGCTGGATCAATGTCGTGAACCCTTTCCGTGCCTCCATCGTACTGGGAACGCCCGGTTCGGGAAAGTCTTTTGCAGTGGTAAATTCCTATATCAAACAGCAGATAGAGAAAGGCTATGCCGCCTATATCTACGATTTCAAGTTTCCCGACCTCTCCACCATTGCTTACAATCACCTGCTCAACCATTTGGAGGGGTACAAAGTGCCGCCGAAGTTCTATGTCATCAACTTCGACGATCCCTCACGCAGCCACCGCTGCAATCCCCTCAACCCAAAGTTCATGACCGACATCTCCGATGCTTACGAGAGTTCGTACAGCATCATGCTCAATCTCAACCGGTCGTGGGCGGCGAAGCAGGGCGATTTCTTCGTTGAGTCGCCCACCATTCTCTTTGCCGCCATCATCTGGTTTCTGCGGGTGTACAAGGACGGCAGGTATTGCACCTTCCCCCATGCCGTCGAGTTCCTCAACAAGCCTTACGAGCAGATCTTTCCCATCATGTCCTCCTATCCCGAACTGGAGAACTACCTCAGTCCTTTCCTCGATGCGTGGCTGGCGGGAGCCGCCGACCAGCTCATGGGACAGATCGCCAGTGCGAAGATTCCCCTGTCCCGTATGATTTCGCCGGCACTCTATTGGGTGATGTCTGCCGACGAGTTCTCTTTGGACATCAACAATCCCGACGAGCCGAAAATCCTCTGCATAGGCAACAATCCCGACCGGCAGGCGATCTATGGTGCTGCGCTCGGCCTGTACAACAGCCGTATTGTAAAGATTGTCAATAAGAAGGGCAGGCTGAAAAGCTCCATCATCATTGATGAGTTGCCCACCATTTTCATCAAGGGGCTGGATAACCTGATAGCCACCGCACGCAGCAACAAGGTCGCCGTGCTGCTCGGTTTTCAGGATTTCAGCCGTGACTATACCGACAAGGAGGCGAAGGTGATCATCAACACGGTTGGCAACATCTTTTCGGGGCAGGTCGTGGGGGAAACGGCCAAGACTCTCAGCGAGAGGTTCGGCAAGATACTTCAGAAACGCCACTCCATCTCCATCAACCGGCAGGATGTTTCCACCTCCATATCCACCCAAATGGACAGCCTCATTCCACCCAGCAAGATCAGCGGGCTGACACAGGGGATGTTCGTCGGCTCCGTAGCCGACAATTTCGGGGAGAGGATTGAGCAGAAAATCTTCCACTGCGAGATTGTCGTCGATGCCGGGAAAATAGCCGAAGAGGAGAAGGCATATCGGAAGATACCCGTTATCACCGGCTTCGTGGACGATGACGGAGTGGATCACATGAAGGAAATGGTACAGGAAAACTACAACCGGATTAAGGAGGATGTCAAACGGATCGTGGCCGACGAGCTGGAGCGCATCGCCAGCGATCCCGCCCTCAAGCACCTTCTGGAACTGAACAAATGACGATGTGCCGAACGGAAAAAATCCCCTGTAAGCGGCTATGGCTTGCAGGGGATTCCGTTCGTTCCGGAAATCGGATTACCTTCTATGGTAATGTTTCTCGTCATCTTCTTCCATCCGTTTGAGCAGCACTTCACGCAGGCGGTCGATGAAGTAGGTACGCTCGTCCGCCTTTCGCCTGCGTATCCGTGCGTAGTAGCTCGAAGCGTTCTTCACATCCAGTCCCAGCAGTCCGCACACGTGTTCCACCACACGCTTCAGCGTGACATCACCGCCGTTGAACAGTTTCAGTTCGTGGCAGGCGTACAGCAACTCTATCAGATTTATCACTTCCGATGTCCAGATGACCGGAGGGGTTCCGGCCGGTACGGTGGAAACATCCGCACCCGCCGGATGTATCTCATAGGCGAACTTGCAGTGGGCTTGCATCCCTTCCAGATAGGTCAGAGTGCCGATGATATAGGAGTAGCAGATCAGATGTTCCTTCTGTGCCGTGCGGTAATGCTCGCGCAGGATGACCAGCCTGCAACTCAGGTATTGCAGCTGGAAAAGGACAATGGTGATGTCGTTCTCCGCACGTTGTAGCTCGTACACTTCCTTTACGAACTCGGCATTGGCTTTCGACAGTGTTTCCTCGTTGCTGTTCTCTTGTTCCAGCAACAGGAGATAAGGGGTAACATTGAATAATTTCATAATGTTTTTTCGTTTAAGTATGAAAATGGCTTCAATGTAAGCGCTTTGCCCGACATGCCTGTTCCGCTTTTCGCCGAAAATGCCGGTGTCTATTCGCCCAGATAGAACTTACGGCGTTCCTTGCACAGTTCATCGTACAGATCCTTGTGCAGCTCGCTCGGACTTTGCTTCATCTGTTCCGTACAGAACTCCCAGAAACGGTTGGCCGATGCGAATCCGTTCTTCTCGGCTATTTCCATTAGCGGACGGTCATAGTAATATTTCAAGTCCCGCCGTATCTGTCCGATACGTTGTTCCTGGAGCCATCTGTTGGCCGGGCGGTGGTAGATCTTGCGGAACTTGTCACGGAAGGTCGAAACGCTCATGCAGAACATTCCGGCGAGTTCCTCCACACTGTGCGTCCGGTAGCTGTAGCGGTTCACCTTCATCCGGAACACGGCGGCATACAGCGGCTTCAGCCGTTTCTCGGCAAACTGGAAATCCAGCTCGGTAAGCGGTGTGTACTGCCGGCTGATCTGTTTGCGCCGTTCCACGAAGAAGTAGTCGCATACCTCATTACACATGTTGTACAGGGGTTGTGGAGTGCCGGTATGGTACAGCACCTCGCACAGATAGAGCATCTCCGGCGTGCGGTACGCTTTCCGGTAAGGCTCGACGAAATGGTGCAGCAGGTCGTTCTGTATCTCCACCTCTTTGGAGAGGGAGAGCAGCATCAGCAATGGCCGGTACTCTTTGCATGACACGGAAGGCAGTTCGGGCAGTTTTTCCATACGCCGCAGGATATGGCGGCACAGTTCCGTATTCCGGGAATAGGGTTCCAGTACAAGGAATTTTTTCGTACTTTTCGCCTTTAGCAGTTCCTCCACTTCCGTTTGGAGGGCAAGGGTTGTTTCTCTCAGTGATTCCGGTACGGCCATCACCAGCTGTTCGATAAACTTCGTTTCCATGATAATGTTTTTTAAATGGATAAATCGGTAATGTATGAAATCCTGCAAAGATAACCGCCATAGACCGGTAACCGCTTCCGTTTTTCGCCGGAAATGCTTCCGTGTCTGGAAATGGAATTAGGGACTTCATCTCATCCTTTAATTCTTTACAAAGGAATAATACACCCAGTAGATGAAAATCCAGACCATATCTCCGGCAAGCAGACAGATGATCCGTTGCCTGAATTTCAAATCATACTTTTCGGCTTTCAGCTGTTTCAGTTTGGGGAAGAAGTCGCTTGGCAGATAGTGCTGCCTGCACAGATAGAACGGTGCAAATATAAATATGACGAGCATTTCCCACCATCGGTAACTGACATTCCTGTTCTTCTCGTTCTGTTTGTCCATGCGGGCTTTCTCAGCACGTGCGGCGGCATCCAGCCGTCGCATGAAGGCTTCCTCCTTCTCTTCCATGATGTCGGCGATCACCTTGTCGTCCACACCTCGGTTGTACAGTTCCAGCTTTGCCTGCCGTACCTGCTTGTCGGTATATTCGCCGGTTACGTTATTGGCGATTAGCAACAGCTCGTCTGTCGAATATTCTCTTGTCCTCATATGCTCAATCTTCTATCCTATAATCCATAGCCAAGCCTTTGGGGGCAAAGCTGAATATCGGGTATTTTAATTTCGTTTTCATTCTCTACTTCTTTACAAATAAACAATATACCTTATATATACACCGGATTGTATTCTAACACCATTTACAAATAATCCATCCCAACTTAGCTAATAGCCATAGCTCAAATCCACATAATACCATAGGAAGTAATAGTAGCAAAGTTATCGTAATCTTATTTTTGGACGAATGACGATAATGGTTTACTAATGCAGATGTTCTATCTTTTCGATACCTAACAAGGCAAAACAAGACAGGAAAAAGAAACATTCCCATACAACATAACAAATACCATGTATGTGGCAAGTTTCTGTCAAATAGCGGAATACACGGGATTTCTATTATAAACCACCAATATAAGGATAGCATGAGTACCCCTGAACATCGGGACCTCATTTTATGACCTTGCTCACCTTTGAAGTACAGGTAATCAAAAAAATAATACCTGTAATTCGTCCGGTTGGCACGTTGCTTCACTCGTTCAAAATAGTTATCTGTTTTTTTTATTCTTTTACTCATATATAGTCGATGAATTATGTTCTCCAAAATGCAAAATAAAGCAGGGTCATACCCAGCACAATTCCAAAAAAGACAAGCCCTGTCAGGAGAAAGACCCAATCCGAATAATGAAAGTCAATTTCCTTGTAAGGAATGGCAGTTTTCTTCACATACTTGTTCCATGCCCATATAAGAACTCTTCCCAATCTTTCTGCTGTAATATAGCTCATAACTATTTTTACTTTTCAGTTTGTATTCCCTCATGCGCTGGCGAGCAATAAATAGAATGTCGCTAACCGTATAATCAGGGAAACGACATAGATGCCGTAGTAGAGCAGATACCTTTTCTTTTTGTCAAACTCGGCGAAATATTTCCTGTATTTGTCCCCCTTGAATAAGAATATTTCATTGACATAATACCCGCATATCCCGATGAGTATCAAAAGCAAAAAATAGACACCGTTTCCCAAAATACTTAATAGGCTTATCCTGAAAATCTTGATACAAGCAAGGCAGACAAGGCAGAATGCCCAAATACTGATGATGTATGGGGTGTTACTCGCCATACTGCTGATATAGACATCGACACCTTTATCCATTCCGGCAGCTTCTTGTCTCTTATTAGTCGAAATGCACCGATTTATATAGCCGTTTTTCCATTTCGAGAAACTTAGCCAATAGAAAAGATTTAGCATCCTCCTAAAAATGAAAAACTGCAACTTATAAGAGCAATAAAAATTGATGTTGTAATATTTTTCCAATAAATTCCTCATGCCTTTAATGGTTTGGTGAGAAATAACATTAAGTTGTTTTCTCGACTTTGCACTTCTTTGATTACAAGTCCGATGAAGCCGCATACCAGCACTATGGGGAATGCGACTGCAAAATATTCACAAAGTTTCTTCAAATTCTTCATACTATTGTCATTTATAGGTTATTATAAGCTGTGCCTAATGAGATGCATCTTGCCGCCGTGAGGTGGCACAGGTACTTGTTTCAGCATATTCGTTTTAGTTATCCCCCTGCCATCTTCCTCTATATACATCTGATAATCTGCCTGTTTTACCATCATATAATCTCACAGTCATGTTGCAAGTATCATTAGAGACGGTGGTATCTTTCATCATAACATGCCATCCACATTTTTTATATGGAATGGAATCAGCATCCCGATAGTTTGTTCCATAATATATGGAAGTGTTATGGAACAAATCTATATTTTCCTGTTTCAGTTTCTCTATTAACTGATGAATGGAGTAAGTAGGATAAATATAATCTTTCTCTTCGGAGCAAGTAGCACTCAATTCGCATACGTTTCCTTCTTTATCATACCATACCCAAGGTGATATGTTGTTCCAGTCAATAAATCGTTGATGCCAGTCTATCAGCTTTCCGTCCTTTCCATCATACGACATCACATCTATAATCGGTATGTTTGGGTACTCTATTGCATAATAATAGTTGTTTGCATAATCTAATTGTATTAGATGTTGTTCTCCATTGGGGAATGTAGTATCAACCTCAATTCCGTTTCCATACTTCCGGAAAAATAATGTATCAAGAACTCTTGGAGGAAAATCCATCTTGCTCAGACTATCACACATATGTCTGTACTCTCTTTTCTGTTTGTTGATACAACTTACGGAAAATAAGCAGAATAATGAAACAACCATCATTGTAATTTTCACTGTTAACCTTGTATATTTTTTAAGTTGAATATTCATATTCTTAGTGCTGATAATGGTTTGGTGAGGAACAGCATTCAGCTGTTGGCTCGACCTTGTTATAAACTCATTTATAAGATTTTACAATTGGAAAAGACATGACAGTATCTTTGGCATCAAGTAATGAATGACCATGTCCTATAAATACATTTTTACTCTCATCTATATGAAAAGAATGTATCTCATACCTCTTATGTGGAATAATATCACCACCATCAAAACTACCAATATATTTCTCGACTATTCCTTGTTTCCTATATACTCTCTTTTCATTATAGTCGTCAAATAGTGATGCTGTGACATAATGACGAATTATATATTGTTCGTCTTCGGCTATCTTCTTGGAATTGCTTGAATAATCAATGAATAATATCAACAACATGAACAGTCCTTTAGGAACAAATAGACCTATAATAAGACCGAGCAAATAGAGTCCTCTATATATTCTTATGCTATATTTGATCCCCTTGGGTAATTTATTAGGAATGTGTATGAAGAAGGAAAAAATCAAAGATAACACGAAAGTATATCCGATAATGTATCCGATATTCCATCGTATATGATCTGTTTCTGGAACTGTACATATTACTATAAAACCAAGTATTCCACATAAGATATGGATACCAAAAAATATATACAATAATTTATATTTCGTCATTTTCAATCAACAGTGTTTATAATGGTTAGAAAGGAGCATCGTTAGATGCTATCTTTCGTTATTAGATATCTATTGCCCTT
>ERZ837590.1380-NODE-1380-length-12872-cov-107.448779_pt1 | contig 12872 bp, 10 predicted proteins | sample MGYA00519573_ERZ837590 | MGnify/ENA primary metagenome ERZ837590 (study PRJEB31850, sample SAMEA3708820) | human gut metagenome | biome: human gut; feature: human-associated habitat; material: faeces | place: China | collected 2014 ... | reverse complement strand
TCATCACCCAGCTGTTCCGCCGCGCCGAAGATGAGAAGGTATTCGGTGCGTTCTCCGGCCAGAAGGGCAAGCTCATCACCGGCATCATCCAGCAGGATGCTTCCGACCCCTCCAACGTGCATGTCGCGATGGGCGATGTCGAAGCCATTCTGCCTCGCCGTGAGCAGGTGCCCGGCGAACGTTACCGCCACGGCGAACGCATCCGCGTGTACGTGGTGAACGTGGCCCGTGGCATCAAGGGCCCGGAAATCGTGGTGTCCCGCTCCCACCCGGAGCTGGTCCGCAAGCTGTTCGAGCGCGAAGTGCCGGAACTGGTCTCCGGTGCCGTGTCCATCATGGCCATCGCTCGTGAGGCCGGCGCCCGCACCAAGATCGCGGTCAAGGCCAACACCGATGGCGTGAACCCGAAGGGCGCGCTGATCGGCCCCGGCGGCGCTCGCGTGCGTGCCGTTATGGAGAACCTTGGCCCGGAGAAGATCGACATCGTCGACTACTCCGACGATCCGGCCAAGTTCGTGGCAGCCGCGCTGTCCCCGGCTGTGGCCACCGGCGTGCAGGTGATCAGCGAGAAGAACAAGACCGCCATCGCCTTCATCCACGACGACCAGCTGTCCCTGGCCATCGGCAAGGAAGGCCAGAACGCACGACTGGCAGCCAAGCTGACCGGCTGGAAGATCGGCATCGAATCCGCCGAGGCCCATGCCAAGAAGGTCGCCGCCGAAAAGGCCGCCCAGGCTGCGGCCGAGGCTGCTGCTCCGGAAGCCGAATAGGCCGCCGGGCTCGAAGGCGAATGATCTTCAGGGCGCATTATTTCCTGATACGAGCCGCGTCAGCAATGGCGCGGCTCGCTGCGTCTACGCTATCCAGCGCTATGAGTATGCTTGATTGGCGTATGTGGGCTGGCGCAGTGTGCGCGAAATCGCCCACACCAGAGACGAGGTAACACGATCATGGTCGCACGATGAGACAGGGTAGGCTTGCCGTCATCACCAACTGACCACGCCCATGCACGCGCGTGGTCACAGAATAGGAGTAATTAGTGGCGAAACCACGCGTATACGAACTGGCTAAGGTTTTGAATGTCGATAGCAAAACCGTGCTTGAGAAGCTTAAGGACATGGGAGAATTCGTCAAGTCCGCTTCTTCTACGATTGAACCGCCGGTAGCCCGGCGTCTGAAGGCAGAGTTCGCCAAGGACAACGCCAAGGGCGATTCCAAGCCCGTGCAGCAGCGCCGCACGGCCGCACCTTCGGCCCCGGCTTCCACTTCATCTTCCGCACCGACTCCGGCCGCTCCCGCACGTCAGGCATCGCCTGCCTCGGCACATCAGCAGGCTCCGACTCCGGGTGCACCGACACCGCGTCCGCAGGGCGGCGCACGCTCCGGCATGCCGACCCCCGGCCGCCACGGTCAGAACGACAACCGTGAGAATGGTCGCGATAATCGCGAAGGCCGTGAGAACGGTCGTCAGAGTCGCCCGAACGATCGCCGTAACAACGATCGTCGTAACAACCAGGGCCGTCCGAACAATGGCCAGCCGGTTCAGCATCAGAACAACCGCGGCAATGCTTCGGCTCCGCGCCCGCACGCTCAGGGCGGCGCCGGTGCCAATGGCGGCAATGCCGCTTCAAATGCGATTCCGCGCCCGCACGCTCAGGGCCCGCGCCCGGGCAACAACCCGTTCTCCCGCAAGCAGGGTATGCACACCCCGACGCCGGGTGATATTCCGCGTCCGCATCCGATGGCTCGTCCGACTGCTGATAACGGTCGTGGCGGTCGTCCGGGCCGTCCCGGCCAAGGCCAGGGGCAGGGCCGCGGCTTCCGTGGCGGTCGTCCGGGCCAAGGTGGTCAGGGCGGTCCGCGTCCCGGCCAGTGGGGCCACAACCGTCCGGGTCAGGGCGGCGGCTCCCAGGGTGCCGGTCAGGGCGGCGCACGCGGCGGCTTCCGTGGGGGCCAAGGCGGCGGCAATAACTTCCAGGGCGGCGGTGCACCGAGCAACGGTCCCGCACGTGGCGGCGGTCGCGGCGGTCGCGGCGGTGCCGCAGGCGCATTCGGACGTCAGGGCGGCAAGTCTTCAAAGGCCCGTAAGAACCGTCTGGCAAAGCGCCATGAGTATGAGGAGCTGAAAGCACCGACCATCGGCGGCGTTCGCATCCCCAACGGCAACGGCCAGACCATCCGTCTGCGTCAGGGCGCGTCCCTGGCCGATCTTGCGGAGAAGATCAACGTCAACCAGGCCGCGCTGGTCACCGTGCTCTTCCACCTGGGTCAGATGGCTACCGCCACCCAGTCCTTGGATGAGGAGACCTTCCAGATTCTGGGCGAAGAGATCGGCTGGAACATCCAGCTCGTCTCCGCAGAAGAGGAAGACAAGGAACTGCTCCAGCAGTTCGACATCAACCTTGACGAGGAAGAACTGCAGGATGACGAGGATCTCAAGCCTCGCCCGCCGGTCGTTACCGTCATGGGCCACGTCGACCACGGTAAGACACGACTGCTGGATACCATCCGCAAGACCAACGTCATCGCACGTGAGGCCGGCGGCATTACCCAGCGCATCGGTGCCTACCAGGTCACCGTGAACCTTGAAGGCGAACCGCGCAAGATCACCTTCCTCGATACCCCTGGCCACGAGGCGTTCACCGCCATGCGTGCCCGTGGTGCCGAGCTCACTGACGTCGCGATCCTCGTGGTCGCCGCCGACGATGGTGTGATGCCCCAGACCGTTGAGGCCATCAACCACGCTCAGGCCGCCAAGGTGCCGATCGTCGTGGCCGTCAACAAGATCGATGTGCCCGGTGCCAACCCGGAGAAGGTCCGCGGCCAGCTCACCGAGTTCGGCTTGGTCCCTGAAGAGTATGGTGGCGACACCATGTTCGTCGACATCTCCGCCAAGCAGAACCTGCACGTCGACAAGCTGCTCGAAGCCGTGCTGCTCACGGCTGACGCTGAGCTGGACCTCCGCGCCAACCCCGACATGGACGCCCGTGGTGCCACCGTCGAAGCCCGACTCGACAAGGGCCGTGGTGCCGTGGCCACCGTGCTGGTTCAGCAGGGTACGCTCCACGTGGGCGATGCCATCGTGGCCGGCACTTCGTACGGCCGCGTGCGTGCCATGCTCGACGAGAACGGTCAGCCGATGGAAGCGGCCGGTCCGTCCACACCTGTTCAGGTGCTGGGCTTGACCTCCGTGCCCACCGCCGGTGACCTCTTCCTGGTCGCCTCCGATGATCGTGCCGCTCGCCAGATTGCCGAGAAGCGTCAGGCCACCGAGCGTGCCGCCCAGCTGGCCAAGCGTCGCAAGGTCGTCTCCCTCGAGGACTTCAAGAAGAAGTTCGCCGAGTCCGAGATCGACATGCTCAATATTGTCATCAAGGGCGATTCGTCCGGTTCTGTCGAGGCGCTCGAGGATTCCTTGATGAAGATCGAGGTATCCGACGAGGTCGGCATCCAGGTCATCCACCGCGGCGTCGGTGCGATCACCCAGAATGATGTCAACCTGGCCACGGTCGACAAGGCCGTTATCATCGGTTTCAACGTGCGTCCGAACCGTCAGGTCGCGGACCTCGCCGAGCGCGAGGGCGTGGAGATCAAGTACTACTCGGTCATCTACCGTGCGATCGAAGACATCGAGGCATCCCTCAAGGGCATGCTCAAGCCGGAATACGAAGAGGTCGTCACCTCTCACTCCGAGATCCGCGAGATCTTCCGCTCCTCCAAGTTCGGCAACATCGCCGGCGTTATGGTGCAGGACGGCGAGGTCAAGCGTGGTACGAAGTGCCGTATCCTGCGCAACGGCGTGGCCACGGTCAACGACCTCGAGATCTCCTCGCTGCGTCGCTTCAAGGACGACGTTCAGTCCGTCAAGGAAGGCTACGAGGCTGGTATCAACCTCGGCACCTTCAACGACATTGAACTCGGCGACATCATCGAGACCTTCGAGATGCGGGAAGTCGAGCGCAAGTAGTCATTGTTAAGCCCCCTCTGACGAGGGGGCTGTCAGCCGCAGACTGACTGGGGGAGAGACATGGTAGTTCCATGATTTTCTCTCCCCCAGCCTCACTGCGTTCGGCAGCCCCTCGTCAGAGGGGGCTCAAGTCTAGAAAAGGAAATTCCTATGGCAGGAACCAACCCGCGCGCCGCACGTATTGCGGCCTTGATTCAGCGTGTCGTCGCCTCCTCCATTGAGCGCGAACTGCATGACAAGCGACTCGCCAGCATCACCGTCACCGAAGTTCGTGTGACCAACGATTTGCAGATCGCCAAGGTCTACTGGACCCAGCTCGGCCACGAAGGCCACGAGGAAGGCGAACGCAAGCGCGCCCAGCAGGCACTCGATCAGGCCAAGGGCCACCTGCGTTCTCTGGTGGGCCACAAGGCTGGCCTGCGCCTGACTCCGCAGCTCCAATTCGTGTTCGATGAAGTGCCCGGCGAGGCTCACGAGATCGAAGACATACTCGCCGTGGCCAAGAAGCGTGATGAAGAACTCGCCCGTGCTCGCGCCACCGCCCAGTACGCCGGCGACGCCGATCCGTACAAGCATGACGACGAGCCCAGCGACGACTTCGAAGACGACTCTGACGAGGAGTAGTGTGCTTCATACAACACCCAGCGGTCTGCTCATCATCGACAAGCCGCAAGGCGTGACCAGCTTCGACGCCGTCGCCGCCGTGCGCGGCGCGTTGCACATCAAGAAGGTCGGTCACGCCGGCACCCTTGACCCCATGGCCACTGGCACGCTGGTCATCGCCTTCGGCCACGCCACACGACTGCTCAACGCCATCGTGGCGCATGACAAAACCTACGAGGCCACCATACGCCTCGGCCTGCGCACCACTACCGACGATGCCGAAGGCGAGGTGCTTGTCGATGGTGAAGCCCGTTCCCGCTGGCAAACGCTATCAGCGCAGCTGACTGAGGGTGGCCAGAGCGGCGAACCAACGGCGTTACCAACTGCCTCATGGCAAGACCTGCTCACACGCACCATCGCCACCAATTTCACCGGCGATATCGAACAAGTCCCCAATACGTTCTCCGCCATCAAAATCAACGGCCAGCGTGCCTACGACTTGGCTCGCGAAGGCAAGGATGTGGAACTCAAACCCCGCCCGGTCACCATCAGCGAATTCACCGTGCTGGATATCCGCAGCGGATTCGTAGCAGGGGAGCAGGCCGCTGAACCATTGCGGGAAGACGCGAACACGGGAGCGATTCCCGCACTTGATGTTGACGTGCGGATCAGCTGTTCATCGGGCACCTATATCCGCGCGCTCGCCCGCGATCTCGGCAAAGAACTTGGCGTCGGCGGATACCTGACCCGTTTGCGCCGTACGCGAGTCGGCCGATTCGCGTTGCCGGACGATGCCAGCGGACTTATCGCTCCTGAGGCGATGCTTGACACGCGAACCCATACCGTCACCGCACATACCGATCAGAAGACGTTCACTAATCGGGAAGGGCAAACCGTCACGCGCAACAAGTGCGTATTGGACACTCCTGAAGGTCTTGCCGGTGACGAGCGCCGCAACTGGCTGCTTGACCATGCCCTTACCATGGAACAGGCCGCTCGAGGTGCGATGCCGGCGCTTGACATCACTCCTGAGGAGGCCAGCGAATTACGCTTCGGCCGCCGTATTGAGCGTACAATCAGCGAGCCCACTGCCGCCATTGTGCCGCAAACGCATGATGTGGCGGCGATTATCGAGCGTGCAAACGCTCATCAGGCCAAGCCGGTCACCGTATTCCCCCTCGCGTAAAGTAGACGCGGTGAAAAGTGCAGCTTGATACAGGCCGCGCACAACAACGTCTATATTGCATGAATAACATCGCACGGATAAAAGGAACAGCACACTGATGGATATCACGCACCTGACCCCTGACGCCGAAGGTTCGATTGAATGGCCCTCGTTCAGTAACGATAAGAAGGCCGTGGTGACATTGGGCGCATTTGATGGCATGCACTTGGGTCATCAGGCGGTGATCAAGCGTGTGGTGGAACTCGCGCACCAGCATGATGCTTTTTCCGTGGTGATTCTGTTTGACCCGCGCCCCGCATTCGTGCACGGCTGGGTCATCTCGCACCATGGCGAAGAGCCCGCGGTTCAGAACGTGGATGCCGAAGCCTTGACCAGTGTGGATGATCGACTGCACCGCATGGAACAGTTCGGCGTGGACCACGTGCTGGTGGTGCACTACACGCTGGCCTTCGCAGCTATGTCATACATTTTCTTCCTTGGCCGACTCACCGGCAAGCTGGGTATGCGCACGTTGGTCCTTGGGCAGGATGCCGCCATGGGCAAGGGTCGAGAAGGTGATGTGAAGCATATCGCCAATCTTGCCGCCGCCACCGGTGTATTCGAACTTGATGTGGTCGATGACCGTGGCCCGGGTGAAGTGCGTATTCCGCGCGATTTCAAGCCGGAAGCCCCGAGCGAATGGGGAGAGCCCGTCGACCCGCTGACCAATGCCACCAAGGCCGAGCGCCGCGCATGGAGCAAGAAGAACCAGGCCAAGGCAATGCGCGCATGGAGCTCCACCAATGTGCGCTACCTGCTGGCTCATGGCCGAATCCAGGACGCCAACGCCATTCTGGGTGCTCCGCACTCCATCGAGGGCGAAGTGGTGCACGGTGAGGAGCGTGGCCGCACCATCGGATTCCCCACCGCCAATCTTGGCTCCGACATTGCAGGCTACATTCCGGTCGACGGCGTCTATGCCGGTTGGCTGGTAGATGGTGAGAACCGTTGGCCCGCCGCCATCTCCATTGGCACCAAACCCACCTTCAGCGAGAAAACAGGGCTCAACGAACGCGTGGTGGAGGCCTACTGCATCACTGACGAATGGATCGACCTGTACGACCACAAGGTTCGCGTCGAATTCGTCGGCTTCCTGCGCCCGCAGGTCAAGTTTGATGGCCCCGACCAACTCGTCGACGAACTCAAGCGCAACGTCGAGGAGACCAAGCGTCTTACCGCCTGAGGCATATCTCAGGGCTATTTACGCACTCCCAAGGCGTCTAATGCGTCGGACAATGTGTTGGACTCCACCAGCCGAAGTCCCTCGACATGCACCGGCTTGCGCAGCGGAGGAATGACCGCCGTCGTGAAACCAAGGCGCGCGGCCTCGCGAAGGCGATATTCCATACGCGGTACCGGGCGCACCTGACCGGTCAGGGAAATCTCACCAATGGCGCACGTGGCTCGCGCAATGGGTTTTGACGTGGCGGCGCTCGCCAGTGCCGCCACTATCGCCAAGTCGGAACCGGGCTCCTTGGCCTGGCCCCCGGCAATAGTGGAGATATACAGGTCGTTGGACAGCAGGTTGAGCTTGCTGTGACGGTAGAGCACCGCGACCAGCATGGCGATACGGCTGGGGTCCACGCCATTGACCGCACGACGGGGTGTGGGCAGCACCGACGTGGTGACCAGAGCCTGTACTTCGATAGGCAGACTGCGATGCCCATCCAATGTGAACGTCACGCAGGTGCCTTCCACGGGTGCCGCGTTGGCCGCATCAGGGCCGTCTCCAGACAGGAACAATCCGGCGGGATCGGTGACCTCTTCGATGCCTTCACCGCTCATGTCGAAACAGCCGACTTCATCGGTCGGGCCAAAACGATTCTTCACCGCTCGCAGCATTCTCAGCGCAGTCTCGCTGTCGCCTTCGAATTGGCAGACCACATCGACCAGATGCTCCAATGTGCGCGGGCCTGCAATCGAACCATCCTTGGTCACATGACCAACCAGAAATACTGGAATGTCAAGTGTCTTAGCGGTATCTATCAGCGCGCTTGCCACTTCGCGCACCTGAGTCGAACCGCCGGAAATGCCATCGACCTCCTGCGAGACGATGGTCTGCGCCGAATCCACAATGGCCAAGGCCGGCTTGTTCTGTTCGATCAGCCCCAATACTGTGGACAGGTCGGTGGTGGAGGCCAGTAACAAGTTCGGCTCCACCGCATTGATGCGGGAAGCGCGCAAACGAACCTGCGCCTGTGATTCCTCGCCGGAAATGTACAGCACGGTGTTGGCGTGTGTTGATGATGCGTTGCCCCGCATCGGCACCGTGTTCGATGCGTTGCCCTGCGCCCGGCCCGACTGTTGGGCAGACCGCTGACCTGCCCCTCGGAACGTACTGTCTCCCGCCACAACGCGCGCGATATTGCCGGCCGTCTGCAACAGCAATGTCGACTTGCCGATACCCGGTTCGCCCGCTATCAGCGTTACTGAACCCGGCACCACGCCACCGCCGAGCACACGGTCGAATTCGGAAAACCCGGTACCGAGCCGCTCGACGCTTTCCGTGCCCACTTCGGTAATCGGACGGGCTGCAGATCTGGCGTTGTTGGCAACCGTAACCGACTGCGTGCGTGATGTTCGGCCGGGAGCGGCCGTGCGAGAGCCTGCCGCCGGCCGAGCCTCGTGAAATTCCTCGACCGTGCCCCACTGACCACACTCGGGGCAACGGCCGTACCACTTCGGCCCGTTCCAACCGCATTCGGAACATACATACTGCACACTTGATTTCGCCATGGTCTCACCCTAACCCAAACACCAGCGGACGGTAAATTTTTACCGTTCACAAGAGTTTCACGCGGCTTGCGCACAACGACTAAAATTACGGCCGCCTAGCGTCACGCGGCTGTGAGAGAATCGGGGCATGACTAATAGTGAGAACTCCTCGACCACGCAATCCCATGGCAAGTTGATTGCAGTGGTGGTTGCCGCAGCTGTTGTGATTATCCTGGCAGTGCTTTCGGCCTTTGTGTGGCCGGGTTGGGCCATCCAGAAGAATGATGGCACCTCCACTACCACCCAAAACAGCCAGCAGAAAACCGAATCATCCGAGCCGACCAAGCCGACCATCGACGCCACAGCTTTGCCGGATGATGCCAGTGAGCTGTTGAAGGCCATGCCGGGCAGCGTGCTGAATTACGCGCGTACCAAGGCGGATGCCTCCACGACGTGGAATTCCGCGTCGCCGCTCGAGGAGTACACTCTGACCTACTCCACTGGTGATGCCGCCAAGGATGTCACGCTGGTCGCCGCGCAGTGGTCGTCGGCGGACAATGCCAAGACCCAGTACGATGCGTTGGTCGCTGCGCAGACCGGCGATGAGTCGGCATCCGGCAACGTCAAGGTTTCCGGCAACGTCACGGGCGCGTACGTGGTGAAGGCCGATGCCTCCAACAGCAAGAACGCCGTTGCCATCTGGCAGAACGATACCGTGGTCTTCCAAGCTACCGGCACCAAGGAAGCGGTCGATCGCTTCTACCAGAAGTTCCCGATGTAGCATCTAGTATCGGCTGTCAGCTGCTGCACAAACTTATGAACGTTGGGGCATCCACATTGCTGATGTGGATGCCCCAACTGCGTTCAGGGCATATGCGGACTATCGGCAACATACTGGTTCCCTCTGTCTGGCAACACGTGTATTATGGTGCGAGTTGCAACTTTTACGATTAATCGAAATGGAGGCTTCAGATGGGTTCTGTCATCAAGAAGCGCCGCAAGCGGATGAGCAAGAAGAAGCACCGCAAACTGCTGCGTAAGACCCGCCACCAGCGTAAGTAGTCTTACCTGCAATCAAGGCATTAGAAACCCCGTGATCGTTATGGTCGCGGGGTTTCTCTTTTGCTTGGCTCTTTGCCTTGTTCGGGCAACAGTAAAGCCCGCACCTGCGATGTGCAGATGCGGGCTTGGAAAAGCTTAGTGATGTGAGACGATCACTTGTTGGCGTTGGTCATCACGCGCGGGCCGTTCGGGTCGCCGACGATGACCTTGTCGACCATGTTGAGGAACAGGCCGTGCTCCACCACGCCGACCGTGTTGATGAGGTCTTCGGCCAGCTCCTGCGGGTGATCGATGCGCTCCAGGTGCAGGTCCACCACGAAGTTGTTCTCGTCGGTGCGCACTTCCTTGCCGTCGGCGTCAAGACGAAGCACCGGCTTGTAGCCGCGGGCCTCGAACTTCTTGATGACTTGGCCGGCACCGAACGGAATGACCTCGACCGGCAGCGGGAACTTGCCGATGGTGTCCACAACCTTGGACTCGTCCACGATCCACACGATCTGGTTGGAGTTGGTGGCCACGATCTTCTCCCACAGCAGAGCAGCGCCGCCGCCCTTGATGCCGTTGAAGTTCTTGTCGACTTCGTCGGCGCCGTCAATGGTCACGTCGATGTGGTCCACGTCGTCGATGTCCACGATCTTGATGCCGTAGCTCTCGGCCTGGGCCTGCGTGCGGCGAGACGTGGTCACGCCAGTGAACTCAAGACCTTCCTCCTGATGACGGCGGCCGAGCTCGTCCACCAGGAACTTCACGGTCGAACCAGTGCCGAGGCCTGCGATCATGCCGTTTTCAACGAGCTTGGCGGCTTCGATGCCGGCCGCCTTCTTCAGCGCATCCTGCTGTGCCTTATCCATGGTTTCTCCTTTGCCATCCTTGCCTCCGCCGCACGGATCAACGGCGTGAAGCCTTATCTCCTATCCTAACGCGAATGAGCGATTTTGTGTCATCGTGTCCGATTGCGGTACATATTCGTGTGTTTGGGTGTCAGTGTCGTACGAATGGTGCGTTGGTGATGGTCAGGTTGCCGTCGCCGTCCACATAGCCTTCGATTTCGATGCTGCCTTTGATCGGCATCGGCTGCCCGTTGAAATACGGGCTCGTTTTCGGCGCGGGGGAGAAGGTCAGCGTACCGGATACCGTCAGCCCGCTGGGCTTTGCGGGGGGTACGGGTTGCGTTGATTGTACAGGTTGCGTTGATTGTGCCGCTAAGGGTGACGAAGACTTGGTCTCCGGCCTTGCGGCATCCGTCTGATCCGTCGCCGCAGCCGGCTTGCGCAAACTTGCCGCATCCGCTTTGCCGTCCAATACCAATTGCACGTCTGGAGGCACATCGGTGCCATGTGCGTATTCGGAGCCCAGCAGCGACTGCCAGCCTTCAATCGGTAGATAGCCGTCGCGCGCACCCGAACGGCAATCGCCCGCATAGGTGCGTGCCAGTTCATCGACCAGCTCATTGCCTTCGTTGCCGGCGTGACCTTTGACCCATCGGAAATCCACCGGGCCAGGGCGTTGCGAGATTTCACGGTCGATCGCCTGAATAAGCTCTTTGTTCTTCACGGGTTTTTTCTGTGAATTTTTCCAGCCATTCTTCTTCCAGCCTTTGACCCACTTGGTCGAGCAATTGATGGCGTACTGCGAATCCGATTCGATGAGCAATGGCTCAGGGCCCGGATGCGCTCGCAAAGCTTCCAACACTGCGCACAGTTCGCCAATCTGGTTGGTGCCGTTGGTCGCGCCGCCGGCGTCGTAGCCGTGGTCGTCGTGCTTATGGCCAGGCTTGCCGCCGGCGTTCTGCTCATGATCGGCCCAGGCCCAGCCCATTGGCCCGTTTGGATTCCCTAATGCGGAACCGTCTGTGGATACTGTGATAGTCATGTTCTCCACCCTAACGCAAGCTGTGCAATCTCTTGCTGAAGTGGGGCTGCCCAGCGCGAGGCAAAACAACGTAGTGGAGGGTGTGGATAACATCACACCTATTGACTTTGCTTGAAAAACATGCCATCGCGCGTGAATAGGTGAGCGCTCACAAGAAAGACAAGACATTTCCTCTCTGCGGGTGAGGCCGGCAACAATGGCGCATCCGGTATCTGGAATGAGAATAAGGGACTGTACAAAACCAGTGACGGCAACATCGAAATCCTCAAACCAGAGGCGGACAGCGATGGTTCGACCTCCACGGCCGCATCCAAGGGCACCATGCTTATCGCAGGCAACTCCAAAACCGTGGCACTCGGTCCAGGCGGCATGGCCTTGGCTCCCGGCCTGCCGCTCGGTCTTGGCTGGTTCATCCGACGCCGCTTAGGATTGGATGCCTCCGACATTCTGGACCGTAAGCTCGGCTTGAAGTAACGGCTGGTTCGGACGTGATTGCTGTCACGTACGGATCATGACGACAGCGCGAAGGTCCTCATCGGTTTACGTCGATGAGGACCTTCGCGCGCATTAGGGGAGTCTGTTGCGGGCTGCGCTACGCGGGTCATGCTGCGCGGGCGTGCTATGCGAACAAACTACGCGAACAAGTCGTTCAGTGCCTCGGCAATCGTCGGATGCGTGAACACCATATCGCGCAACGTGCTGGCCGGCGCGTCAAGATCCATCGCCAACTTGACGATATTGATCACCTCGTGCGACTCGACGGAAAGCAGCATCGCACCCAGAATGCGGCCAGTATTGCGTTCCACAATCGCCTTCATCAGACCATCCGGTCGCCGCATTACCTGGGCCTTCGGCACAGCGGCCACCGGCAATCGCTTGACCACATAATCCAATCCAGCCGCCTTCGCCTCGCGCTCATTCAATCCCACGCGCGAGTAAGGCGTGGCGAGGAATGTGCTCGACGGCACATGCTTGCGGTCCTTCACCGTGTACGGACGGTCGGAACCATTGAGCTGCGACCACACCACGCGATAGTCATCCAGCGAAATGTACGTGTGCTGCGGGCCGCCGTTCACATCGCCCAGAGCCCAAATGTCGGCTGCTGTGGTGCGCAGAAGATCGTCGACTTTCACGGCACCGCGTTCGGTGAGCTCCACGCCAGCTGCCTCAAGATGCAGTCCCTCGACGTTCGGCGTACGTCCGGTGGCCACCAGTACCGCGTCGGTGGTCAGGCAGAATCGGGCTTCAGCCGGCTCGGCGAACCGCGGCTCGCCATCGTCTGATGGTTTCGTTTGAACGTGTGACATCGTGGCGTGATCGGTCGGGTTGCTAGTGGGGCTGGTGGTTGTTGTAGTGTCGGTGGCGCCGGTGGCGTCGGTGGCGCCGGTGATATCGGTATGAGCGTTCCCGGTGCCGGCGGGGGTGGAA
>ERZ837590.1378-NODE-1378-length-12882-cov-106.858969_pt1 | contig 12882 bp, 9 predicted proteins | sample MGYA00519573_ERZ837590 | MGnify/ENA primary metagenome ERZ837590 (study PRJEB31850, sample SAMEA3708820) | human gut metagenome | biome: human gut; feature: human-associated habitat; material: faeces | place: China | collected 2014 ... | reverse complement strand
GAGATGGTGGGATTCGAACCCACGTGCCCGATTAAGGACAAAACGATTTCGAGTCGTTCTCGTTACGACCGCTTCGATACATCTCCAAGTATATTTTCATGGCGAATTTACGATTTGTATATCGCAAATCGGCCTTGAAACTTGGAACAGTTGCTGTTAGAATATTGTTAGAAAACGCATCGTTCAGACAGGCTTTGAAGCCTGTCAGGACATCAAAATTGACGTTCTCCCGTGTGATATGGAGACATTCAGCGAAGCATCCACTTGGATTTCGAGTCGTTCTCGTTACGACCACTTCGATACATCTCCATATTCATAGCTATATAATTATAGCAAAAAGCCGCCGTTCCGTCAACACTTTCTGCCGGAGGGACCCACAGCGCCAAAGAGGCCCTCTGGTCAGGGATAAGCGGAAGCCGCTGCCTCCCTCTGCGGGGACGGACACCCTCTTTTTCGTCTCTGCTTCGGGGAGCCTTTTCATGCTGTGCTGTCGTTTCCAAGGGCCAGATTGTAAAATCGTGGAATCATCGTCTGGATTTTCACAAAATATTACTATTTTGCCAAAAGATTGTACAAACTCTCCCCCCCTCTGATGTGCTATACTGAAATCAACAACCGGCCTGTTTCCGGCATTTCTTCTGCCATACAGGCCGCCGAAACAAAGAAGAAAACCAGAAGGAGCAGTATCGATGAGAGAGATCATTTCCTTGAACGAAAACTGGACCCTGTCCTTCCCCAAGGGCGAGCGTCCCACCGAGCAGGTCACCCTGCCCCACACCTGGAACGCTGTGGACGGCATGGACGGCAACGGCAGCTATCTGCGCACCACCGGTGTCTACACCCGCACCTTTACCCAGCCCAAGCAGCCTCTGGCTGGCGGCCGCACCTACGTTGAGGTGCTGGCAGCTGCTCTGGCCGCAACCGTGAAGGTCAACGGCCAGGTGGCAACCACCCACGAGGGCGGCTTCTCCATCTTCCGTGCCGATGTCACCGACCTGTGCCACGAGGGCGACAACGAGCTGACCATCGAGGTCTCCAACGAGGACACCCCCTCCATGTACCCCGCTTCCGCCGACTTCACCTTCTACGGCGGCCTGTACCGCGGCGTGAACCTGATCAGCGTGCCCGGCACCCACTTTGACCTGGACTACTTCGGTGGCCCCGGCATCAAGGTCACCCCCAAGCCCACCGAGGACGGCGGTGCCACCTTTGAGATCGAGAGCTGGGTCACCAACGGCGAAGAGGCCTATACCGTGATGTACAGCATCGAGGACTGCTACGGCAACGAAGTTGCTTCCGGCGTGCGCCCCTGCGACAGCACCAAGGTCACCCTGTACGTTCCCGATGCCCAGCTGTGGAGCATGGACGAGCCCAACCTGTACACCGTGACCGCCCGCCTGCAGAAGAACAACGAGACCTTTGACGAGATCTACGCCAACGTGGGTGTCCGCAGCTATACTGTGACCCCGAACGACGGCTTCTCCATCAACGGCGTGCCCACCCCGCTGCGCGGCGTGGCTCGCCATCAGGATCGTCTGTACAAGGGCAACGCCCTGACCGCTGAGGATCACTACGAGGATGCCATGCTCATCAAGGAGCTGGGTGCCAACACCATCCGTCTGGCCCACTATCAGCACAGCCAGGACTTCTACGACGCATGTGACGAGCTGGGCTTCGCCGTCTGGGCTGAGATCCCCTTCATCAGCGTCTTTAAGAAGGACCCCTCCGCTCACCAGAACTGCCGCCACCAGATGACCGAACTGATCATCCAGAACTACAACCACCCCTCCATCATGTTCTGGGGCCTGTCCAACGAGATCCTGATCGGCGGCATCTGCCAGGAGCTGGTGGACAACCACCACGACCTGCAGAAGCTGGTGCGTGAGCTGGATCCCACCCGTCTCACCACCATTGCCCACGTCTCCAACACCCCTGTTGACGGCCCCATGCATCACATTACCGATGTAGAGAGCTACAACCACTACTTCGGCTGGTACGGCGGCAAGATGGAGCAGAACGGCCCCTGGCTGGACAAGTTCCACGCCGAGCACCCCGACATCTGCATCGGCATCTCCGAGTACGGCACCGAGGGTATCATCAACTGGCACAGCAACGATCCCCAGTGCAAGGACTACACCGAGGAGTATCAGGCACTGTACCACGAGCATCTGGCTCAGGTGTTCGAGGATCGTCCCTGGGTGTGGGCTACCCACTGCTGGAATATGTTCGACTTTGGCTGTGCTGCCCGCCACGAGGGCGGCGTTGCAGGCCGCAACAACAAGGGCCTGATGACCATTGACCGCAAGACCAAGAAGGACAGCTACTTTGTCTACCAGGCATACTGGTCCAAGCTGCCCATGGTCCACATCGCCGGCCGCCGCCATGCACAGCGCGCAGGCGAGACCATCGAGATCAAGGTCTACTCCAACCAGGACACCGTTGTGCTGTACGTCAACGGCAAGGAAGTCGGCCAGCAGACTGCACACCGCGTGTTCAAGTTCAATGTTGCTCTGGAAGAGGGCTTCAACACCATCCTGGCCGTTGCCGGTGACGTGAAGGATTCCATCACGCTGGAAAAGGTCGAGAAGGAACCTGATTACTACACCCTGCCTGAGTTCAACGAGCGTCAGGAGGGCGTTGCCAACTGGTTCAAGCAGGTCGGCAGCCTGGATCTGAAGGCTCCGATGGAGTTCCCCGAGGGCTATTACAGCATCAAGGACAACATGGAGGATCTCTCCAAGAACGAAGAGGCTCTGGCTCTCGCCACCAGGGCTGTCAAGCTGGCCACCAACTTTGACATCAAGCCCGGCGTTGGCATGTGGGACATGATGAAGCGCATGACCCCTGAGACTATGGCTAAGATGATCAACATGCCCGATGGCTTTATCGAGAGCCTGAACGCACAGCTGATCAAGATCAAGAAGTAAGTACTTCCTGCATCTGAACACCAAAAAACAAACGAACCGCCCCGGCACTGCACAAAGCAGCCGCCGGGGCGGTTTTTGTTTTCTCATCTCCACACACGCTGGCAAGCCAAAAGGGCCCTGCGGCATTTGCAGGGCCCTTTCGGTTATGGGAGATCATGAAATATCAAAGCGGTGGCAGCCGCAGGGACATCGGGGAGGGGAACCGGCTCATTTTATTGTGACACAGCCGGAGCTCCATACCATATACTATCCCAGCCTGTGGTTCAGCGCTTCTTGCTGCGCTTCTTCTTGCGCGGGGCAGAACGGGCAGGGTTCTGGGTGGGAACAGAATCATTGGAGTGCTTCTGCTCCATCCGATATCTGACGTAATTGGGAATCACGACCGCGATCACGATCAGCAGGATCCAGACCAGGATGCTGGGCTGCTCGTGGTTGGTGTTGAACAGAAACTGCATGACATTATCCATAGGGTGTTTTCCTTTCCGGCCCGGCAGGCCGCCAGAGGGCTTTTTTACAGCCAGATGTTGCCGTCCTCGTCCGGTTTCATGGGCACGGCAATGATGAAGTCCACGATGGTCATAGCGGCAGAGAAACCACTCCAGAAGGTTGCCAGATACAGCAGGCCCAGCACCGGGCGCTTGGCATAGAACTGGTGCACACCAAACGCACCCAGAATGCACAGGCGCATATACTTCTTGCGGCTGACACAGTGCTTTTCACGGTGTTCTTTCCAGTATAACAGGTGGTCGATGGTGTTCCAGATGATTCCATGATCCGGGTCCTTTACCCACTGTGTCTTTTCTTCCATTTACGATGTACCTCTTGTCTGAATTTTGTTCCAAAAGCAGAAAACCGCCCGCCGCAAGGGCGAGCGGTTTTTCTATTTGATTTTACAGGTTTCCGCAGAAAATTGCAAGTACCAATTAGGCGTTCTCAGCCATGGTCTTCATCTTGATCTGAGCGACCTCGTCCTGGATCTCAGCCATCTTCTCCTTGGTCAGGGGGTAGAACTTCATAGCGATCAGGTTGCAGACCAGACCCAGCATGATCATGCCGTAAGCGCAGAAGACAACGCCCATACGCAGGCCCGGGGTAACAGGGTCACCCATAACGGGGTTGTGATCGGTGAAGCCGCACATGCTGAACATGATACCGGCGACCATGGGAGCGAAAGAGGAGACCATCTTATCCACGAAGCTGAACAGGGTGCCCATCAGGCCGGGGACGTACTTGCCGGTACGGTAGACTTCGTAGTCGGCGCAGTCAGCGGTCATGGGGATAACGATGTTGCCGGAGATACCCTGGAAACCAGCAGTGATGATGGTAAAGACCAGATAGATGATCAGGAAGTAGCCCCAGTTCAGAGCACCAGTCTCGGGGTTGGAGGTCATGGTGGTGGGATCACCGAACAGCCACAGAGCTGCCAGGATACCATTGGTGATCAGACCGCCCACAGAACCGATCAACATAGCCTTGCGCTGACCCAGACGGGTAGCAAAGAAGCTGATGAACAGGAAGCACACGATGGTGCTGGGGATGGTCACCAGACCGGTAACATTACTCTGCAACAGGTTGGAACCGGCGATGCAGGCGAACATGGCGACCATGACGGCGCTGGACTTTGCAGAAGAACCCAGCTTATCGGTAGATGCGGACAGGACCAGCATCTGGATGGCGCGGTTGTTCTTCAGGGTATCCCAGTAATCCTTCAGGCCGACCTTGACAGGTTTGCCGGTGCCGAAGAACTCGGAACGATCCTTGGGAGCGATGGAGATCACAGCGATGGTGGTGAAGATCGCAGACATGATGGCGGTCATCTTCCACAGGGTGTCAAAGAACTCCAGAGATGCGTAACCGCCCACATCGTTGTAGCTGTTGGCGATACGGGGAATGATGATGCCCAGAATAGCAAACACCAAGGTGTTATACACACCGTCGAAAGAAGCGAACATGGGGCGCTGTTTGGGATCGTTGGTCACACAAGACTGAGCGGACTTGGTAACGACACACTGGCAGGTGTAGCCCAGGTAGTAGACCATCAGAACGACCACATAGAAGGGGAAGCGCACGCCCTGAGGCAGCTTGTGGGTCACATGGAATGCGACCCAGCTGGTGACGCACAGGATGATCTGACCGATCACGATGAACGGACGGTTCTTACCGAACTTGCCGTTGGTCTTATCGACCATGAAGCCGATGAACGGGTCGGTAACACCGTCCCACATACGCATCATCATGGTCAGGGAGGAAGCGACCATCATGCCAACGCCGACCCAGCCCATCAGGTAGTAGGTAGCGTAGTTCATCATCATCAGATAAACGTTGGTTGCGGTGTTATTCAGCGCGTAGCCTGCGATACGCCACAGGGGAACGCGGTGGATGCCGTTGTGCTCATAGTCCTTATCATAGAACTTATCCGGCAGACTTCTGGTTTTTGCCATTTCATTCTCTCCTTTGTTCACACAGGAACATTCTCCGTTTTCTCCATGGGGCTTACAGCTGCCACTGCGTACCAGCCCGTCCGGAACTTTATGTCTATATTATGAACGTTTTTTTATATATCTGTTAGTAATATTTTAAGGTAAAACAGGTCATTCTTACGATTATGGGAAAAATTTCACTAACGTGAAAAAATCTATTGTGCTTATTGCACAATCAATTGATATACTAGTATAGCACAACGCCAGTTAGCTGCCGCTATGTTCTGTGCCGGAGAACGGGCCTGCAAACACCAGAAAGGGCCCACGGCAAATGCCGCAGGCCCTTTCTGGCGCTAGGAGGTAAATGAATGAATAGAGGAAGATGTCAGATCAGGATGTCGCCGTTCTCATCGGCATGCATGGGCAGTGCAATGAGAAGGTCGGTCACGCAGAGGAAGAAGGGCACCACGCTCCAGAAGAACAGGGTGTAGAAGGCCGCCAGCGCATACCGCTTTTCATAGTAGCGGTGGCCGCCGCACCAGCCCAGAAACAGGCAGAGCAGAAGATACTTCTTTTTGTTCACCTTGTGCCTTACGCGGTTCTTTTTCCAATCGTGATACTTACCAATGAGGCCCGGGCTCTTCTCTTTTTCGAGATCGATGCCGGCTTCCAGCTTGGCATCCTGCAGCGCCAGCTCCGCCTTGATAAAGTCATCCCGGGTCAGCTCCTCGCCGGTCTCCAGCTTGTGGAACACATCGTCCGTTACCTGCTGGCGGCTGCCGGTGCCGTAATAGCCGGTGCTCCAATCGTCCTTTTCCTCGTCGTAGTGCTCCACATCGCCCAGCAGCTCGCCGGTGGTGGGGGCCTTTTCCGGGGCCTCAGCGGAGGGGGCCGGGGTGATCTCAGGGGTCTGGTTCAGCTTGTTTTCTTCTGCCATAGTGGTATTCCTTCCGGGTCTCAGGGTATCAGAAAGTCCTGCGGCAGAGGATGGCCCGCCGCAGGACATTTCCGGTTACGATGCAGGACAGCGGCGCTGTCCCGGATTCAAAATTTCCGCAGGGAGATGGTTGGCCTTAAGCCTGCTTTGCAGCAGCCTCAGCCTTGATGCGGCCGATCTCAGCCTGGATCTCTGCCATCTTCTCCTTGGTCAGGGGATAGAAGTGCATAGCCACAACGTTGCACAGCCAGCCAACGATGGGCAGCAGGACGAAGCAGCCGATGGTTGCCCAGAAGATGCCGTCAGAGTACGGAGTCATGGTGTCGGGCAGAGCGTCCTTGAAGCCGACCATGGAGTAGAACAGAGCCACAACGGTAGCAGCCAAAGAGGAGACCAGCTTATCCACGAAGCTGAACAGGGTGCCCATCAGGCCGGGAACGTACTTACCGGTACGATAGACCTCGTAGTCAGCGCAGTCAGCGGTCATGGTGATAACGATGGAGGAGGACAGTGCCTGCACGCCGGACCATGCGATGACCAGCAGCACGAAGATCAAAGCGGTGGTGGTCCAGCCGGTGAACAGGGTGCCCCAGGTGTCAGGACGGATCAGGCGGAATGCGGGCAGAGAGAACTTGGAAGCATCGCCCTTGGGGTTGAAGAAGAACAGGAACAGGGTGATGGCGATGGAGCCGATGATGCCGCCCCAGGTACCCACCAGCATGGATGCCTTCTGGCCCATCTGACGAGCGATCTTGTTCATCAGCAGCAGAGAAATCAGGCAGATGGGGATAGAGGTGATCTGAGAGTAGCTGGAGAATGCGGCATAGTTGCCGAAGATGATGCCGAACAGGCAGATCATAACGGTAGCGTTGCTCTTGGTGGACATGAACAGCTTATCGGTAGATGCGGAGACCACCAGCATCTGGATGGCACGGTTGTGAGCCAGGGTGTCAACGTAATCCTTGATGCCGACCTTCTGGGTGGTGCCCAGACCGAAGTACTTCGGATTGTCCTTACGCCACAGGGCGATGATGGCGCAGACTGCAAAGACAGCGGACAGGCCGCCGAACATCAGCTGCATGGTGGTGAACAGGCCGGGGTTGTAGAAAGCGGACAGGCTGCCGCCGGACTTCTCCACGATGCCTGCCAGAGCAGGGTTCTGTGCCACCAGAGAAGCGATCTCGGCAGCGTTGGCCTCGGCAGTCAGGGTGAACTTGGGCACCAGGACATCGGTGACAATGATGGGGAACATGATGTTCATCAGAACAATGTTATACACAGTATCGCACATTGCGAAGATGGGGCGCTGCTTGGGATCGTTGGTCAGGCAGGTCTGAGCAGACTTGGTGACAACGCACTGGCAGGTGTAGCCAATGATGTAGATCATGTAGATGATGATGAACGCAATAAAGCGGACACCAGTGCCCATCTTGGGGATGAAGTTGAACATCACGAAGGTGGTGGCGAACATGATGATCTGACCGATGACAATGAACGGACGGTTTTTGCCGAACTTGCCGTTGGTCTTATCGACCATCATACCAACGAACGGGTCGGTGACACCGTCCCAGACACGCATGATGGTAACAATAGAACCGGCCAGCACGGATGCCAGACCGACGATACCGATCAGGAAGTAGCTGATGTAACCGACCACGACCATGTAGGTGTTGGTGGAGGTGTTGTTCAGAGCGTACATCATGATCTCCCACATTTTCGCTCTGTGGATGCCGTTTTCTTCAAGCGGCTGTTTGACCTTTGCCATAGAGAAGCTCTCCTTTCAATTCTGCGGCCGGTGTGCTGCCACTCACTCCGGCCTTTCATTCGGTCCCCCGTGGGCTGCGGCTGCCACATCGCGAACCGGGGGATTTTTATGTATACATTATGAACTATCCCTCAAATTTCTGTTAGTAAAATTTTGAGGTAAAACAGGACAATTTTACTCTCCTTGGGCGAAATCAACAGTTTTAAAAAACAGCGTTCGTCATTTTGCACATGATTGTAAGATGCTAGTACAGCACATTTCACAAAACAGGCTTGTGTTCCAACTGCGCACAAAAAAGAATACAAGGAAAGTGCGGAAATATCCAAAAAATTTTCTAGTCGTTCCGCGCGGCGGCCTATTATAATAGGTATAGCATCTGCGGCTCTGTGGCATGGGCCGCCGCATTCAAAAGAAAAGGAGAAAACACTATGGCAGTGAAAGCATCCGAGCGCGTAAAGCGCTATCAGAACCCCAACGGCCCCACCATCAGCACTGTGGAGCGCAAGGTCATCGAGCAGGACGGCCTGTATTTCAAGGACATCGACGGCACCGGCACCGTCAGCGCAGTCAACGACTGGCGCTTGACCCCGGCTGAGCGCGCCGAGGCCTATGTCAAGATCCTGACCACCAGCGAGAAGATCGGCCAGATCTTCACCTCCGACTGGCGCATGGGCCCCAAGTATCCTTCCCCCCGTCTGGCAGCCAACGGCCACAAGCCCGTGGCGGACGAGAGCGGCCTGCTGGATGAGGCACCCGTGAACGTCTCCGACAGCATCTTCGGCTCCCAGTCTCTGCCCAGCACCTCTGACATGGTCAGGAAGAGCTTCAACCGCCACGTCATCCTGCGCGAGAGCCCCACGCCCGAGGATCTGGCAGATTACCTGAACCAGCTGCAGTACCTGACCGAGACCTGCGATCACTTTGTTCCCATGCAGGTCATGTCCAACAGCCGCAACGAGAACGGCGAGGTCGTGTTCGGCATGAACGATGCCACCGGCGTGTTTGCCACCTATCCCGGCACCCTGGGCATTGCTGCTGCCGTCAAGGGCACTGCACGCATCGACATCATCGACAAGTTTGCCGACACCATCCGCCGCGAGTGGAATGCCTGCGGCCTGAAGAAGGGCTACATGTACATGGCCGACTGCGTCACCGACCCCCGTTGGCAGCGCACCTTCGGCACCTTTGGCGAGGACCCCGCACTGATCGAGGAGATCTTCGACCACCTGATCCCCGGCATCCAGGGCGGCAGCAACGGCGTTACCCCCGAGGGTGTTTCCATGACCGTGAAGCACTTCCCCGGCGGCGGTGCCCGTGAGAACGGCTTTGACCCCCACTATGCAGCAGGCCAGTGGAACATCTACGCCACCCCCGGCTCCCTGCAGAAGTACCACATCCCGGCATTCCGCGCAGCCATCCGCCACAATGCCGAGTCCATCATGCCCTACTACTCCAAGCCCAGCGCCGAGAAGAGCGCTCCGCAGGAGGACTTCAACGGCAACCCCATTGAGCTCCAGCCCTACGGCTTTGCCTACAACAAGGTGTTCATCGACGGTCTGCTGCGCGGCCAGATGGGCTTCAAGGGCTACATCAACTCCGACACCGGCATTGTCCACAACATGTGCTGGGGCGTTGACATGCTGGACGAGCCCGAGCGCATCGGCTATGCTGTCACCCAGAGCGGCGTGGACCTGATCTCCGGCCTGCTGGACAACGAGCTGGGCGAGGAGAGCTACGCCCGCGGCACCAACGACTACTACGACACCCACGCGGTGCCCGCCGGTTTCAAGAAGGAAGATCTGGTGCTGACCGATGCCAGCCTGAACCGCGCTGTCAGCCGCACCCTGACCGAGCTGTTCCGTCAGGGCATGTTCGAGGACACCTACGCCGATCCCAAGATGGCCGCCGAGGTCGTTGCCACCAAGGCCGACTGGGAGGAAGCTTCCCGCGTGCACCGCGAGTCCGTTGTCCTGCTGAAGAACGACGGCACCCTGCCCCTGAAGGACGGCACCAAGGTCTACGCTGAGGCCTTTGGCAAGAGCGCCGAGGCCGGTGAGGCCGCCACCAAGGCTCTGCGCGAGATGCTGGGCAATGTCACTCTGGTGGACACCCCCGATGAGGCCCAGGTGGCCCTGCTGATGGTCAGCCCCCAGTCCGGTGCATACTTCAACGCCACCCCGGGCTACCTGGAGCTGGACATCTGCGAGGACAAGACTGTCTGCAACGTAGACGAGAGCGGCAAGCCCACCACCGAGACCCACAAGGAGACCACTCTGGTGGGCGCAAACCGTCTGGCCGGTATCGCTGCTGCGGTCCACGCCCACGGCGGCAAGGTCGTTTCCAACATCAACTGCCCGCTGGCCTGGGAGGTCGGCAATGTGGAGAAGATCTCCGACGCTCTGACCGTCGGCTTTGACACCTACCCCTCCGCAACGCTGGATGTGATGTTCGGCCGCTTTGCTCCCGTTGGCAAACTGCCCCTGACCCTGCCCAAGGGCGACGAGGTGCTGGCTGTGAACGCGAACGGTGTCTGCATCAGCCCCAACGACGTGCCCGGCTTTGCAAAGGATGCCTACATGCCCGACAGCATGAAGGACGAGAACGGCAAGGCTTACGCCTACCGTGATGCCGCAGGCAACTACTACGAGATGAACTTCGGCCTGACGTTCTGAGGGAAGCCCTCTCCGTCTCGCCCAAACCAAAGGAGACACTTTCCATGGCACAAACGCAGAAAAAACAGCAGGATATGGGCACGGGTGACGTGAAAAAGCTCCTGCTTCAGCTGATGATCCCTGCCGTTGTGGCGCAGGTGGTCAACCTGCTGTACAACATCGTGGACCGCATCTACATCGGCCACATCCCGGGGATCGGCGCGGCGGCTCTGACCGGCGTGGGCCTGTTTACCCCCATCCTGATGCTCCTGAACGCCTTTGCCATGCTCATCGGCTCCGGCGGCGCGCCCCGCACCGCCATCGCCATGGGCCAGGGTGACAAGAAGCAGGCAGAAAAGATCGTCAGCAACAGCTTTACCATGCTGCTGCTCTTCTCGGTCGTCCTGACCATCGTCTTTTACGCCGCCGCACCCACCCTGCTGCGGCTGTTTGGTGCCAGTGACACCACCCTGCCCTACGCTCTGGCTTACAGCCGCATCTACATTCTGGGCACCATCTGCGTGCTGATCGTGCTTGGCATGAACACCTTCATCACTGCGCAGGGCTTTGCCAAGATCAGTATGCTGACCACCGTCATCGGCGCGGTCATCAACATCGTGCTGGACCCCATCCTCATCTTTGGGCTGGGCATGGGCGTAAAGGGTGCTGCCATTGCCACCGTGCTGAGCCAGGCAGTGGGTGCCATCTGGGTCATCCGCTTCCTCACCGGCCCCAAGACCATCCTCAAGATCCGCAAAGAGGACATGAAGCTGGAAGGGAAGATCATCATGCCCGTGCTGGCACTGGGCATTTCCACCTTCGTCATGCTCTCCACCGAGAGCCTGCTGTCCATCAGCTTCAGCTCCAGCCTGGCCCGCTACGGCGGTGACGTGGCCGTGGGTGCCATGACCGTGATCACCAGCGCCTCCCAGCTGTGCACCATGCCCATCTCGGGCATCTGCCAGGGCGGCCAGCCGGTGATGAGCTTCAACTTCGGCGCAGGCAAGAAAGACCGCGTCAAGCAGGCGTTCCGCTTCCAGCTGACCCTCTGCCTGAGCTACACCACCATCTTCTGGCTGCTGATGATGCTGGTTCCCGGTGCAGTGGCGGGCATCTTCACCTCGGATGCCTCACTGATCGATTACACCACCTGGGCCATGCGCATCTACATGGTGGGCATCTTCTCCACCGGTGTCCAGATCGCCTGCCAGCAGAGCTTTATGGCGCTGGGTCAGGCCAAGGTCAGCCTGCTGCTGGCCTGCCTGCGCAAGCTCATCCTGCTCATTCCCCTCATCTTCATCCTGCCCCATGTGGTTGCGAACCCCGTGTTCGGCGTGTTCCTTGCCGAACCCGTCAGTGACATCATCGCCGCTGTCGTGACCGCCACCACCTTCTTCCTCCAGTTCAATAAGATCCTGGACAAGGGCGCTGGCAGGGTCTGATGAGGGCCCCGGCCTGAGCCGCAGACCCTGAGAGAAACCATAAGAACCCCGGAGCTGCAGTTTCCTGCAGCTCCGGGGTTCTTTCTCGTTTTTACAGACCTGCCAGCAGGATGGCCAGCACGGCTTTCTGCACATGGAGACGGTTCTCCGCTTCGGTGAAGATCTCGTCGGCGTGCTCTTCAAAGACAGCGGCGGAGATCTCCTCGCCCCGGTGCGCAGGCAGGCAGTGGAGGAGCATGGCATCGGGCTTTGCGCCCTCCATCAGCCTGCTGGTCACCTGAAAGCCCGCGAAATCCCGCAGGCGGCGCTCACTTTCGGGGGTACCGGGGGCCGTGTTCCATGCAGCGGTCACCACCACATCGGCATCCTTCACACCCTCGGCGGGGTCGGTAAGCAGGTGAAACTTTTCGCCATACTTGTGGGCGAACATCAGCACGTCGGCGGCAGGGCGGTAGCCTTCGGGGCAGACGCAGGTCACACGCATCCCTGCCAGCAGGCCGCCTGCGATGAGGCTGTTTGCCATGCTGCAGCCATCGCCAATAAAGCAGAGCTTCTGGCCCTCCAGCGTGCCCCGGCGTTCCCGGATGGTCATCAGGTCGGCCAGCACCTGGCAGGGATGGGCGTAGTCGGTCAGGCCGTTGATCACGGGCACACCGGCCAGCTCGGCAAACTCTTCCAGATCGCACTGGCGGTAGGTGCGCCAGACCACGCAGTCGTAGTAGCGGCCCAGCACCCGGGCG
>ERZ837590.1366-NODE-1366-length-12991-cov-5.246212_pt1 | contig 12991 bp, 8 predicted proteins | sample MGYA00519573_ERZ837590 | MGnify/ENA primary metagenome ERZ837590 (study PRJEB31850, sample SAMEA3708820) | human gut metagenome | biome: human gut; feature: human-associated habitat; material: faeces | place: China | collected 2014 ... | reverse complement strand
AGTCTTAGTTATGTATGGGAATCACTGAAAGGAAAAATCAGTTATTGTAATATAAAACGGCTTATGTTTTCTAGTGGATGGCGATACTATGCAGAAATTGTTGTAAGTGGGGCTGCACCGACAAGAGTTTCAATTGGAACATCTACAATGGGAATTGATCCGGGTGTTTCAACAATAGCCGGTGTTTCAGAAGATGCCTGTGTATTGGAAGAACTGGCTCCGAATGCAATCCAGTATGAGAAAAAAATTCAAAAGATTTCTCAGAGGATGGATCGCTCCAGAAGAATCAGTAACCCAAATAAGTATAACGAAGATGGAACTATCAATCGTTCTAATCGTGATCCATGGAAATACTCCAAAAACTATGTAAAAATGTGCCGACTGTTAAAATCATTGTATCGAAAAAAGCATGCTTATATCGTTGACAGTCACCGAGAGCTGTGTAATAAGCTGATAACAATTGCTAGGTATTTTCCAGTGGAAAAGATGCACTTTCAAGCGCTTCAAAAGAGGGCAAAAGAAACCAAACGGCAGGAAAAGAAAACAGAAGTTAAGCAGAAAGATGGCACTGTAAAGGTGATTCAGAAATATAAACGAAAAAAACGTTTTGGAAGATCCATCAACCGTCGTGCACCTGCAAGATTTCTGCTAGAATTGAAAAGAAAAGCGGAGGCAGTTGGAGGTGTCTATGCAGAAGTAGATACAAAGGAATTTAAGGCAAGCCAATACAACCATGTAACGGATACTTATGAAAAGATTCCGTTGTCACAAAGAGAAAAGGAGATTGGAAATAGAAAGGTACAAAGAGATTTATATTCGGCATTTTTAATTCGAAATGCAGATTTGGATTTTAAACATCCCGACAGAGAAAAATGTGAGTATGAATTTGAATATTTTGCGGATATGCAGGATCAGTTGATTTTAAAAATGAAGGAAAGTGGATTGTCGATGAGACAATGTTTTGGATTTTAAGAACATACATAAGGCTTCGGCATAGGTCTTTTGCTGAGAAAGTAGTACACGACGTATGAAATCCCATCAGCATAAATCCTGAACACAGTGGCTATAATTCAGTCTATAAGACTGAATGATGCTGCCGGAACTAGTTAAGGAATCCCACGGTTTTAACCGTGGGAGTATGTCAATCTGTCATGTACATCATAGCCTATATGATGTGCTCCGCCATGCCACATGTATGTTCCAACTTCATCAACAGAACTCATCACTCCAGCTTCTACTAGACGCTCTGCATTGTATTTACGAATTGTTGCATCAACATCTGACATGCGCATGCCTGGACGAATAATTGAAAACATGTAATTGTAGGTGGCAAGTGCACACTCATACAATGTGCGCTGACGTTCTGAAAAATGACCGTTGCATGGCCATCCACGAGAAACATCAGTGATTAGTCCGTCATACTGAGCACCGACATCATTTAAAATCATATCGCCGTCCTTTGCCTGACCGGTATATCCATAGTAGTGGATGCAGAAATTGTTATTTCCGGCAGATATGATTGACGGAAAACCAGGACCATCAGGGCTAAACTGACCAAGTGCATAATCAAAATTTCGGTCTGCAAAAAAAATATAAATATTCAAGATCATATTTTTATTTACTGCACTTTCACTTAATTCTTATTGTCAAATCGAATGCTGATCTCCCACTCAATTTTTTCTTCGCGAAGCTGATATTTCTCTGCCAGTCTCGGACCACAGGAATTAGAACCAATTCCGCTTTGCTTATAGTCAAGCGCCACGTAAATGCCATCAGATGGAACAAGCTCAAAGTTATGTGCCTTTTCGTCAAGCTCCTTTTCACTGTAGCGTGATGCCTGGAAGCTGAACGGCTTTTTGCCCTTTGCGAACAAATTTCCAACAGATGCATACTGACAATTATAATGGCTTCCATTTTCCTGTGGGAAAACGTAATCCTCAAACATATCATCAACTGTTGTATCAAAACGATCTATCCAAGATGCACGATGCTTATCAGAATAGCTTTCATATGGACCATATCCGTAGTATGTTACATCGGTCTTATCGTTTGGAAGCTTTAATCCAAGACCAAATCGCGGAAGATACGGGAATACCTTGTCAAAGTTTCCATCTAAGGAAAGGTAAATGGATCCCTCAAGATCAACTTTCCATACTGCCTGAAGGCGAAGGAATGGCTGCTTAGCTGGAGATGCAATGGAGAATCTGCTATGAATCTCGATTACGCCATCTGTTTCCTGGATAGATGTCTCATATACCTTTACTGTACTTCTGTCGTATCCTGCCATTCTCCACTCTTTTGATACTGCCGAGTCATTATTTGTCGGCGCACGGAATGTCAGAAAACGCATTGGCTCAGAAATCTGGTTCTCATTATCTTTAACGATCTTTGCAAATGTTCCAAGATGACGATCAAATACAATACACTCGCCGTCTCTTGTCAGCTCATAGATATCCGCCGTCTCATTTACACTCCACGAAGCAAATGCCGGCAACGCAGTCTTAGATACAGGTGTGAGCACTTCATCCTGCTCCTCAAACAAAGCAATCTGATCAAAGCCAAGTACCTCTCCTGCAAGAGCAGTTCCCTGCTTTGCTGTGTAGGTCAGCTTAAGGTAAGTATTTTTATTTGTCTTTGGTGCCTCTGGAATCAGAACAAAGCCTTTTTCATGTGGTTCAATTGAAGGTAGCACAACACTTCCCTGTGAAAGCAGTCTTCCTTCTTCCTTAATCTCATATGTTACTGTTACAGCATCATCAAGATTTGTGAAGTCAAGACGATTCCACAATGATACCTTTAGTGGACTGATTTCCTGAAGGGTAGCTCTTACTGGACGAATCGCATTTTTCCACTCATGCAGTCCAGTATGTGGGCGACGGTCTGAATAAACAAGTCCGTCCATGCAGAAATTTCCATCGTGTGGGAACTCACCGTAATCACCGCCATAAAAATATTTATCCTTCCCATCTGGTGTCTTTCCTTCATATGTTGCATGATCACACCATTCCCAGACAAATGCGCCGATGATTCGCTTTTCTGGTAAGATGACTTCCAGATAGTCCTCAATGTCACCAGGGCCATTACCCATTGCGTGAACAAACTCACACAAGATAAATGGCTTTACGCTAGTAGGGTCTGCAAGATACTTTTTAATTGTCTCTACAGTCGGATACATGCGGCTTACCATATCAAGACAAGACTGATCATTCTCGATTCCTGGAGGTGCCCAAGTTGCTCCTTCATAGTGAACAGGACGTGTTGGGTCATATTCCTTCGTCCACTTTCCAGCATCAATCAGATTCTTTCCATAACCGCTTTCATTTCCAAGAGACCAGATAACAACACAGCTTTCGTTCTTGTCACGAATTACGTTTAACATCATACGATCTACAATCGCATCGTGGAAAGCCGGATCCTGAACAATCTTTCCAAACTTTCTATAAATCGGCTCTTCACCAACAAGATCCATCGTTCCATGTGTCTCAAAATCAGCCTCTGCAATCACGTAAAAGCCATACTCATTGCAAAGCTCAGTAAACCACGGTGCATTCGGATAATGACTTGTGCGGATTGCATTGATATTGTTCTTTTTCATCATCGTAAGATCGCGCACTACATGCTCTCTTGATACCGTGTATCCATCTGTTGGGCTGCTGTCATGACGGTTTACACCAAGAAGCTTTACCGGGCGATGATTTAAAAGCATGACGCCATCCTTTATTTCAATCTCGCGAATACCGACTTTTTGCTCAATGACCTCATCATCAGTAGACAAAACTAGTTTGTATAAAGTTGGATGCTCAGCATTCCATAAAATTGGATCATTCACTTTAAACACAGTTTCTAGATCATTATTTTCTGTCACAAGCGTTTCATTTGCCAACTTACTGCCATCTGGTGCAAATAAGCTTACTGTTACATTCGGCAAACCTTTGTATGAATCAAGTCTTACAAAAACCTCTGCCTTTGTGTTGTCCTCTGACAAAGTGGTACGCACAGTGTAGTCCACTACTGCGCTCTTTGGACGAGCAATCAATGTAACATCACGGAAAATTCCGTTGTAGCGGTACTTATCCTGTGCTTCAAGATACGTTCCATCAGTCCACTTTAACACAAGTACTGCCAGACGGTTCTTTCCTGCTTTGGCAAAGCGAGTAATGTCAAACTCGCTAGGACTGTGTGACACCTGGCTGTAGCCAACAAACTGACCATTCACCCATACGTAAAATCCTGCCTCTACTCCCTCAAAGTACAAATACAAGTCTTTTTCTAATTCCTCATTAGATACATCAAAATCCTTATAATAAGCACCACATGGATTCTCATCCGGCACATACGGTGGATCATATGGTATGACAAATGCACCACCCGAATAATGCTTATAGTCATAGCCCTTTGACTGCCAGCAGGATGGTACCTCCATCATCACATACTCTGGGTTTTCATAATCTTTAAGAACGAACTTTTCATCCACGCTCTGCGGATTTGGATAATAAAAGAAGCGCCAGTCATTGCCGCTCAACAAACGGTATGAATCTGTTCCATCTGTCTTTTTCGGAATGTAGTAGCAGCGTGGCTTCTCTGTTCCCACGTGCAGCGTATTTAGATCCTCATAATAATGAATCAGCTCCATTGTTTCCTCTTTTCTGCGCTCTGCGCGTTTTTATCTTTATAATACAAAAATGCCGACACACAACATATATGAAGCGTGCCGGCATTCCTCTTACTCTTTTAAGGAGCCAAGCATGACACCCTTTACAAAATATTTCTGGAAGAATGGATAAGTGAACAATACTGGCAGTGTTGTAAATATGATCATAGCATATTTTAACTGTGCATTGCTCATCTGTTTTCTCGCCAGCTCCTGTGCAGCTGACGGACTTAATACCTCTGTAATCTGCTTTGTATTCTCAATTAATACACGGCGCAAATACAGCTGAAGCGGCTGCCACTTAGTATGTGGCAGGTATACCATAGCGTTGAACCAGCTGTTCCATACACCAACAATTGTATATACAGCGATTACGGCTAATATTGGCTTTGATAATGGCAGGTATACCTTAAGCAAAATCTGATATACATTAGCACCATCGATCTTTGCAGCTTCACGAAGACTCTCTGGAATGCTGCTAAAAAATGCCTTTACCAGAATGATGTTCCATATGGAAAAGCAAACCGGAAGAATCTGTGAAAGCGGATTGTCATACAAGCCTAACTTATTTATTAATAAGAAGGTTGGAATCATACCGCCGCCGAAGTACATAGGAATCAGCAAAAACATGTTAACAAATTTTCTTCCCATCAGACGCTTATAAGTCAGCGGATATGCAACTAGTACACACGTTGTTAGCATCAAGATCGTAGTCGGAATTACATATATAATTGTATTTAAATATGCTCTCCACATCTCCGGGTCCTGTACCAAAACCTTATATGCATCTACACAAAAGCCCTTAGGAATTACATAAACATTCATCTGTGCGGCATTTTCTGGTGAACTAAGCGACATGATCAAAACATAATACATCGGATATACAGCCAGAAAACAAAGGAATGCAACTGCCACATAGACAAGCACGGTATATATCGTTTTGCCTTCTTTAATCTTATTCGGATTTCTCTTTGACATCTCTGACCTCCTTACCACAGACCGAAGCCTGTCAGCTTATTACTGATCTTGTTACATATATAGGTCAGTGCAAATCCAATCACAGACATAAAAAGACCAGCAGCTGTCGTAAAGCTATATTCACCATTTAAAATACCCATACGGTATGTATACGTACCGATAACATCTGCTACATCGTAAGTTGCCGGTGTATACAAAAGCAAAATCAGATCACTGTTTGTAGAAAGAATGCTTCCTACCTGCATAATCAGGTTAATCGCAATGATTGGCTTAATTCCAGACAATGTAACATGCCAACACTGCTGCCAACGATTGGCACCATCAATCTTCGCAGCCTCGTAAAGACCCTGATCAATGGATGAAATTGTAGACATGTACAAAATACTATTAAAGCCGAACAGCTTCCACACATTTGTGAAAGTATAAATTGTAGGGAATGCTGATGGTTCCTGTCTCCAGTTAATATTTGGCAGTCCCACAATCGTAAGCAGTTTTGTAATAAGTCCATTCACGTCAATAAAGGAAATTACCATACCTGCAACAACTACTGTTGAAATAAAATACGGCATGTAGCTAGCCGTTTGACAAAATTTTTTGAATCTCAAATGCTTGATCTGATCCAAAAGAAGTGCAAAAATAATAGGCATTGTAAAACCAAAAATCAAGTTCAAACCACTTAACACGAGCGTATTTTTAATCAATCGACCAAAATACTCACCTTGAACAAAACGCTTAAAGTTATCCAATCCTACCCACATGGCACCATCGCCAAAAAATGGATCACCTGGCCAATAATCCTGAAATGCAATCACGATACCGAACATTGGCGCATAGCAAAACACTGCGATCAGAATAAATACTGGAAGCATCAGCAGATACAGCTGGCGGTTTTCTCTTTTTTCAACCGCCGTATATTTTCGTTTCATTTTTGTTTTCATACGCACACCAGCCTTTTACAAAAGGCCGCTGACAAACGCTTTTGTTCGCAGCGGCCTTGTTTTTATCAAATTGTCAATTAATCCTCAATCGTTTTTCAGCATTCTGAGTTGATCTTACTTGTTTTTAAACAGAATATTGATCATCTCTTTGTTCTGTCATAACGACCCTGATAAATTTCAATAAGCTCATCCAGACCAAGACGCTTTAAATCGTCCATGTAGGAATCCCAATCATCCAGACTCTTCTGTCCAAGGATTAACTTTGTCAAAAGCTCCTGTGAATATGTATCCAAATCGGTAAGAATCTCGCTAGTACGCTTTGTTTCTTCCTGAGTAGCAACTGCTAACATTGTCAGTGGAGAATAGTTTACTGTATTTTCCATGTTCTGAGTGAATACCCAGTCTGCAAAGTCAGCCTTTGCCTGATAGCCCTCTGGGATTCCCGCATCCTTTCCAAGCTGGATTCCTGCTACAAGCTCAGTAGACATATCCTTGTTCAAATCCATACGCGGAAGCACATTAGAACTCCACAATGCACCATACATCAAGCTCATAATAGAATTGTCAATGTCGTCACCTGATAACTGCTGATAATCGCCATCCTCTGTACGTGTAAAGTTCACGCCCTCTACACCATGTTCTGTTAACTCTACATACTCTGGTGAACACATATAGTCAAGAAGTCTTGCTACAGTTGCTGTATCTTCACACTCATTTGTTACTGCATAAATTCTGGACATCAAATTTTCACCACTCTGTAAACGAACAAACGGCTCAGTATCGTCGGTAGCCTTGATCACGATCGGCTCTAAGTATGGCGGCTGTGCACCTTCCTGAACCTGAATAGAAGGCTCTTCCCATGTCTGTGCAGCCCAGTTTGCTTCACCTGACATCTGATTAGCAGCAAGTCTTGTATTTGTCTGATTGGTGATATCCACCAACAAGCCTGCTTCATACAAACTATTCATATAAGAAATATAATCCTTGATATGGTCCTGATACCACGGACTTGTCAGCGTATCTGTTTTTGGATCAATAAATACCATTCCAGGTCCAAGTCCAAACCACTGTGCAATATCAGTTCCAAATCCTGCAATATTCATGGTGATAACCTCATCTGCCACACCATTTCCATTACAATCCTTATCCTGGAAGGTCTTAAGTGCTGATGTAAATTCATCAAGTGTGGTCGGTGTCTCAAGATCGCATGCATCGAGCCAATCCTTACGGATATTGAATGCTAATGCCGCACCAGTTGTTACCTCACCTTTGTAATTACTTGTCTGAATATCAGCCAGCCAATATACGTTTCCATCCTCCATGCTCAAACGCTCGGAAACAAACTTTCCATCTCCCTCAGTGAAGAACTCTTTTGCCGTTCCTTCCTCTGACTGATCCCAGATTTCATTGATCGGTGCAAAGATTCCTCTGTCGATAAGTCTCTGCTTTGTCTTATCATCAAGTGGCTCAATATACATTATGTCACAGCCTAAATTTCCGCTCGCTACTGTTGTCTGACATACTGTAGTATACTGATCCTCCTCGATTAAGTTAAATTCGAGCTTGATGTTTCTCTTTGCAAGCTCTTCTGTGAAGGTATTATAGAGCTGACTGTTTCCGCTCTCAATCCAGTCCTTTAAGGAAACGGTTCCGCCATTCACGGTTGTGACGGTATTGTTGATTCCCATAATTCGGATTACGGACATTTCATCTGTATTCTCACCTGCCCATGTTGATGCTGGAATCATAGATGCTGTCATTGCTGCACACATAGCAGCTGCCATAAGTTTTCTGGTATACTTTCTCATCTGGCTCCTCCTTTTGCCTTTCTCTTTCGAAAATTGATAGCTCAAGCTTATCATACAAAATTCCCAAATAATAGTACAAACTCGCCAGAAGTTTTGATAAACTTTTCATTTATTGTCATATACCTTCAAAACAGCATTGTAATACTCAACTATAAAGATCCATATTTCCACGAAATTCTTTTGGTGTTAGCCAATAATATTTTCGAAATACGCGGTCAAAATAGCTAACACTCTCAAAACCACACTGCATAGCAATCTCCGTAATCGATGTCTCAGAAGACTGAAGCATAGCCTTTGCTACCTCTAGTCTATACAAAATCAAGTAGTTAAATGGCGTAACATCAAGATTTTTCTTAAAACAGCGTGCCGCCTCACTCTGACTAATATTAGCAGCACCTGCGATATCGCCAAGTGTAATTGGTTCAGAGTAATGTCTCCTAATAAAAGCAAGCATCTGCTGCAAGCGAATCTGCGATGGGCTTCGAACTTGAGACGGATCAGTTACTGGAATTTCCTGACGAAAATTTGCTATTTTTTCCCATATACGACACACGGAAAAAATAATAGAAGACATTTTTTTTGCAATATTTTTATCACAGTAACAGCGCAGTTTTTCCATCTCGCTTAGTATATCTTTCTGCCAGTCCCTTTCACTAGTCAGACGAATATACTGGTACTGCTCCTGATGGGCAATAGGTTTAATGCACTCCTTGTAAAAATAATTGTCTGTTCCGAAAACAAACTCAGCCGGAAGCAAAATAGTTTTTATACATCCTGTTCCAACGTTTCGCAAAATACTGTGACTTTCCTTTGAGTTAATAAAAATCCCCTCATTTTCTCTTAATACAATTGATGATGTATTAATGTAGCAGGTTATTTCGCCCTTTTCCACATATAAAAATTCAACTTGAGAATGCCAATGCCAAGGAACCTCCCCTCTGTCTTTACCCTCAAGAACCCACTCACGACTAAGAATTGGAAAATCTGCAATTTCATATGTAACCTGCTCTAGCATATTGCTTGCTGACTCTTTTTGCGACCATTTTCCTCCCATTTTACTCCCCCCTCGTTCTTTCGTCACAAATACGACCATTTGTGGGCAGTATATCACACTTAATTAGGATTTGACAAGTGGAAGGGTGCTGCAGCCAGCTCTGACTAGTAAACTTCTCGTTTTTCTTTTACTGAAATTTCCCACATCAGATTTCAAAAAGTTTAGGGGGCTAGTGTACTAACCAGCCCCCTGAAGATGAAAAAAAAGTTTAAATACGCTTGAATTTTAACGCCAGCCAGATGAGAAGCATGCCGCCTGCTCCTGCTAATCCCAATCCAAATAGCATACTGTAATCCTCAATTCCGAGAACAACATCTTTTATTTGGCTTTCTTCCTGACTGGAGCTTGGCGTCTGGCTCTGGGTTTGAGTCTGAGCCTGTGATTCCTGTGAGGTTGATGGCGATGTTTGTTCTTCGCTGGATTCTTCAGATGAGCTGCTTTCTTCTTTGCTCGTCTCCTGTTCTTTTAAGAAGGAATCATATATCTCCTGTGCAATTGCTTCGTCTGCCAGCGCGACAGCATACTCCTGTTTTGCTTTCGTCACTGCTGCACATAACTGACTGTACCATTCCTGTGCCGTTTCCGCTGTATCTTCTGCTGCCTTTTGATTTTTCTTTGCTTGCATATATGCCCGAATCAACTCATTTAGTCTGACGAAACGTTCATCTGCTTCTTCCAGAGACAGATCAAATTCCTGTCCATTCTCCCAATCGCAGGATGCAAGTGCCTGCAGATTTACTTTCCATTGTGCAACCAGTGCCTGTTTTTCCTTCCACATTTGCAAAGCGGTGTCTGCTTCACTTTGTGCCTTTTTGCAGGCATCTTCTGCTACTGCAGAATCTTTCTTTGCCTGTTCGAATTCTCGCTTTGCCTGCTCATTTGCTTCAAAGCACTGCAGAACAGACTCTTTGGTCTTTGCAGCTGAATCTGCCGCATCCTTCGCTGTTTGAAGCGCCTGCTGTTTTTGCTGAAGTGTTGTATCTTTTGCTGCAGCCTCTTTTTCTGCGCTAGTCTCAACATCAGTTGCCTGTGTCAACTTTGCATTTGCATTGTCCAATGCCGTCTGTTTTTCATCAAGCTGCTGTTTTGCTTCTAATGTCTGTTGACCATTGAGCTTATTTTTTTTGACTGCCTCATCATAGTCTTCGTCTGCGGCTTTTTTCCTGTCAGAACAATTTTGCAGCAATTCTTGTGCTGAGGTAAGCTGTTTCTGTACAGCCGCCAGCTCATCATTTGCTGCCTCCAATGCTTTCTTTGCTTCCTCTGCATTAAGCGTCTTTTCTCTATAAGCCATATTTCTTATCCTTTCTGCAATGACATCAGACACGTCTTTATGACTCCGGTTGGATCTGATGTTCTTCCCTGCTTTAAATCAATAATTGCCTTTTGTTCCGGTTCATGTGCCTTCTTTATTGTAATTTTTTCAACTGTAACAATTCCTTTTCCAACACTATAACCGCTTCCAATACTCATTGCCCCAATAGCTAAATCTCTGAGTGCCATCATAAGAAGTCCACATACTTGATTTGTTTTCTCCTCTTCTTTGTTACTTTTAACAGAGATTTTCAGAGTCATTTTTCCGGCAATATTTCTTTCTGCAAATAAGCCACCATGAATTACACCGCCCGTGAATTTGTCAATATGAATGCGGTGAGACAGAGGCATCATATCATTGTCTTCCTGTGTTCCCACTGGAATATCAAAAAAGTATAAATTTCCCATACACCCTACTGTTTCATCATCTCCCTTTTTACCAAAAGCTTCTTCTATTAAATCAGAATCTTTTTCTATTAGTTTTGAACACTTCAAATATGCTAAAATCTGCTCCATCTGTGCGCGTACTGCGCCTTTAAATGAACTTCCTGGAATAATATAATCTCCATTGCCATTTCTGATATTTTCACTATCAGGTGCACCTGCTCCTACACCACCAGACACCGCAATACTCTTTATAAGCAATGATCCCTCTGTATATCCGTCTACTAAAATCTCATACGCATCTTTCAGTTTGCTATTCTTATTTAACATATTAGTAAGATTTTTATAATCATTTTTTGTCAACTTATCTTCTCGAATCCATAGTTTTCTATCAGACTCCCGTTTCATGTCAAACTCTTTATATAACAAACAGGTAATTTCAAAATATCCACAGCCATTACTTTTCTGTCCACCTAACTGAAGCACACCCTGATGAAATGCTGAAAAAATATCTGCGTATTTCAGTTGGTTCAAAAGATGCAATGGAACGTTTCCTGACTGCATTTTTTGAGATCGATGAAAGAGCATAATATAGATTTAGCAGACGTTTGAATGAAAAATACGAGTACAAGGAGAACGATTTGAAAAAAGTCATTACGTATGGTACGTTTGATCTGCTACATTATGGCCATATAAACCTGCTCAAACGTGCGAAGGCGCTGGGAGACTATTTAATTGTGGGTGTGACAACAGATAGTTTTGATATCAGCAGAGGAAAACTGAATGTTCAGCAGTCTCTAATGGAGCGTATTCAGGCAGTAAAAGATACTGGACTTGCAGATGAGGTTATACCAGAGGAGTACATTGGTCAAAAAATAGATGATATTCGTCGATATCATATTGATGTTTTTGCAATTGGTTCAGATTGGGAAGGCAAATTTGATTACCTTAAGGAATATTGTGAGGTGGTTTATCTTCCGCGCACTGCTAATATTTCCAGTACAAAGCTTCGTCAGGAAAATAGTGGTATACGTCTTGGTATTATTGGCTATGAGCCGATGGTTGAAAAATTTATTCAGGAATCCAGGTATGTAGGAAATGTAGAGCTGTCGGGGATTTTTCAGCCGCCAATAAAGCAAGAACAATTGTCAGAAGGTTTGTTATTACATGAAAAAAAGTATGCAGGAAACCTTACAGTTTATGAAACGCTGCAGGAATTGCTTGATGAGAGTGATGCAGTCTATGTGGTAACATCGCCGGACAAACGGGCTTGGTACAGCCAAAAGGCATTAGAGCAAAAAAAACATGTTCTTTGCGAATCACCAGTGGCACTAGAAAAAGAGGGTGCACTTTTTCTGACAAGACTTGCAAAAGAAAAAGGCTGTGTTTTCTTAGAAGCTATTAAAACCGCATATTTTATGGCATTTAACCGTCTTGTTCTTATGGCAAAGAGTGGAGAGGTTGGAAATATCAAGGCAGTTGAAGCAACCTGTACACAGATGACGCCGCCGCCTGTAGGTTACCAAAAGGGTGGCTTTGGCAGTATGGCAGTATGGGGACCATTTGGATTATTGTCTGTATTTTCAATTTTGGGGGCAGATTATAAAAAATGTGATATGGTGACATATCAGACAAAAAATGATCAAGATCTTTTTTCAAAGATAAATTTTTTGTACGCAAATGCAGCCGCATCTATCAAGACAGGAATTGGTGTAAAATCAGAAGGTGAGCTTATCATAACAGGAACAAAAGGATATATTTATGTACCGTCACCGTGGTGGAAAACCGAGTATTTTGAAGTCCGTTTTGAAAATTTTAATGATAATAAAAGATACTTTTATAAGATTGATGGTACAGGAGAACG